>PDWJ01003406.1_pt1 | contig 15249 bp, 3 predicted proteins | sample 1430881 | NCBI WGS metagenome assembly PDWJ01 (sample SAMN01162460, study PRJNA174530) | Oral metagenome, whole genome shotgun sequencing project. | biome: Marine environment; feature: Marine mammal; material: Swab sample of the gingival sulcus; isolation source: swab sample of gingival sulcus... | reverse complement strand
GTATTCGTCTTCTTTGTTGCCCTCACTTTCTAAAATTTCTTCGATAAACACATCAAACATCAATAATTCGGATAAAAATCCTTCCAAAATCTCAAAGTTAGCTTTATTGCGCAACATGCGTTTCATTGCCCAGTCGAATTTTATGTGTTTCCCTGACATGATTCTTTTCTTTTTTAAGGTTTAGCTGTTTTAACAAAGTTACGACTTTTTCTTGGTTACTTAATCCACGACGCATTCTTTTTTCATTCAAGGCAATTGGAAAGAACATGTATAAAAAAGCCCGACAAATGTCGGGCTTTTTTATTTTAAAGAGGCTTATCTTATTTCGTTACAACCAAGCGCTTAGTAGTTACATCGTTTCCTTTAACAATTTTAACTAAGTAAGTACCTGTGCTTAGGTCTGAAACAGATATTTCGTGTACTGATGAAGTAGCTTTGCTGGTGTAAACTGCTTTGCCTAACAATGTGTAGATTGTTACATCTGCACCGTTAATGTTAGTGATTTTCACAACATTGTTCGATGGGTTAGGATACATCTTAACGTCAGCAAATACGCCCTCGTCGATAGCAAGTGCTTCAGCAGTGAAACTTACGGTAACAGGAATAGAAACTTTCACTTCTTCCTTACCGTCTGATACCATAACGGTGATAGTTTGGTAGCAGTTCCATGTTGATTCTGCAACTTCCTCGTCTTTTGATACATATTCTTTCTTAGGTGCTCCCACGAATGTGATAGCACTATCTGAAATAGTATAAGTCATCCACGCAGGAACGTCAATAACTGTTACGGAAAGCTCGTCGCCATCGGCATCTGCGAATGCAAATTCGGCAGTAACCGCAGGAGGATTCTCTACCATAAACTCAGCAACAAGTTCGGCAGGACCTGTGAGGGTTGGAGCCGCGTTTTCTTTAACGATTACTTTGAATTCAACGTCTGAGAACAATACGCCGTCAGTTGCGCGAACAACTACAGGATATTCTTTCGCAGCAACGTGTGTTCCTACGAAGCCGGTCAATTCGGCAACAAATACGCTGTCTTCAAAACTTGCGTTGGTTAGATGCAACCATGTTGGTGCTTTTACCAACTGGAAGCTTACCATATCATCAACATCAGCATCGCGTGCTGTAACTTTGATAACGCCTGTGCTGTTTCCGACTGTAACAGTTACGTCAGGAACTGAATCAACAACAGGGGCTTGGTTTTCTCCGTAGATTGAGATAACAAGCGTAGCTTCTGAGCTTAGTCCACAAGCATTCGTAGCAACAACAGTAAGTGTTGTAGCTTCTGTTGGAACACCTGTAAGAACGGCTGTGTTCGCACCTGTAGAAGTAACGGTCAACCAGTCAGGAGCATCTTTTACGCTGAATGTAAGAGCGTTTTCATTAACATTTTCTGCTGATACAGGAACATTAATTGCATCGCCTGACCAGATTGTTACCGGAGGAACAGGGTTCAAGACCGGAGCAACACAGTCAAATACATCGATTACGAATTGCTGTTCTGCAACGCGTGTTACAGAGCCGTTTGATGAAGTAGTTGATGCTTGCAATACAACAAGAACTTCGCCTTTCTCTGTTGGAGTATAAGTAAGAACGCTATCATTCATTGACAGACCTTCGCCTGTAACAAGCGTAACAGCTAATTCTTTACCTGTGTAAGCATCTACTGCTTTTGGTACGTAAGTATACGTTTGTCCTACTACTGCACTTAAAACAGGTTGTGTTGTAAATACAGGTTCAGGATATTCAACAACATGAATGTTATATGTATAATATCCTCTATCACCCATAGCATCTTCGGCATAGATAGAAACTTCAAGATCTTTGGTTTCTGTTGGTACAAAGTTGATGGTAGCTTTTGCCAAACCGCCGCCAAGATTTTCAAATCCTGTTACGGTGAATGGTGCCATTCCTTCGGCAACACCCATTTCTGCGATGTCTTCGCCTTCAGGATCTTGTACGTAGAAAGTTACAGAGTAATCAACACCAACTCTTGCATGTTCCATAATCTTTTCTGCCATTGGGTCGCCGATAGCAACTCTGTGTGTAAAGTTTGGATTTTCAGGAACAACGCCTTCAACCTCTGTGAACACAGGAGCTTCGTTTTTCAATATTAGATTCAACATTGGGAATCCTTTGATTCCTTTAGCAATACCTGTGGTTGCACCGCCGGCATAAACTTTTCCGCCGCGAGTATCAAGGCCTATTTTTATGTTGTCAGCAAGGGCATTGAACAATACATAGTATCTGCCTGTATCTAACTTCAAATAGTCATCTGCTAATTCACAATTAAGCCAAGCTTTTGGGGTATTTAATACTTCATAATCACCCACAGTAGTAGAACCAGCAGGAATAACTTTAAATGTTTCTGTTGTGTGAACCAACTTCTTATTGGCATCATAAATAGAGAAGTTAAATCGATCGCCATCGATCATACCATCTAACTGTACTTTTATGGTATTCAGATAATCTTTCTTCTTAAGGTCAAAGATATATCCAACACCTTTAGCATCAGCAGAATATTTCTCTTTCCATTGTTCAGCAACACCGTCGTTAGCAGAGTATTCTTCTTTGGTTACTTCAAATCCTACCCAATCAGAAGCAGGGAATTTGTGAATTACAGGAGTATAAAGACCTGTTTGTACTTTCCACATATGTTTTTGTTGTGTAGTAGGTGTAAAGTCTTTGTAAGCCTCCCATACGATAGGATCAGAACTTGCACCGGCAGCAACTGCGCCAACATTATTGGAAATCATTTCCCAATTGTTCGTAGAACCTTTCTTGTAATCGCCTATTAAGAATGCCTTACCGTCTTCGCAGTCGCAAGAACCTTCGATGAACGATTTGTTTGTAACAACACCTTTTACAGTGTATTTACCAAGGTGTTTCTTAGGAATCAATGTATAGTCGTCTTCGTTTCCTTCAAGCTGAACACTTGCACTCAAGATAGGAGCACGGTGGTCTTCTTTAAGTGTGATTTGCTCAACAACGAATACACCGCCATCTTTGTCAGCAGGGCTGGTATAGACAAACTTCAACATTACAGTATCTCCTTTGTATTTTGACATGTCAAGAAGTGTTCTGAGTGTTTGTGAAGCATCCAAGACAGTAGAACCTACTTTTCCAACACCGTTGGTATACTTAATAGCCTTATCATAATCTTCTCCTTTAGTCATAGGTTGACCATTAGGCTTATAAGAAGTTGCCACAATTGTAGCAGGATCGTCAGTCCAGATTGTATCGTTCCAAGTTTTTCCTAAGTCGGTAGATACACAAACTGCAACATCGGCATTGTTGAATGTCAATGTTCCGTCAGGAATTTGATCATCGCCAATGTTATGTTCCCAATCAGATTTCCAATCGAAATAAAGAACGGCAGGCTGACATACCTCTTTGTTTTCTTCAATGTAGATAGGAGGTGTCGAAAGTGAAGCCATTCCTGCATTTGTTACTGTTGCTTCGGTAGCAGTTACACCAAATCCGGCAACGCCAAAGTCAACATTTACAAAGTTTGCACTACTGTTGATTACATTATTAGCACCGGCAACACTTCCTTGTGTTTCGTCAGCAACAGTTCCTTCAGTGTCAAATCCTAAGTGATAGACAGGATCTAGAACTTGGATTTCGTATTCTATTGTACCATAGCCTAATTTGGTTTCTACACCAAATATAGTCAAGGTTTCGTAGTATTCTAAGACAACGGTATTTGTTTCGTTATCAGGAATATTTGTAGGCACAACGCCGCCTTTCGCGGTCAATACCCACTTATCACCTTGTTTCACGAGTTCTACCCATTCCGGAGCTTTTTTGATTTCCATTGTGTTAGGTGCCAATCTGTCTCCTACGGTCAAGGCGAATGTTCCTGAAGTCCAAGCCATGCCTTGTTTTGCAACACCAAAGTAAGAAGCCTTTTCAGGATGGAAAACACCACCGGCAACATGAGCAGTATAAGGATCGTCTGCTGTCATGTTAGCCAAATCTAATTCCAATGGAGCATTGTAGAATTTAAGACCTATACATGGTTTTGTTTTGCCGGCATCGCTGTAACACAAATCCAAAGGAACGTTAGGAACAGCATTTACCAAAACAGTATAAGTTTTGCCTGCTTCAACCGGGTACTCTTCGTCTAACTTAAACCAATTTCCACCAAGAGCAGGAGCATTACCAAATGTACTATCACTATTATCATCAACTGTAAAGTCTCTTGATTGGTATGTAGTAGTACCATCGTTGATGGTAAAGTAGAATTGATCACCGGCATTTGCATTATCAAGACCAACATAAATATGTGTCAAGTAGTCTGTTGTATTGATTGGGAATGCGTATCCTACACCGTCATTGGAAGCTGTAAGAGTTTTTGTTGCTCGACATACTGTATCAACCATATGATACACATCTTCGGTAATTTCGAATTCTTGTCTCAAAGTATCACCGGCAACCCATTTTTTAGCACCGTCTTCCAATACAGCATTTTGTCTTGGATATTCGTTGTCTTTGTCGTCGATATCAACGTTCACCCAAAGTTCCATTTCCAATTCATATGTACCACGTCCATGATCGTTCTTGGTTACCGGTGGAACAAATTTTCCGGCCATAGTGTAAGGCACAGCTTGTCCGTCGGCAATTACAGGAATAGTTAATGGAGTACTTTCATTATATTCCTCTTTTCCATTACGCATATATTTAGCATTCAAGAATATGTCTTGATGCACGTCTTCTGCGTCCATTAGTGCTTGGGTTAAGTCGGCAGCAAACGACCAGTTCCAGACATTTGTAGTTACGTCGTAACCCTGAGGTTTCACTTGGTTGAACGGAATTGAGTAGAAATTAAATGTATTGACTGCGTCGATAGCAAGGTCCGGCCAATTTTCAGGTACGGCAACGTCGATAGTTAAGTTATCCATTGCGAAAGCACCTCCGCGTCGTCCTTCGTATTCAAAGACTAAGCGAACCATCTTGCCTTGTAATGCGCTCAAGTCAATTTCTGATTTTTTCCAGTCGTGTTTTCCTTCTCCATAGGCATTCCAACCTTTTGTTTTAGCGTTGTATGTGCTATCTTCAGTTTCGTTCCATAGAGGAAGTTCCTGAAGTTGAAGATTATCATCGTAATACTGTGCTGTAATGTTAACATCAGCATTGTTCCAACCCTTTGTTGGATTTCCTGAGTAAAGTTCTCCTATTTTACCGCCTGCATTTTTAAAGAAGTCGGTTGTCCAGTCGAATCTTAATTCAGCTTTTTGTTTTCCTTCCAACTTAGGTATGTAAATCTGTCTTGATTCGAGCGTAGCAAACTGGTATGCACTCAAGTGTTTACCAACGGTTTTACTCTTCGGATCAGGGAAGATTTCAATCATACGAGTCCTAGGATCATTATGGCATGTATCATAGTCATTCAAAGATACCCTATACTCTGCGGTGTGCCAGTTGCCAAGCTTATCGCCGTCGTAGTGTTTCCATGTTGCTTGCATGTAAGCAGGAGTTATCCAGTTTTTGCCAAGAACGTCAGCCACAGGACTTCCGCCACTACTAACTTCGTTGATTCTCACATTTGTTCCATATGGAGGAGTGTCATTAGTTGTGTTGAACGGCTCGTAGAACGGTGTTGGTACTCCGTTGAGTTTTGCCACTTGTGGCGCACCGTCGGCAACACGCACAACTATCTTAATTGCTTTTTTAGCTGTTCTTTTTACATCAGGAGCATTTTTGTTTTCTCTGTCGCGAACTCTTACAATTACCAAGTTGTCGCCTTCGAAGTCTGCAGTAGGAATACCTTTTAATACAGCCGGTTCAGCAACAGGAACAGGAATTGTAACAGGGAAATCAACACCTGTAGCCACAGGGTCGTGCAACCATTTCGGTGCAGAAACAAGCTCAAGATAAACTACGTCTCTGTCCTTGTCGCCACATTCAATGAAGTAAGTGAACGGCACGCCTTTGTAGCTATCGCCATCTTTGTAAACATAAGCAAAGGCATTGGCTGTAACTCCGTTGTCTGTTACAGTAGTAAATTCTTTTTCATCAGTGTTGTACGTTCCGTAAACCGATCTGTACAAACCACCTTCATTAAAAGTATCATAATCTCCTGCGTTATTAACACCAAGATATACAGGAGCATTGTTTACAGCTTCTTCTTGATCAAACATCATGCGGAACTGCAAGTCTCCGTCGATTAGAGGATAAGTTGTAGGATTTGTTCCTACACCATCGTCGTTGTTTGCAAAACTCATGTCGTCGGTTTGATACTGGAATCCTTCGTAGTAACGACCACCGTTCTTGTCCATACCAACATCGAAAGTTTCGCCGCCCTTCATGTTGAGCGTAAGAAGATAGATGCCCGGCTCTAATTTTACAGAATTTTCATAACCGCTGCCAATGCTTCCTTGTGTATATTTCACAGGAACAGTTACCCAACTTCCGGCAGTAACAGCAGGAGTAGTAAAGTAAGCATACTCACCTTCTGCTTTTCCAATCCAAATAACTTTTTCGGATTTGAAGCTGCCGGTGCTTGCATTATAGTCTTTTACTTTTGTAATAGCCCATGAATAGTGCTTACCTGCAGGAATATTGTTTGGTGCATAGAACGAAAGGTGTGATAAATAATCTGTTTTCTTAATTTCAAACAATTCTCCAATGCTTACACCCAATGTTTGTTCTTCATTATCAAAATGTGCAACTTCTCCGCCGGTAATATCAGGATAATCATATCCGGTTCTGCCACCGACTACAAATGCGTTGTTACCAACTGTTGGTCTATCTACATCAATTTGACCAGCAGAGGAATTCCAACTGGCATAGCCCCAAGTTGTTGCTGTCAGTTCGTATTCTACTACGAAGCTGTCAGTTAGTGAAGCGTGGACATAATCAGAAGGATTGAATTTTTCAGCAAACTCAACTTCTTTTAGCGTATCTGTTTTTAGAATTTCACTGATTGTCAGTTTTGACTCGAAAACAACTTTATCAGTATTAGGAGCCGGCTGTGAATGATTAATATTCTCGAAAACTCCGGCAGAATTTTTACGATACTGATATATCTTCACAAAGACATCAGTTGGAGATTTTATATCTCTACCGCTTTCGTTCTGAATGCTTACATACAAAGGATACTCAACTTCACTATCCAATTGAGAATAAGCCATATGTCTTGGTCCCGGTTGTACTTCAAAGAAATTTGGATTATCCACAAAGTGTTTTCCTACAAGATTTACCTTGAATATTTCTAAGAGACCGTCGTGGCAGTAGTTTTCCTTCAAGACTGCGAAATCTTTCAGAGCAAAGATACCTGCTTTTCCCTCATAAACAAGAGCGCCGATACCGTCTAAAATATCTTTATTCATTCCTTTATAGCGGAAACGGAATTGTAGAGGCTTGTCATCAAATTTTGTAGCGTCGTTGAATTTTTCTTTGGCAACAGCTCTAAGATCAACCGTTACGGTTGCAAAATCACCTGCAGTATTCACACCGCTATAATCCATGAAATAGCTTGTTTTTACCTGTGCAGGGTCGTTGTCAACATCATGGTATTCGTAAGCTGTTTTTAAGAGGTCATCGTCTGTCCAAAGCGGAGTAGTTTCCCATGTTACTGCGCCATTTTCGTCGGAAAAACCAACTTCAAGGGCAATGTCGGCAAGGTTGAATACGTAGTATTTATCCACACCACCTACATTTTTAACAACAACTTTGTCGTCTCCCAAACCTCTGTATTGTTTAGATTCAGCTTCTTCTTTTGTAATTTCCTTGTAACCGTAAGCACCTGCATATCCTGTATTAAACTTCATGTCGTTAGCCATAGAGAAACGAATAGTAGGCTCTTTAGTTCCTGACGGAATAAAGAAATACGGCGACATTAAAGAAGCGTCTATTTGCCTGTCTTTTGCATCTTTAATATAGAAGAAATCAGATCCCTGTTTCGCCCATTTTGAAGCATTCACTTGAGAGTTGTAGTTGTCAGCAGCCCATCCTTCAGGTGCTGCTACACCGGTGTTGTCTGCTAATTTAAAAGCCTCAGCAGCTACGTTAGAACAATCTGTAATAGCTTCAGGCCAGTTCGGTTCGTGCTGCTTTAAACGCACGATGCTAAGTTTCAACTCTTGTTCAGTAAATTTACCACTGACATTATCAAGAACTATGAATGTAATGGTTGTGTCGCCCAATAAAGCATAAGAATCAGGGCTAATGGTAGCCATAACTGTAGCATGTTCGCCATATGCCTTGGTTTCAGAATCTCCGGCATAATCTATAGAACCGAAAGTAATCCAAGAATAATTAGGGCGAGTCATAATTTCAAGATCTCTCCATTTTGAATCCGGATCTTTAACTTCAATTTTATAACCTACCTTCTTACCAGGATCATTGTCAATATTAACCATCACAGGCAATTTTCCCTCTGAGTTGTAATAAGGATGAGGTCTAAGCGGTGTAGAAACAAATTCCGGTGGAAGATTTTCGAAACTCCAACGTACCATCAAGTTTCCTTGGTTTCTCACAGCTTCAGCGGTATTGTCAAACTTCACATAGTACGAAGTGGAATCGTTATCCACACCAATTTTCAGGCTTTCAGCGCCGTTGTTGATGATCCACAACCAGTATCTGCCCGGTTCAAGAGAATCAGGATCTGCAATTTCGAAATTTGCCCATCCTCTCTTTGTCGGTCTTTTGTATCTTCTGTCGTAAGTATCATTTCCGGTATGAATTGGAAGATCCTGCGGCTTTGCTTCAGTCCAAGCAGGAGTAGCCAAATCAGAAGGATCTTTTGTAATCCTCATGACAAAAGAAGTATCGGGTCCTGTTCTGGCAGGATCTGCTTCAAAATAAATTTGGATACCTGTCAAGAAGTCTTCGTTTGTTACGTGGAAAGGAATACCCAATGCCTGTCCCGGTCCGGTCATTCCTTCAACATGGTCTAATGAGCCATTGTCGTAAGCCAAAATATCTTCGCTAATTTCCACATCAAGCACACTCTGACCAAAGTCTAAGTCAAACTCTCTGCCAAAGAAACTATAAAAAATTCTGTATTCTCCCTTACCGTGAATTTCCGAAGGGTAAGTAGTAGAAGCGCTATTAGGATTAAAATAAGGTTCAGCGCCCGGTATGTTACCCGGACGATCAAGAAGCATATTGATCTGCTCTTTATCCGCTGCGGTCCCAATACCAAATGCTAAAGGTTGCTCTGTGTCTCCTGATGGATTTGTGGCTGATAAACCTTTTGTTGCATTCAGAGCTTCCCATTTTGCAATTTTACCATCCTGCGGTGCAAAGACGTTGTGGTATCCGTATCCCGCAGGAGTATCACCGGGTGTTTGTAACCATGGATTGTTTATAGAATCAGCAGCAGCAGGTAATATAGCATCACGCTCTGGAAGAGCAACAGAATATATCTCACCAAAAGTAAGGTAAGAATATTCGGTAAATCCTGCTCCATTGTTTCCGTCCTTTACAATTCGTGTAACAACAGTTTTCCGACCTGAAAAATCGCCGCCTTCTTCGCGAACAGTAGCACCCAACAAATAGCCTTCTTCCGGAACTTGGGCTAAAGGCACCTGTGAGTATGTAAGGAAGTTATAGTTTTCATAAACAGTATCAACCTTTTGTGAGTGAGGATAGCTTTTATTTCCTGTTTTAAACAAGGCATAACCTTCTGTGTAAAGATGCAAACCACTTTCTGTAGAAGCACCCGGACTTGTCAGATAGCGTTTAAGCGTAAAGTTGTCAAGATGAAATTCTCCGTTTGCTTGGTCAGGTCTTTTGTAACGATATGAGATATCAAAAGCAACGGTATAATTATCAGCAGCACCCAAAAGAGCAGTTGCAGCTGCTTTATCCAAATAAATCTGTGTTGTCCACCATTTTCCTTCTTCACCCGAAGGCATAGGTACAGATGCAGAACCATAGGTTAGGTAATAGTCATAAGCATTGTTCGGATACACCCATTTCTGATTAGGGTTTTCTTTTAGGAAAGTACGCACCTTACCGCTAAGGCCGTTTATCCCCGGAGTAGTAGGGTTTCCGAAAAGCTTGTATTTATTATCCGGAAAATCGTCTGTCCAGATTTCTTTAAAGTCAGCAGGAGCGAAAGCAGGACCATTCGCCACAGAAATATCAACGTTTGCAACGTCATAACCTGCTACCACGTCAGCACTATATTCTTCTCCCGCACCATTAGACCCTTTGATAGCCTTACTGTTGTATAAGAAATCGGTTCTCCAGTCAAATTCCAGTATATAAACAGACTCTTTACCTGAAATTTCTCTATAATCCAAAACAGCAACTTGCTCTTTATGTGCCGCCATGTCAGACGGTGTCCGTAAAATATCTGTACGTATAGTGCTTGCACCAAATGCACCTTTTTTAACCATAACAAAGGCATCGGTAGAAGCTCCTCCGTATTTTGCATCCCAATTGTTTTTCGAGCCGCCAAGGAATACCCACTCGCCCGGTGATCCTGCCCACGTATATTTATAATCAGCAGTAAGACGTTCAGTAGGTTTTTTAAATTGGGTTACAACATCGAACTTGCACTGCTCGACTCCCGGCCAAGCGGAGAAAACAGTGCCTTTTGTAACCCCCCAATTTACCTGCCCGAACGACATGGTCGCTAGGGCAATTAAAAAACTAAAGATTAGAATTTTCTTCATATCAAATTAATTTTAGATTTATACTTGATTTATTTATATTTTTTTTTATTCGGTTTGTAACAGGAAGGCATAAAGCCCTCCTGCATACTATTTTCTTATTGAATATCTGTTGTACGTTTTCCTGTTCCAAGGTAAATGTCTTTGATATAAGTTTTACCGGCTTCGGTTACAAACTCGCCACCTTGTGCATTTAATCCATGAAGAGGATAGTCGTGAGTGCCTCCTAAGTAAATTACAGAGAAGCCTTTTCCGGCAACGGCACTCGTACCGGTAGCAAGCACGTCGCTTGCAAGCGCAGCGGCTCCGGTAAATGCGGCATATCTGTTTTGTCCTAAGTATCCTGAACCTTGGTTGGTCATTACCACGCGGTCGATTTTGCTTCCATTGACCACACAAACGCCTGTTGCTCCGCTACCTTCGCCCGGCACTGCAGGATAGAAAGTAACTGTCGGCGGATTCTTAGGATCGTATCCCATACCTTGTGTAGTAATAGCGTTGTACAGACCGGTAGGTGCGAAATCAACACCTGTAATTCTTCCTGTTTTTGCATCTACTGTCGGGATACCGAAAGCAGTTTCAAGGTATGCAGGAACAGTTATGACTACGCCAACACGAGCAGGATCGTAATATCCGCTACCCGGATTTGTTACCACAATGCGGCTTACTCTTCCGTCGATAAGTTCGGCTTCGGCAGTTGCGCCTTTGCCTCCTCCGAGAGAAGCACCTCCGCCGTCTAAATTCACGATTTCTACAATCGGATTTACGGTATATCCGCGTCCCGGATTGGTAACCGCCACTGCTACTACTTGTCCGGCAGTCGGATAGGCTTTAGCCACAGCTGTTGCAGTGGCACAGTAAGTTTCAATTTGAAGTGTCCATGCGTTCCTATTGTTTACAACAAAATCAACTCCGGGATCTTCCCATTTGATTTCTCTGAGCTTGCCGTTTGCTACAACAGGCTTAAATTTGAATTGCGTTTCGTATAGCAAAGGATCATTTGCAAAAGTAGTAGGAGCATCATTACCGTCCATTAGTAATTTTACTCTTGGTGCAGCGGTATATCCCATACCCATGTCGGTTACGGTAATTTTTTCGATAACACCATTTCCTAAGTTTGTATTGTCAAGAGGAACAATTCTTGCATCACCAAGGTCTCCATCGGCATCTACGATAAGATCGAAATTGTTCTCGTCCCAAAGGTAACCGGAACCTCCTGCCAACAATTCAAATCCCTCAACTTGTGTCATAAGGACAGCTTCGGCAGCAGCATTTTTGCCAAATCCTTTCTTAGGAACAATCAACACTTTCGGAGCAGATTTGTATCCTCTACCACCGTTAAGTACTTCAATATCTTCGATTCTCATGTCGAATATAAGTTTATAATCGTTCGTGGTAAGGACAACCTTATTTGTAGTTACATCACCATCAGGGTCTGCATTAGGGTCAACATTTGTTTGTTCAAGAACTGTTACAGTAGTAAGTGCTGTTCCATCATTTCTGTATCCTGAGCCGTTATCCGTAACTTTTAGAGCCACAGCTTTGCGTGCCCATGCAGCTTTGGCAGTTGCTTGTACACCGTTTTCGTCGTAAGGAGCAGCAATTTTCACCAAAGGAGCAGTAGTATAACCTACACCTTGATTATCAACTACAATTCCTGTAACTTTACCTTCGGCGGAAACAACAGCGTGAGCGGTTGCTCCAAATCCGTTTCCGTCGGCAGAAACAATCTCAACAGAAGGTCTCAAACCTAGTTCGGTACGGTATCCCGAACCGGTTTCTGTCATATATACAAATCCGTCTTTAATACCTCCTACATTGTCCAATTCTAAAACACCTTTTGCGTCGTTGCCGGATCCCGGACACTCGAAAATAACAGCCGGAGATTCAACAAAATATAAGTTACGTGCAAAGAAAGGCTTCTTTAACTGCACAGAGTGAATAGGGTTTTTTTCGCTCATTACAGCCAGTGCAATGGCACCACTTTTAGGATCTCCACCTTCGAAACGTATGTCAGGAATAGCTGTATAGCCTTCGCCCATTTCGGTTACGTTTACTTTACCCACATACTGCGATGTTACGGCAGCTACGGCAGCTCCTGAACCATTGTCAGCATTTACTTTTACAGCCGGTACGCCTGTGTATCCTTTAATCGGAGGTACAGCCGGAACATTAACAAGAGAATAAGAAATTGTAGGTGTGGCTTTCGCCTGTTTCATTCCTAATGTATTATCTTCGGGCGAATAGAACTCAACATTAATTGGAGCATCAGGGCTGTATCCTTTACCGGGATCTACAATAGTAAGAGAAGTAACTTTTCCGTCGGAAAGGTTTGCAATGGCTTTTGCAGAAGTGTTAACTTCGCATCCTGCGCATCTTTGCTGTTTGATAACCACTTTTGGCGGTTGTGTATAACATCCACCTTGGTTTTCTACATGAATAAATTCAATTCCTGATTCAGAAAGGATAACATTAGCCACCGCAGGGGTTTGGGGTTGCGTGTTTGAAGTAGCGGTTGGAGCGCTAAATACAGCGTAAGCAGCCGGTACGGCAGGAATATCACTTGGGGTCAAACAACCGTTAGGATTTGCACAACCGGTAGCGGTTCCATTGTTTACTTCAGAGCTAAAGATAGTTCTTACGCTTTGTACCATTCCGTTTTCTTCGCTATGATATTTATTATATACCCACTCGTCGTAGATTTGGTTCATAAGCAATCTCTGGTCGCGTGCGATTTCAGAGACTAAGATTTTGATAGGCAGCCCGTCAGCAGTAGAAGGGACTTTAAGTTCATACATACCGTTTGCATCGGTGATGTTTCCTGCAACACCTTCGGTATTCACGGCAGAAGATTGCGGGTCGTTTGGATTCCAACCCGGGGTGTTTTTTCTTGCCACGATGTTTCCGTAAGCAATTTTAACGATTTGTCCGCGAAGACCTTTAAATCTGTCGTCGTTATTGCCATTTGGTCCCAAATCAGAATCGAAACTGTTGTGAATGTATTTTGCTTGGAAAAGCGGGTCATTCGTATTAATAACACCAATTACTTCAACGTCATAAGCAAGTTCAGGATCGTGGTTTGTAAGGTCGGTTTCGTAAGTAACCTGTCCTTTCACGGTAGACATGGTATGTCCTTGCATTGGGAAGACGGGAATCATTAAAGATGCGTTACGTTTCACACCATAATATTCTTTGTCAATCGGCACTTCCCAATCGTCGGGCTTAATCCAGTTGTCATCGTCCATGAACCATTCTTGCGGGTTCATCTGAGCGATGAAATCAACAGTAGTAAAACCTTCAGCCTCGATGTGAACTGCCACCTCACCAATGCGCAAATCGGGGAATACAACGATACCCGACTCGTTGGTTTTTTTAGTTATGACATAACCATTTTGGTTTACTGTAACTTTTGCTTCCCAAAGTCCTGAAACTTTTTTTCCGGATTTAGCAAAACCGGCATCTCCGGCATCAACAACATTGACAGCAAAATTTACAATACCTCCAATTTTCTCAAGCGAGTCTCTCAGTAAGAGTAACTCAGCCTCGTCAGCAAGGAGCTTTTTTTGTATTTCAGCCTCTGCTTCATCCAGTTCCTTCTGGTATTTATAGGCATCTTCCTCGCTAAACTCATCCTTATCGCAAGAGATGAGTATGGCAATCATGAAAATTACCATAAAAAACAATGTACTTTTTTTCATCATAATTCTTAAATTTAGATTAATATTAAATTGTTGTTTTAGTTAATGAATATAATTGGGGCTAAAGTAAAGAATATAATTTTCTATTTCAAATAATTTTTTAAAATAATTAATTGTCATCGGCTAAAAATTCCTTATTTTCTTAGGCACTAAATTAAATACAAAGTTTGAAACGAAAAAATCAAATTCGCAAAAAATGATTATAGCAGCAATATCCGTAAATGCAAAGCCGAAAAGATTTGTTTCAAAATTTTCGGAAACGGTGCAAATATATATTAATTCTCTTTTTTTAATGACACTTTTTGTGATTTTTTTTAAATAAATTTCACATGAATATTAACAATAGTGCTCGTCTTTGCATAAGAATAACCAAAGATATTAATTAATTCTGTTAAATAAAAGCCAAAGGGGAAAAAAATATAAAATAAGATTCACGCGGCGTGAATTTTTCATTTATTGAAGCCCTAAAAAAAGAGTAATATATAATAATATATATTGTCTATCAAGGCTTCTTTATATTGTCAAGGTTTTTTCGTATCGTTTCCGGTGTTTCGCCTGTGATTTCGGCAATATCGGCGATATTCATGCCTGTTTTGTAAAGGTTGCTTATAATTTCTCTGAGTTTTTGTTCTGCCTTTTCTTTCCGGCGGCGTTCTGCTTCTGCTCTTGCCTTAGCTGCTTCTGCTCTTGTCTTAGCTGCTTCTTTCTGGCGGCGTTCTTCTTCTTTTTGGCGACGTTCTTCTTCTAATTGTTTGTGGTTATTTTTTAGCAATTTTTCATATTTTATTTTAATATCTTCTATTCTTGCTTGTTCTACGCGAATGTTATCCCAATATTTGTCGTAATATTCTAATTCTTCTTTCGTAAAGGCAGAGACTTGAAGACATTCTAAGGCTGCTTTGATTTCCTCTTCTTCTATCATC
>PDWJ01003404.1_pt1 | contig 15253 bp, 10 predicted proteins | sample 1430881 | NCBI WGS metagenome assembly PDWJ01 (sample SAMN01162460, study PRJNA174530) | Oral metagenome, whole genome shotgun sequencing project. | biome: Marine environment; feature: Marine mammal; material: Swab sample of the gingival sulcus; isolation source: swab sample of gingival sulcus... | reverse complement strand
TAGAGTATCCCCCTCTTTTGTAGCATCTTTTAAAATGTACTCCAATTTCTTTGGTACATTAAATTCAGGCAGCTTAGTAACAATGACACCTAAGGCACCTTGCATAGCATAGGAACATATTTGAGGGAAGTGTGCTCTTTCAATATATCCCTTATAGGCATCAGCATATATACCAGACATACCAGGAGGTCTAGGTAAGTAGGTTTCCCCCTTTTTCTTAATAGCTGATTCACCTCCCATACAATCTCTTACCCTTTGCCAATCAGCTTTTTGTGCTCCATAAAGAGGGTGCTCTATAGAGGGTTCTGATGAAGAATTTATACTGTACTGTTTAGGTTGTTTAGCCATTTTATCCTCCTGGACTGGTATTTAGTATCTGATAGCGGTTCGTTTCATTTTTACCATTTTACGGGTAAGTCCATACCTTGTGCTGTCCATCGCATGGTCTTCAAGGTCTGTATCAATATCCTCTGGTTTCTTAGGGTCTGGTTGCATCAGCTGTAAAGTTCTTACATGGTGTTTTGCCATTTCACCGAAGTATAAATGGGGCTGTTCAGGGTCTTTACGCTTGGCTGAACCCAACATAGTACGCATTAATGACCAGCCCGCTATACGGCTACCAGAGCCTTTATAAGCCCTAACCCAGTTAAGACCATTTCTACTCATACTCATAGCAATACTTTGACCGTCTCTTACCTCATAGATATTTGTATCAGCAGGACCAATTTCTACAGTTATACCATGTTCTTTAAATATCAGTTCATCTTTTGTTAGTACTCTTTGTGCTATTTCAGCTGAATCAGCACTATCACCTGTATTTACTTTGACTCCATCCCAGCCGTAAATTTCATCAAAAACAATAGCAGACCCTACAGGAAAATAAGGTAGCCCTAGTGCTTCTGCCTCATCTGGCTGCTCCCCGTTACACTCAGCAATATAGGTTACACTCCAAGGTTTTTTACTCCCCCAGTCAAAACTTCTTATTACTGTCCAAGATTCTGGTAATTTAAAGTAAGGGAGTATATGAATATTATTATCCCAGACATGACTGAAAAACCCTCCTGCTACTATGTTCCAATCACCGTATACCCATGCTCTCAGTTTTATGGGGTCATCTTGAGCAGCAGCAATAATAGTGTTGAGATAGTTAGGGTCAGACTCCATCAAAGCACGGTTTTCTTGCAAGGTAGAGGGAATATATACTCGCTCTTTACCAGTAAGTTTATCAACATGGACAGTCATAGGAGGGGCAACATCAATAAAACGCTGTTTCACCCAAGAGTTTCCTGATACCCAAGCAAAGTTATTTTCTTGTCTTACTATAAAGGTATGAGTTTCCGGTATCCCTAAACAGTAAACAAAACCCTTATATTTTAATGTAGTTATATGGTTAGGGTGTACTTCAATATCCTTGAAGCAAAGGCTCCGAATAGGGGTTAAATCATTAAATAAAATAAAGGGGGCAGTTAATTCATTAAACGGTTTTAAATGAAATAAGATATTATCCTTATGTCTGGCAGACACCGGTAACTGATGTTCAGGAGTAAACAGCATAAAAACCTTACTTTTACTGATACAAACAAGTTTTCCATCATAGTGATATTTGTGTACCTGCTCTACTTTTACTTTCTCAAGGTATCCTGTTTGGGTTACTGTATAAACCTCTTCACCCTTTTTAATTTCCTTTATATTTTTCCACCCCTTTAGGGTAAGTACCTCCCCATAGGGAATACAGTGTCCTGGACCAGCCGGGTTACAGGTAGCACGATATTTTAATGGTATTCCCTTATGAGTACTACGGTTACAAGAAATCATAAGTTTGTAACATTCATCAGTAGCCCAGTTGGTTAATTCCTCAAACCCTATCCAAGAATTTTGATTAATCAGACATACTGTTTTGTCATCTCTTAACGGGGTCAGGTAGTGGTTATCGGTTTCTATTTCAAAATCTACCATATCTGTACTGTAGTCCATATCAGTGATACGGGCATAGTACAGGTTAAGAGGCACATTAGTGTAAACCGGTTCATTAGAATAAGGATGGCTGTACTGCTTATAAGGAGCATGATAGATAGGCAACTCAGTGCCATAAACAGGGTAAAGGTGGTTATCACGGTTTACCCTTAAATACCCCTGAATTAGACCCCTGACAGACTTAATACACAACGCAATATCATTACGGGTACTGTACCCCTGTGTCAGTATAGTGTGGTTGTATTGGCTGCCTAAATGACTCTCAGGAGGGTTAGCCCTAAGATTATTGATACAGGTTTCAAGCGCACTGTATAAAAAGAATATCAAAGAATAAGAATCACAAAGAAATTGAACAAAAGGGGGGTTATCACGAAAGTCTACATGATGCTCTTCTAAAACAGCTTTTAGCCATTCACTATCAGATGGTTCCTTTTGTACTATGAACTCAAGGAATTTATCATCACAAGAGTTAACAGCAATCAAGCAAACCAACTGTGAAAAGATTTGATAAAGGGAAGAGTACCACCTACAGGAATTAGAAACCAGAGGGAAGTGCATACCAGTACAGGATAAAGCAAATGCTCTAGCCATTTCTTGTTGGATATTTTGTAAAAACTCAGATATTTCTTTGATAAAGTATTCTTCAAAAACTGATCCCCTAGAAACCTTAGACAAGTACATTATTCCAAGCCTCTGCCACCCATAAGGAGTCAGTACCGGGTGAAGTAAACCACACTTTTGTTGTCCTACAGTCTGAGAGTCTTTATCAGAAATATTCAAAGTAAGAGCAGGTTTAGAATAAGTATAAATTTTATTTACTACTTGAGCCCCTTGTAAGGTCTGTACAGAGTCTCCAACCTCAATATTCTTAGCAAGTTTTTGTGTACCATCAGATAACAGTACAAAACTCTCAGCATCTATACTGTAGTTACTACCATGGTACCTCCAGTAATCAGCAGTTAACCTCAAGTACCGAAAGTATATCTTTTCACCATCAGGAAATTTCCAAAAACTTTCAGTATTATTATATTTCGCCTCTGGGAATATCCTAGGAACCCACTTTAAACTTTTATTGATAACGTCAACCAGCTGGGTATGCTGCTCCCTGAATAGTATACCCCTCCATTCTTGTCCATATCCTTGTCCTACATGCTGTAAAAAGTCCATCAACAGGGCATCAGTGTTATGGGTTACAATACAGTTATTGGTTATATACAGCCCTGTAGGACAGTCTATTTTTATACACTGGCACTCTTGCCTACCTACATACTCTACTTTATTTACCCTACGTTTACCGGTAGTAGCATGTATAGGGCGGAATACCATTTCCCTTTCAGTGTAGTATAAGAAATTCTGTAAATAGGGTAAGTGTATCTGTACTGAGTAGTCTTTTTCCTCACCCCAATCAGAACAGTACCCACCCAAAGATTCTATAAGGAATACAATATCACTTTTAAGTTCTTTAGTCCAAGTATGAATGATAGCTATCCTACCTTTGTAGCCATCCTCCTCTATGATGGAATTTCCTCCTGACAGTAAGCCTTGTAACAGTAACAGTCGAGTACCAGCAGAATTATATAAATATTCCTCAGGTATTCTTACATCCTTACTGTCGCTGGTTAAACTGATATGTTCCCCCATACTGAAAGGAGTCAGGGAATTTATCAGGAATTTCTTAGCAGGAAATTGTAAAGGTTTTGGGGTAAGTAAAAAGACATCATCATCTTTTGACAAGTAATGCAAAATAGCACTGGTTGTCATTACCCTGTATGGATCATTATTTACATAAACTCCCCATAGGTGATCTTCTGAACAGTCAACAGTACCATTACCAGCAACATGTAACCGGTAAATAGTTTGTACTCCTTGAGGGTATATTCTAACAACTTTAGCAGTACCGCTCAAAGGTGAAAGAACAGTATCACCTTTTTTAATATCCCCCATAATAACTTTACCTTTTGGGGTGTATATATGGCTGTTAAGAGGCTGGGCTTTACCCCCTCCCCTTGTACCCCCAATTAATACTTCCCATACAGGGCAGGTCAAAAAGGCTTCTTGTGATCCAGGATTAGGTGTCCATACAGGGTTGACATCGGCTCGTACTGTATTCTTTTCCATTACTCTATTCTTGTTTGTTTTAATAGGGTCAGCTTTTGTGGACTACACCACGGAGTTTTACTTTTTTGATTACAATAGTTCTTACATTGTTACGGCTTACCTTTGCCATTTTTACATAGCTCTTATACCTTTTTTTGACTTTTTTAAGGTATTCTGCTTTATTCTCACTCTGTGCCTTGTAGGGTGGGAAATACATATAACTGGATATCAGTTTACTCCTGCGTCTGTTAATTTCAGCAGTAGAGGCTTGAATACACATAAAGGTATTGCTTTCACTTTTTTTCTTATTCCTATTAAGTATCCCTACTTGTCTTCCGTGTTCTCTTGCCCCCTCTGTTCTTTCGATCCACCTTTTGTTAGTGGTTATTTTCTTATACGTTTCCCTATGTTGAACACTATCAAACCTCTTACCAGAATATAAATCCCTTACAGAAATACCACCATAAGTTATCTTATTTTTATGCCAAGGTAAGGTAGGGAGCCTGTGTACTTTGTGATTTTCGTCAATTTTAAATAAAGGGAATTTTACCTTATATGATTGATAGGGTCTAGCCATTGTTAGTCAATTAGTCGATTAGTCAATTTCCTGAAATTCAGCATCTTGTACTTCTAATGATTGAAAAACTGCATCAGCTTCTCTTTTAGAAGTGTCCTCTATTTGTTGTGCATTACCTTTGTAGGTTTCTTCCCAGTTTGCTGCCTGCATTTCAGGTTTAGGGACAAGTAATACACCACCAGCAACATTGATATTAGTACCAGCATTAGGCAAATTCCTATCAATATACCCAATTTTATTGGTAGTAAGATACTTGTACATTTGCGTATTGTATCTATTATCGTCAAGGTTTGCTTTACCTTCTTGTAACCACCATGCCTCGTACAGGGCTGCACCTATTTCTGTTGCTGTATTAAATTCTTTATAAGTTTTAGCCCAATTTCTAAGAGTATTTACACTGACCTGAAAATGAGCTGCTATTTCAACTTCACTTTTACCTTCCCTTGCTAGTGCAATATATTCAAGAGGGTGATAAGAGGGACGGAATTTTGTATGCAGTACAGTAAGTTCAGGTACTTTATCGAACTCTAGCAGGTTATCCCTAATAATAGGATCACCACCATGTCTTTTACAGAATTTATCAGCACCGACAGCTTTGAACTTACACCCATCTACAGCACACATTCTCACAGGGTACTGTTTTATAACATGGGGGGGATTATCAGGATCATAGTTAACAATATGACTACGGTTTACTTCCCTTGATCCTGATCTGTCCCTTTGATAGTGAGAGGCAAGATTATCAACCTTGTGTCTGAGCATTTCAATAGTATCAGGAGGGCAGGGTTGTCCCCAGTACTTTTTTAATACCTGTTTTACCCTTTCACTAACCTCAGTAGGGGAAAGGTCATCAGGAATAAAATCCTCTGGGTCAATTTTACTTTCATCATAAAAAGGTTCAGCCTTTTTTGCTTTAAGGGTCTTTTTATTACTTGATTTTATTTTACCCTTAGCTTTGAGGACTCTTCCCTTTTTAAGTTTTTTGACTTTTACAGACTTTTTGGGAGACTTTTTTATTTTGAGTGCCATTTTCTTACCCCTCTTTTTTCTTTAAATACTAAATAGGAGAGCAGAAAATGGCAACCAAAATCAGAGTACTTACCTTAATCTGGGATATAAATCCCATTCAGGTTGCCAGGAAAAACACCATCAGAACACTTATCAATCACTTCCTCTATGGTGTCATGTTTACCGAACATCAGGTTATTGAGAGTTATAGAATTCTTTATAATAACCATCAAAGTAAGGTAAAAAAACTTAGCAGATTTTTCATTATAGGGAACTTCCGGAAGCTGCTTGTTCAAAACATTGATAAACCTCATAGAGGCAAGCAGCTGTCCGTATTTCCCTAGTTCCGCAACTTCTTCATCATCAGTGATATTTTTATACTTGTACTCTGCACACAAGTTTCCTTTGTAGGTGGTTTTCTTTAAAATAGTAGCACCAAAACCTAGTTCAAAAGTCTCAGGTTTGAAATAACTGTTACCCTGTGAAACAAGCTGTGAGCCTTTGAGGCCTTTCATACCATAAGAGCTTGGGTACAAAATACCATCATCACTAAGAAACCCACTAAACTGGTTATCGAGCCTGTACTTGATAACCAGTTCTGTTTGCTCCTCACACTCAAAGCTACTCTGTAAGGCATGTCTTAGTCTGCCGTATCCCTCTTCAAGGGTATAGCAATGTAAGGCAGCTGAGTTCCTGTTTTCCTTTAAGGTAACTTTAGGATAACCAGCTATAGCAGCTTTGACTGATTGAATGTACTCCTTAGGGAATGTGATAGTAAAAGCCCCACTTTTCAGAACAGAAATATTACTGGTGAACTTTACCTCTTGTCCTGCTTTCCCTTTTTCAACTATGGTTTGTTGTTTCAGTAACACAGTTCCCCCTTATTTAAAGTCATTAATAAAATTACTGATTAAAGCAGGGGTATCAGTTGAAAACCCTACAATATCTAACATATTGTCGTAGTCAGGCCTTGCTATGGTAAAACTATTACTGACCATGCCTACTACAATAAGTTTTACGGTATGCCCTACTTTGTCTTGGTATTTATCAAGAGCTTGCCATGGGTGCATTTTACCCGCCCAAGTTTCACTGTCTGTGTAAATCACTATGGCATCTACATCTATATTGTTTTCCATACAATACAGCATTGGTAGTGAACAATCAGTACGGGTAAAATCCATCCCTCTGAAACAATCAAAAATACTGATAAGGTTTCTACCCCTTGGCATGGTCAGGGGCATGATACCCTCATTGCCTCCCCTGCTATAGGTAGGCTGTTTACCAGCTGTAAAACCTACCAGAGTTGTATTCTTTTCAGTAACCAGTGAAACCTTGGCAAGAACAGCAGAAGCCTGTATACAACTCATAAAGGAATTTGACAGTTTTGCAGTCATACTCCCTGACACATCAAGGGCTAACATGATCTTTTTACCAGTAGGCTTTACATAATTAAATGACTTGAAAAATGCGGTACTCAAGGCATCCCGTATATCACTGTTCGGTTCCCACCTGTGATTACCTCTTAAACCTTTACCGGCATTGTATGTCAAAAAGGCATTAGCTATCGCTAGAGGATGTATCCTTGCCTTTTTCAGCAAAACCTCATTGGTAATTTTATTATAGGTAACTGAGGCAGTCTCACTAAAAGGGGTATGTAAACCCAACCGAGCATGATTACCAAGGTTACGAATCAAAGCACCTAAAGGCATGTGTTCCAGCAAAGCCTCTTGAATGTAATCCCTACTTAGTAACTCAGTAGGTATTACTTCCCTTGTTAACCGGTATTTTTTAATTATTTCAGCCTGCTGCTCTTGTGTCAGGTCAGGTTTAGTGATTAGGTTAGCTCCTTTGGCATAATCAGTTACGTCAGGCAAGGCTGTACCGGTTGTTACATGCTTAAACAGGGTTGATACTTCTGGTGTCTTAGGCTTAGGGTGAGCAAGGCGTAACACATCCCTATGCGACCACCCATCACGCTGTTTATATTTCAGCAACTGATAGGTCAGGGTATCAATATCCTTATCAGTGTACCATTTAGCAAGGGCTGAACATAACCCCCTACCGAAGCCTCTCATTGCCTTTACATAGTCTACAAAGTGAAACAGGTGTGTACCTATACGGCATACTTCATTAAGCTGTGAAAGGGCAAATTTACGGGTCTCTGGATCATTACAAGAGGCACATAAGGCAAGTACAAAAATAGCAGCATCATTATTGGCTGATTTACCACCTTTTGATATTTCTACTACAGTATCTACCACTCGTTTACCATCAGAGTTGATACACTTTACAACATTCTCACCATTTTCTATGGTAAGTTTCTTTTCACCAACATAGTAGGTACCTCCCTCAGTTCCCAGTATCAAAAACCTTTTAAGGTAATCCCAACTGGATAATTCAAAGGAAACCCCTCCAGCATTGTTCCTTACCTGTTTTTCAACCCTTTGACTTTCCTCGTCTGGGGAGTTTCATTAGGGTTAAAGTGTTTTCCATAGTTTGGCATAATCTCCCCCTATAAAAGAGTTAATTAAAAAAGGGACTAAGCAAAAAGCCTAGTCCCCTTACAAAATAATAAGCAATGAAGTTGCAATACGGAGTACATTTTGGGGGTAACGTATTGCTATCGGCTCATTAAACTACTTAATAATTTCATACAAAAACGAGCAAGGGACAGGTAGCGGCCGTAGACACTATGCAAGAGTGTTGATAACGCTACACATTCGGCTCGTACATCAATTTATTTATTACCCTCAAAAAAATGAGCAAAGGTTTAAACAGCGTGTTTAACTGCTCTACCGTTGAGCTACACACTCACATTAAGCGGTGCAACAGGACTCGAACCTGTAACCAGTGCATTAACAGTGCGATAACGCTATTTATGCGGCTCATTTCACATAGCGGCAAGGAGGGTAACAACCTACCGCATGTTTTGTTTCAATCCACGCCCCATTAGTAGGGCGACATAAAAAAGGCAAGGTGGCGGAGGGCTTAATTATCAGCTGTACCGTCCGTAGTTTGTTTCAATCCACGCCCCATTAGTAGGGCGACTGAAACACCAATAAAACCGCCACCTGCCCCAAATGACAAACAAGGGTCAACGGTCTGTTTTGCTTGCTCACACCCCCGTGTTTAAAGCAGCAGTTAACACGTTGCTTATCATTTGATAGGTAAAATACCTAAACAGTATCAGGAGTACAACACCTTTTTTAAAAAAATTACATTATAGTTAACAGTATAATAAAATCATATAGTACCAGTAAAAAACTTATAATATTATTATATAGTTAAATAATTATGATACTAATTGGTAGAAATTACCCTCACTGTTTAGTTTTATTTTATTTTGCTGTATGAGTTTTTTAACTACTTCTGGGGGTACTTCAATATTTTCCATAGTATTTATATTGAAATAAATATTGGACTTCGATAAGCACCCCCAGTTCTTACCAGGATTACAAATACCATTTAAAATCAGGTTAACATAATCAACACTCTGATTACTTTCACTGTCCTGATTAGAAGTCGTACAACTGTGTGAGGTTTTTACCCTTGTTTTGGATTTTAGTTTTACTTTTCTTGATTTTCTTTGGTTTTTTAAGGGTCTTGGCTTTTGTGGTTTGTTTGTTTTTTGGTTTCTGAGGGCTTTTAAACTTTTTGGGGCTGTTTTGCTGTTTTGGGTTACCTTTTTTGTTTTTCCTTTGGGAATTTTGGGTACTCTTGGAGGTTCCCCCTTTTTTCCTTTTAGTGAACGTAAAGCTGGTTTTATTTTCATGTTGGCAAAAAACCTTAATAAGTTCAGGAGTGATATTATAAATAGGACTAGCTACCGGTAACTCTTCCTGTACTGCATTGATTTTTTCAGGGGTTACAGTATCCTTTTGTAAAGAATATTTAGGGGTATTCTCAAAAGGGAGTACTACAAGTCTTCTGGTAAGGTTTATAGTTTCCTCTGAGTTTTTAATATCCTTATAATATTTACTCGTAGGTTTCATCTTACCTGTGATGTACTGTATAGCTCTGTTATACCCTATCCCAGAAACTCCAGGAACTTCATCACCAGGACACCCAGCAATACTCTTTACCCTGCCCCATAGTTCAGGTTCTATGCCGTACTTTTCTTTAAAGGAAATTTGATTATAGGTTTTACGGGCTATCCAGTCATAGGCTATTACCCTGCTGTTAATGAGCTGAAACACATCGTTGTCCCTAGCGTACATCACAATTTCTGCTGTGGGGTTACTTTTTACAACAGAGGCTATAATATCATCACCCTCAAAACCATGAGACAAAAACACATTACAAAAACCCAACTCAGGAAGTACAAAATCCCTTATCATTTTGAATTGCTGTATTCTTACTTTATGTAAGGTTTTTTCAGTATCAGAAGCTTCTTTACGCTTGTTTGACCTTTTTATTTTATACTCAGGGTAAATATCCTTTCTATAGTTCCTAGGACTATCCCAAGCAAAAACAACATAGTCAGCTCTTGCATATTTCTGGGCTTCTACCAGTAAATGTAAAAACCCTGCTATTATTTCTTTTTTTATCTTATCTTTTGACGGGTTAGCAATTCTGGTAAAAACTGTCCAGCACAGAGCATCACTGTCTAATATCAGGATTTTACTTCTTGGCTTTGCTGAGTTTACTGGCTTTGTTGTCTTCCCCATAATATCTTGAAACAGTTTCCTCTGTATATAGTTTAACCCCACAATTTACACATTTCCTGTATCTGCCTTGGACTCCTTTATCAGGCTGAGGTTTACTGTTGGTAACTATAGTAACACCACCACATTTAGGGCAGACAATACCAGAACAGTGTCTAGTACCTATGCCCTTATTTTCTTTTTGCGTTGGTTTTTGAACTTTTCTTCGATTTCCAGCCATAGGTCAATCACCATTTCTTTCAGGGTTATTTCATTGTTGGTTTCTTCAACATACTTTATAGCACCCTCCATTGTTTTATAAGAAACCTCACCCACTCTATAAACATTATCAGCTGTCATATCCTTGTACCATTGCAGGTTGGCTCTTACATCATCTATACCGTAGTTAAACACAATAAAAAGAGGGGCTTCCCGATAAGGAATATCAATACTGGATTTAGTAATCACAGCTTTACTTTCAATTCCTATTGCTCTTTTTATCTGTTTTTTACCTACTTTTTTACTTACCTCAAGTTTCCTTATACGGTTTACAGCCATACGGAGGGAGGAGTAGAATTCTACAGCATTACCCCCAGGAGTAACATCCCCATAAGTACCTTGTCTTACTTGGTTACTACAAATGATTAACCAGTTCAGTTTTTGTATGAGCCGGGCATATTTCCTTAGTTCTGTACTGAACTCTTTTGCTCTTCTCATACCCATTTTATCACCTGACTCAAGTTCAAGTTCAGTTGACAGGGCTGCTAGTGAGTCTGCTCCCATAACATTTATATGACTTTGATCAGGGTTCCAAGAAACCATATTATCAAACAGCTCAGATACAGTATTAGGTTTATGGTAATTATCTTTATTGATTTCCATACCATAAATCCGGCTATAGGCTGCGTCTAACCTTGCTTCTGGGTCTTGGAACATCACTTCACCTCCCCTTGCTTGCGCACAGCCGCATACCTCACTTAGTATTGCAGTTTTACCACTGCTACTTTTGCCATACACCTCTACCAGTATACCAGCTGGTATGCCACCGCCCCTTACCCTGCCACCACTTATAGCAAGGTCTAACAGGGTACTACCGGTACTGAGTACATTATCCCAGTCAAAAATAATAACATCAGGTATAGGTTTGAGTTTAGCACTCTGTTTGGTAGATTTTACCGCCTTATCAATCTTATTGGCGTTATCAGGTTTATCGGGTTTATTTTTTCCACCCTTTCTACCCTTTTCACCAGTTTTGTCAGCTTTATCAATTTTATTAGGGTTTTTAGATTTTGTACCTCCTTTTTTTGATTTCTTTACCTTTTTATTAGGGTTTTCTTTAGAAGTTTTACTCTTAGAGTTTTTAGGGCTCTTAGAGTTTTTAGAGGACTTTTCTTTAGTTGCCATAGTGAACCTGTTTTAATTTATAGGGTATAAGGGTTGCCGGTGCCATACCTAGAGCAACCCTTAACCTTTTACCCTTTACCACCTCATTATATGCTTATTGTCGCCTTTTGCGTTTAGTGCCTCTTGGTGGTTTTTTAGGAGGACGTTTTGCAGGTTCTTTGCTTTTGGTTCCTTTAGCCCGTTTTATGCCTTTGGTGCTTTTAGTGCTTTTTGCGCTCTTGGTGCTTTGTGAGTTCTTACTCTTAGTGCTTTTTGCGCTTTTAGTGCTTTGTGCATTATTGGCTGGTTTACGGGAACTGGAACGCTTAGAGGATTTATTAGCCCCTACTCTACCTGCTTTACTGGTTTGACGAGGTCTGCGTTTTGTTTTCTTTGGAGGCTCTTCTTCATAGTCCTCATCCTCCTCATCCTCCTCACCTGAATATTCATCGTCTGAGTACTCAGGTTCTTCGTCCTCGTCATCATCCTCATAATCATCGTAGTCGGAGTCTGGGTCATCATCGTCAGCGGGGTCGTCGTCATCGTCGTAATAGTCTTCGTCGTCGTCATATCCCTCATTATCTTCACCCTCATCGTCCTCGTACTCTTCATCTGAGTCAGGGTCATCCTCTTCCCAATCATCATCACCCTCGTCAGGGTCATCTTCGTACTCTTCATCATCCTCGTACTCTTCACCCTCATCTTCTTCATCTTCCTCACTGTCTTCATACTCGTCGTATTCAGGTTCCTCTTCCTCAGGTTCCTCAGAATCACGACCCTGATTGAATATTTCATCAATTTCGTCATAGGTTTTTATTTCAATCAGGTTATCAAGGCAGTATGCGGAATCCAGTTCATCATCACTGATAACGTATGACTCGCCATTTGCGTCTATACGCTCTTCAAGGGTGATACCAGAGTAACGGGTATTTTTACCCTGACCAGACCGTGTAAAGCTAATTGTACGTCCATAATCAGGGTCTGATACTGATATTAGTTCACCAGTACGTTTATTCTTGGCAGCATCTTGTATTAACCGTTCAAAGACATAGTGAGACATATCAAGAATTTGAACACCTTTAGCCTCTTCTTTATCATTATCCCGTACTATGACATTGTACACACATTTACGGGTAGGGCGCAGTGGTTTAATACGCTCGTCATAGTCTTCATCCTCGTCCTGACGGGCTGCCATCTCTTCACATATAGGGCAGGGTTTACCGTACTGTGAAAGACACACAACCTGCTTATTTTGAGGACCTACGTTTCTATGCACATCAATATCCAGTACATAGTGCATTTCACCCTCTGACAGTGATGGATCATTTTTACCAACTTCATAGGGTATAATATCAATAAAGTAGTCATCCTCTTTACTAGGACGCCATGTAGGAACATCTTTCATAGCTTCACGGTTAAAGTAGGTTTCATAGTTTGAGCCTTTACTGTCTTTGGTAGCGTGTCCCTGCTTTTGCCGTTGAGCCAACTGCTTTTTCATTTTAGCCCTACGACTACTCATACCAGCTTTACCCTTAGCTTTAGTACTCTTAGGGGTTTTAGTTCTGGCAGTCTTAGTGGGTTGAGCAGCTTTACTTGACTTAGTTGTGCGTTTTTTTACCATGTCTTTTCCTTGATGTGGTTATAGGTTTCCTTTTATCAGGGTTATCAACTACCTTGCCCCCTGCCTTTACATGGGGTCTGGCAAAGTAACCAGCCATCCATAATTCAATTTCTTTAATCAGCATATCTTTACGGTGCAGCAGTACCAGTTTTGCATTGTTAAGGTAAGCCACCTGCTGTTCAGCCTTAGATACTTTATGTAAAGCATCACGATATTCAGGTTGCTGACGTATCCATGCCTCTATGGTTTTTTCAGTAGGTTTTACATTAAGGTCATGTTCAGCCTGACCTGATTTACCTTTTATATAAAGTTCAAGCTGTATATCAGTCAAACCCTCTTTTGCCTTACTAAGAACAGCATTAGCCTGAGTCAACAGGTTAAGCCATTTAAGGACAATATGAGGATGTTTAACAGCCTCTTCATCAAGGTGATATTTATCAATTTTAATATCACATGAAAGGTCGTACTCCTCATATTCCTCAGGTTTAATGATAATATCAGGGTATTCAGCCATATTCCTCATTCAGGTTATTCAGTAGTATTAAAGTAGTGTTCATAAACCTCATATCAACATGTCAGCACAGGGTAGTATATATGCTATCCCCTTGCAAGCAAAAAATAACAATAATTTCAAATTAATTTCAATTCAGGTTCAATTCAGGTGCAAATCACAAAAACAAGAATAAGAATCACATAACAAGAACCTTACAGTACAAGGGCATAAGGGTATCAGTACCTAATCAGTTCTAATCAGCACTTAATAAGTATCTTTTTTTATCAGACTATCAGGTTTACTCATTTATGTGTTAGGTTTATATAGTAAAAAAAACAAGAGCTATTTAAGAGCTAACAAAGAGTAAAACAAGAGTTATTAATATAAGGGGAAACAACACAAGGGAGGAACTAGGAGTATAGGGGAAATTAACACTAGGGGAATCCTACATTAGGGAGGAACTGATTTAAGAGCTTAAACTAAGAAATAACTAGAAATTACCTAATTTACCTAATTAACCTGATTTATAGGATTTTGATCTATCTTTCCTAGATCTAGCTTTGAGCATCATTAAGTTATATAAGTAATAAGTTATTATATTATAACCTTATAATTTTATAATTTTGATAAGAAACTTATTTTTTTGTTATTGTTATCAGTTTTCTTATATTTGTTTACATTTCTTGTTTTTTGTTCTTTTATTCTTATTATTGGAAAACATTATCAAGATTCCGGGGGAAACTTCTGACGAACTTTCCCTAACTAACCGGATACCGGTCTATCAATCTCCTGATCCTTTATTCCCCTAATCCCTTATATCAGTTACCTAACCCTTAGTAGAGCCTTTTCTGCTGTAGGTGGAGGCGAAGCCGGAACCGGAAGCAGGGAAGGTGATACGTTATATATTATTTTAAGAAGAAAGGAAAAGAAAAAAGAAAAAAAAAGTCTAAAAAAAAAGAAAAAAGAAAAGGAAAGAAGAAGCCTACGGAGTTACCACATCGTTTTTGGCTTGTCAAGTGTAATCACTTTTGCGAAATTTATTAATAAAATTGAGTAGTGCAAAAAATATTGTATGGTTTTACTGATAGTTTTTTGATAGAAGATTTTTTTCAAGAAATATTCAATAATCCCAAAATTACCGGTTAGGCAAAACTTTCTCAACAGTTTTAAATAGTTATCATAGCAAGGCGGGGAATTTTATTTATTTTCACCTATAATATTACCAGTAACCGACATGCAATACTCTTGTTAGGGGGTGCTAAAACTAACGAATTTAGTTAAGTGTTTGATTAAATAACCCCCCCTTTTTTAGTGGTTCCGAAGTGTACCTTGTCTCAATCTGATAAAAATTATATGATAATATTTACTACTTGGAAAACACTTAATTTCAGGGTTGGAAGCACATATACCCAAAAATCAGCCTAACTTTGACGAAAAAGTTAGTCTATTAGGGTAGT
>PDWJ01003402.1_pt1 | contig 15263 bp, 13 predicted proteins | sample 1430881 | NCBI WGS metagenome assembly PDWJ01 (sample SAMN01162460, study PRJNA174530) | Oral metagenome, whole genome shotgun sequencing project. | biome: Marine environment; feature: Marine mammal; material: Swab sample of the gingival sulcus; isolation source: swab sample of gingival sulcus... | reverse complement strand
AGGCCATTTTTGTTGTTGGGTTTATCGCATTGAGAACACGATAATCTTATAACATTTATGGCCTTTTTGCTTTAGTTTTATGAGAAATCCGGGCTAAGACGCCTCCAGAGACCGTCAAGAGCAGACACCGGTGTCTGCTTTGGTTCTGCAGAAACATACGGCTCAGACAGCAATTTCAAATTCATAGACGATACGACTTTTATCGAAATGTCTGAGGACCTGTTGCAATATGTAAAGGTTGGCAACGACAAAATGCATACGCCAGGAAGGTGTCTGCGAAGAAAAATTGGCCAAAACTTCCAGGCCGCGGAGTTCCATCCCCTCAGGGGCAAACCCTACGGCCCGCATAAGATCCTTACGGTTTGCCTTGTGGATACGAAGACTCTGCACTTTTCTCACCCTTGTCTCTCTGGCCCTCCAGAAGACGTTGACCGCATCCTCCCGCTGAAACTTCAACTGGCTGAAGCGAACACAATTTTTATCGTGTACGGAGAGACCCTTCTGAGTAAGAAAAGCACAATTATTTTTGTTGACAGGATTTGGCTTGCAGCAGGAAGAGAGCTTCAGAGAAACCGGATCAAGGGTTGTCAATTCGACACTGTTAAAGGCCCCGGTCGGTGCCACCAGAGGAGATTCTCCGTCATAAAAGATATTTTTTATCCCAACCATAACCGCTCTGAGTCGTGACACCCCCTCGCCGATGCGAACGTAGAGATCTTCAAGCTTTTCAGAAGAGTGCTCTTTTAAAAGCAGAGATAGCTTCTCCCCTTCCAGACTGTCAAAGGGGATACCATAACTTAGCATCTCCTGACGCAGCAGCGATTCGCCTATGGCTGTGGTGACCACCCGCCTTCGCACCCTGAAAGACTTGGCAAGCTCACCACGTGCCCGAGCCGTTTTGCATAGTTCCTGGATATTGGTTGTAAAACGAACCGGCTCCTTTGCCCGAATAATACGGACCATTGCCCCATCGGAAAGGATATGGGAGGAGGAGACCCTCTGGTTGCGAATAACTGCCCCAATACAGGTATGCCCGACCTGCGAATGGACGCGAAAGGCAAAATCCAGGACGGTCGAATTGACCGGCAGAATGATCAGATCTCCCTTCGGCGTATAGGTATAAATCTCCTTGATACCGCTTGCAGCAATCACATCCCGGTAGGAAATAATCTCCTCGGAACCAAGGACATCAAACATCTCTTTGATCTCTTTAAAAAACTTACTCTGATTGCTGACCTTTGAGGTCAGGTCCCGAAAGAGTCCCTTCTGGGCCTTTCGTTCCATTTCGGTGGTACGGATTTTAAAGAGAAATTTCTGCCCCTCGATCATAGCCCTGGCATGAAGGCCTTGGTATCCGGTCGGTTTTGCGTTAGCGATAAAATCTCGGATAGTACGCGGGATGGGTTTGAATGTCTGGTTGACCACACCGAGCGCCCGGTAGCATGAAGAGATGTCGCTTACAACAATAAGGATTTCCACCGGCGTATCAATCTTGGTCAGCAAAAGCCTACTTCTCATACTGTAATAGGCACCAAGCTGCCTGGTTCTGGCGGTGACACGACCGACCACCCCCTCATCGAGCATCTTCTGCTCAAGAGTCGCCACGATCCCTTTCCCCAGAGGAGATTGCTCCAGCTGTCTGATGGTATTGTTGACCTTGGCACTCTGCCGGGGAGACTTGAAAAGAAGCGCCAGACTGTACATCTCCCGCTTCATATTGAAAAGGCCAAAAAAGGTTGCCAGTGGCGCATAGATATCAAGCGTCTCGTCTGCGATTCGCTGACGCTTCGCCTTGGGCATCGCACGCAGGGTCCGCAGATTATGCAAACGGTCGGCAAGCTTGACCAGCATAACCTCGGGCAGGAGAGAGGCCCCGGTAAATATCTTTCGGTGCGTATTCCGGCTGTTTGCCTGTTTATCCCCCGAGGCATGGGTTACCTTCGTGCAGCCCTCAACAATGGATCGCACATAACCGCCAAAACGCTCCTCGACAAGCTCGGGTGTAACCTCTGGAACATCTTCTATGGTATCATGCAGCAGGGCGGCGGCGAGGATCTCCGGATTGCTGATATCCATCTCCGCAGCAAGTATCCTGGCGACAGAGCAGGGATGCAGGATATAGGCATCTCCCGATCTTCTCCACTGATTATCGTGTGCCTCGACCGCAAAATCAAGGGCATTCCAGAAGACCTCAACACCTTGAACATCTCCAATCAACTCTTGCATTTGTTCTCGATACCGATCAAGATCAAAGGGGATGTGGCGCATACTCAGAGCCTCCTGGAGAAGAAAAATCAAAGGTGAAATTCTTCAACAACAGTCTGCTTGTGAAGAACAAACCAGGACAGATCGCTAAAATCGAAAGCCAGGAGTCCAAGCGAGATCTCACAAAAAAGACAGAGCCTTGCTTTCAACCGTAACTGACAGGTTCGGTGAGCAACGTCTCCCAGATCGAGAATGGATGACCAGAGAAAAACAGACGAAGAACAACAGAAAAGACAACAAACTCTTCAGGTCCCGCCGTTGAGCGCTCCAGAATATTTCACTGCTCGTGCAAACAGAGACCATCTCCATTTTCACGACACCTGAGGACAGAGGACAAACAAACCCAACAACAAAGTAACAAAAATTTCCCCAACGAGGAACGAAAAACTGCACAATGTCTGGCAAAATAAAATCATACAAATCATCAAAATCTTTGAAACATCAAAGAGAAAGAAGGCAGGATCTGCCAGACAACGCTGTGGAACAGGAAGTAAACCACATCCTTGGCAAACTATACGAAAGCCCTCAACCACTCTCGGCAAAGCAGATAGCAGCGACAAAGACCGAAGGTTTTGATAGTACATCCCTGCAACAGGCCCTACGCTACCTTGAACACGAAGGGCTTATACGTGCAAAGGGGGCGCGCTACGCAATACACCCCAAAGCCCCTCTGTATACAGGGCAGATCTCGCAAAACCGGAGAGGCGTCGGTTTCCTGGAGGCGCAACCGGCAGGCCCAGGCGGAGCAAAGCTGAACAGGGATCTCTTTCTTTCACCCTCCAATCTGGCGGGCGCAATGCACGGAGATATTGTCCTGGCAAGGCGTCTGAAAGAGACAAGAGGTCGAATCGCCGGCAGGGTCATTGCGATCCTTCAGCGAAAGCAACCCGAGGTATCAGGTATCATAAGAGTGCGAAAAAAAGAGGCGTACCTTGTTGCCGATGATGGCAGATTTCCCTTCAGGATTCACCTTCACCGGCAGCCAGGGTTCAAGTTGCAAGAGGGGGAGGCGGCCATTGTCAGCTACCGGCGAACGGACAATCCCCGGTCTGGACTTTCTGGTGAGATCGTTCGTCTGCTCGGCAATGCAGAGGATATAGCGACACAGACACAGCTTGTCCTCTACGCCCATAACCTGCAAGATTCCTTTCCTCCTGCCGTCGAACAGGAAGCGCAGACCCTTGCGGGCAGTTTTGCAGCCGACAGCCGGCTTGATCTCCGAGAGATCCTCCATATCACCGTAGATGGCGAAAGCGCGAAAGATTTTGACGACGCGATCTCTATACAAAAGACCAGAAGCGGTTTTCGGCTCTACGTCTCAATCGCCGATGTCAGCTATTTTGTTCGTCCGGGTTCGGCCATTGACAGGGAGGCGTACTGCCGCGGGACCTCGGTATATTTCCCCCACCAGGCCATCCCGATGTTACCCGAGAAGCTCTCTCACGACCTGTGCAGCCTGCTTCCCGGCAAGGATCGCTATACGGTTTCGGCCATACTCGATTTTGACCGTGCCGGAAATCTGAAAAAAAAGTCCTTTGCCCGTTCAATCATCCACAGCCAAAGACGTTTCACCTACAACGAGGTCAAACGGATTCTCGTTGACAGGGATCCCAAGATTCGCCGACAGAACAAGAAATTTCTCACCCCGCTCAAATGGGCGGCGGAACTGACCACAGCACTGGGCAAAAAGAGGCGGTCAAGGGGGGCAATAGAGTTTGAACTGACTGCGCCGTTCTTTGCTCTGAACGAACAGCTCCAAGTGCAGCAGATCTCGAAACAGGAGCGTAACTTCGCCCATCAGATTATAGAAGAATGCATGATAGCGGCCAACGAGGCAGTGGCGGCGCTGTTTGCAGAAAACAAGGTAAAGGCACTGTTTCGCACCCATGAATCGCCGAAAGAGGAAGAAATGGACAGGATAATGCCCTTTATATCCTCACTCGGCCTGCGTCTGGAGCCCTTCGACAATACCCCTGCCTGGTATGCCAACATCTTGCGCTCCTTTGCAAACAGCCGATACCAGTACATCGTCAACAGTCTTCTTTTACGAACCCTCCAGCAGGCAAAATACACGGCCGACAATATCGGACACTTTGGGCTGGCCTCTGCCTGTTATACACATTTTACCTCTCCGATCCGCAGATATCCGGATCTGCTTGCCCACCGTCAGCTGCTCGACACTCTGGGGCGAGACAATCTGCCCGCGGAAAAGAAGGGGGACAGGGTTGTAGATTTTTCCGGGATCGGTGCGCACTGTTCGGCTCTCGAACGCCAGGCGGTCACAGCGGAAAGAGATATGGCTGATCGGCTGAAAATTCTTTATATGCAAGATAAGCGAGGAGAGCGTTTTACAGCGATAATCTCAGGAATCAGCGATACAAACCTCTTCGTTGAGATCGAAGAGATCGCCGTCAGCGGTGTCATCCCGATCTCCTCTCTTACCGACGATCTCTACCTGCACGACAGGGACCGGTACCGGCTCTTTGGGGAGATTACCGCAAAGACCTATCAAATCGGGGACAGGGTTCAGGTTGAACTCAAAGAGGTCAACACGGTGCGCAGATGGCTGGACTTTGCGATCGTCGATGCTTGACAAAAGGCCTCCGGCAGATTGAAGTTCATGCAAACAGTAAAAAGAAAAAACGTTACCGAACGATATGAACCCTCCCGCATCCGAAAAAACAGAAACGCAAACACTTCTTGACGCCATTACCCTGGTTTTGGTGCGCCCAAGGGTGCCGGAAAATGTAGGAGCTGTGGCGCGCGTCGCCCATAATATGGGGATCAAGCGGCTCTGCCTGGTTGGTGATACTGAACTTGCCTGGGAACCGATGGCCAGAGTGGCGACGCACAACTCTGCCCATCTCCTCGAGACAATGTCCCGTTTTCCGACCCTGGAAGAGGCCCTCTCAGAGCATACGGTTGTGGTGGGAACCACGGCCAGACAGGGGCGACATCGATTCGTACACCACAGGCCAAGAGATCTGGCCGAAGCCCTGCTTCCCCAGCTTGCCAACAACCGTGTGGCCGTTGTCTTTGGCCCTGAAGATACGGGGCTGAGCAACGATGAACTCAAGTTCTGTCAGTTGACCTCGGCCATCCCGACGGACGAATTTTCTTCGCTCAACCTCGCCCAGGCGGTGGCCATACACTGCTATGAATTTCACTGCGCAGTACGGCAAAAGACGCAAGATTTTCAGGCATTACCGGCCAAGGCAACGACCTTTGAACTCGAGAGCATGTACCGCCATATGGAGATCTGCCTTGCAAAGATAGATTTCATCGACGAGCTCAACAGGGCCCACTGGATGAGCAATATTCGCAATATGCTGGCCAGATACAATATGACCTCCAAAGAGGCCAATCTTGTACGGGGGATATGCAAAAAATGTATCTATTATCTGGAAAAGAGATCGTCGTCAAAGGCGGATTCTTCGTAAAACATCTCAGAACAGGCACCGGCTGAGCACTTTTTTATGACGCAAAGAGTGGCAGAAAAACCGACAACCGGGCGAGCCAGGATTTCTGCTACAGAAACAGACTGTTTTTTCAGAAATCAGGCTAAACATTTATGCCCTGCAGCGGACAGTCAGCGCAACGTGGATTGTTTTTCTTGCAGTAGAGGGATGCGACCTTGACGATAAGCGCATGATATTCGTTAAACACCTGGTTATCGGCCGGAAGTGAATCTGTAAACAGTTGCTGTATACTGGTATAGTCGGTTACCTCATCGACGAGATTATGCCGGCTGAATATTCTGTGGGTATAGGCATCGACGACAAAGATGGTATGGCCACAGGCATAGAGCAGGATAGAATCGGCGGTCTCCTGCCCGATACCTTTAACAGCCAGCAGGTTTTCACGGCTGGAATCGAGCCCGTCTTCAAGAAAAAAATCAAGTTCACCGGAATAGACCGCCTCAATCATATCAAAGAAACTGCGAAGACGTTTTGCCTTCAGATTGTAATACCCCGAAGGTCGAATCAGCCCGGCGATCTCATCCACCGAGAGCCGTTTCATCGTGTCATATTGCAATACCGCAGCGTCTTTCAGGTTCGTTATAGCCTTTGAGACGTTTGACCAGTTGGTATTCTGGGTCAGGATGGCCCCGACAATGACCTCAAAGGGACTCTGCGCCGGCCACCAGCCCTGAGGCCCAAAATACCCGTGGAGCAGCTGGTATATCTCAAAATAGACGGAGCTTTTTTTCATCTCTCCAGGAAAACTGTCAAGGCACAGGAAACAAGGGCTCAGTATTTTTTACAGCATTTGAGAGCAGATATCGCTTAGTCCCGCTCCGGATCGTTATAGTCACCAAGACAAATGCCGATCTCCCTGGCAGTCAGAATCTTATCACTGGTCAGGTCAACCTTCTTGCGAGAGGCAATAGCCTCGGCAATCGGAACCGAGATCATAGAGGAATCCTTCAGAGCAACCATATGGTCAAAGACCCTGTTTTCGACAAGACGAACGGCGGCCGCACCGAAACGCAGGGCAAGAAGACGGTCGAAGGTGGTCGGAGAGCCCCCGCGCTGAAGATGCCCCAGAACCAGAGAGCGGGTATCTTTTTCCGTGCGCGCTCTGATCTCTGCGGCAACCCACTCTCCAACCCCTCCGAGTATCACTTCATCACGGCCAAGTTCACCCCTGCCCTTGTTAAAAACCCTACCGTCCTTGGTTATGGCTCCCTCGGCCACAACAACAATAGAATAATCCTTGTTGTGCAGCTCATTGTCGGCAATCTTGTCGCAAACCGCTTCTATATCAAAGGGTATCTCTGGAAAGAGGATAACGTCAGCTCCACCGGCAATGCCAGAATAGAGGGCAATCCAGCCCGAGTCCCGTCCCATAACCTCGACCACGAGAACACGGTGGTGGGACTTTGCCGTTGAGTGCAGTTTATCAAGGGCCCCGGTCGCCGTTGCCACAGCCGTGTCAAAACCAAAGGTTCTGCTGGTTTTCTCCAGATCGTTGTCTATGGTCTTCGGCACACCGATAACCGGCATCCCTTTCAGGGCGAATTTATGGGCAATATCAAGGCTGCCATCCCCACCGATGGCAATATGACAATCAAAGCCCATTCTGTTGAAATTACCAAGAATTTTATCGGAAACATCAACGAATTGTACTTCACCGGCAAGGTTCTTCACCGGGGTTGAAAAAGGATTCCCCTTGTTGGTGGAACCCAGGATTGTTCCCCCCGTAGAATAGATGCCTTCCACATCTCGGGGAAGCAGCCTTATCAGATCGTCGCTATCCAAAAAACCGGCATAGCCATTTCTGCTGCCGTACACCTCCCAGCCCTTCCGGCTGCATACATGAACCACGGCATAAATAACCGCATTCAAACCTGGCGCATCACCGCCACCGGTTGAAATTACAATTTTTTTCATCTGTTTTTGCCTCTACATCCTTTACCAAAAGATTCGTTGCCGACACCAGTCATAAAAGACCGCCAAAAGAAGTCCTTACATATACGCAGGAAATTGTACCACAAGCGCAAAAAATACACGATGGCAAAAAAGAAAAAAGAGCGGAGACATATCTGGAATCTCGACCAAACAATCAAACCAGAGATACTCCGGAAAAACCGGGCAAGGGCGATGGGCTCTTTCCCTAAAAAAAGAGTTGCATTCTTTTATCCAGCGGGTAAACATGGCTATAAGGTCTGCTGCCTTAAATTAATTAGCGCGTCTTAAAAAATTTAACTAACTACTTTAACAGGTTGTTTCGACCACCAACCATAAGGAGTGAATTATGGAAGATAAAACTACTGGGAAAGGTGTAAATGAAGGCTCCTTGTCTGTTGAGGAGATGGACACGACCAGCGTTCTTGAAGGGGCAGAGCCATGGGACAAGGCAGAAACGCAGCTGGTTGTCGGCTCGTTTGTTGCTGCGGCAATAGCCTTGGTTATTGGCCTGCTTATGGTGCCAACCTCTGTTTTGCATTGAGGCAACCATGACAAAGAAGATGGATCGGAAACGAATAGAGATGGAACTGGGGCATGACGGAACCAACTGGATCCTGTCAAACGAGGGTTTACAAATCTCTGCTCGCGAACTGGACGATCTTGACAGAGAGCTGGAAGCCAGGCTCAGCGAAGAGTGGCAAAAAGGCCCTCTGGAGGTGCTGATGCACACGGACAATGATATGATCCCAGAATGGATGCGCCCCTATATGGATCATTACTTCAACCGTATTTTAGAATTACCTCTTAAATATTAAACTCTTGCATTTTCGAGCTATCCGGATCTCTTTTGTGCGGGTTGGAAAATCTTCTTTTGACAATTCTCCGGAAGAATGTTGACCGCTGTTGCCTTTACATACAACAGAGTCAGGTGTTTCACCCCGGTTCTTAGCACCGGCAAAGACAATAAAAAAAGACAGGTGGACAATCCAGGGCAGCTTCTCTCTGCAGACAAAACAAGAGCCGTTGACGGAAAAGCTCGAATAAAAGGAGAAACAAAATGGCAAAAACAAGAAAGGCCTGGTATTCAGGCATGGCTACAACCGAGGACTGGTGGGCGGTCTGGCTGGGGCTTACCTTCTTCGGCCTCGGATTGCTCTCCATTTTTGGGATGGATTTGGTTGGCTGGATTTCATATCCAAAGATCTGGGCCTTCAGCTTCCCCGAAGGTGCGACAACCAAGAAAATACATGACATCGGCACCTCCTTTGTCGCCTTGGGTAAGGGCTATAAGGGCCTCGGCGTTTTGGGCTCTATCCTGGTGACCTATGTCGTGTTTACCATTGCGACCACCATCGGCGCCTATTTCCAGAAATGGGATGTAAAACGTTTCGTTATCGGCTGGACCATTATCTATTTTCTTACCTACCTGGTTTGGTTCATCGGGCACAATGTCTTCTTTGCAGCTTCTGTGGTGGATCTTGCCAAAAGTAACTTCCCCAAAGATACCCTGACCCTGTCTCTGGGCGGCGGCGCTTCCTTTATTCTCGCACTCATTGTCGGCCTTATCATCGGCAACTTTTTCAAGCCGCTGGCAAATTACCTCAGCGTTGCAGCCAAGCCGGAATGGTATATCAAGACAGCCATTGTCTTTCTCGGTGTCAAGGTTGGCTATCTGCCGATCAAGGCGGTGCTCAAAGGCAACGCCCTGGGAGCAAAGGGAGAGGCCATTGGGCAGCAGATGGCAAACCTGACATTAGAACTTTTTATTGCTGGTGCAGCAGCCACGATCGTTGCCTACCTGATCTTCTGGCCGGGTGTGTATACTATTTCCCGACTGTTCTTCGATCTTCCCCGCAAGACAGCTGCGGTTCTGGCCTCGGCAATATCCATCTGCGGTGTCTCCGCTGCCGTTGCCACCGGTGGCGCGGTACGGGCCAAGCCGGTTGTCTCGATTATGGTCTCAGCACTGGTCGTGGTCTATGCCGTTATTGAGCTGGTGATCCTGCCCGGGGTCTTTACCAAGGTATGGCCCGGTCCTGCTGACCCGATCGTCGCCGGAGCGGCAATGGGTATGGCGGTCAAGACCGATGGTGCCGATGCCGCGGCTGGAGAGCTGCTTGACGAATTTATGCGCACCAAGGTACAGCAGGAGAGTGGCGGCAAGGTTGTCTGGATGGAAGGTGTGATCACCACCTCTGCCGTTATGACCAAGATATGGATCGATATGTTTATCGGCCTCTGGGCCTTTATCCTGGCACTGGTCTGGGTGTATAAGATTGAGAAACATGACGGTGACCGGGTGCCGCTCTCCGAGGTCTGGTTCCGCTTTCCGAAATTTGTTATAGGCTACTTTATCGCCTGGTTTGTCTACCTCGGAATCTTTTTTGGCCCCGGACAATCAGGTACGACCGCCGATGGTATGGCCCTGCTCAAGTCGGCCAAGGGTGGTGCTGTAGCCGTTGAGAAGGGGATGCGAAAGCTCTTCTTTATGCTCACCTTTATCAGCCTTGGAATCATTACCGACTTCAAAAAACTGGCTGAAGCACAATTTGGCAAGATGGTATGGGTCTACTTTGTCGCCCTCACCTTCTTTATTGTACCTGTGGCAATTATTGTCGCCTATCTCTTCCACCACGGGATGCAAATTCCGAATATGGCAGCGATCACCGGCGCGGCAATGCTGTAAAACCTTAACCGCAAAAGAAGCCTTCTGCTGCAAACTGTTTGCCTGTTGCAGACCGCAGCTGCCATTTCCAGGCAGCTGCGAAACGTAAACAGAGATATCAGGAGCAGAATCATTACAGGCCTCCACCTTCAGGTGGGGGCCATTTGCCCAAAGACAAGGCTTCCATCTCTTCCAACCCTATGCCAACAACCAGCATCATCTATACCCTGGTGGGAGCAGCGCTTGTCTACCTTTTTCAGCAACGGCGTCAGCAGCTCTCCAAGGTCACCCGGGAAAACGTCCCGGAGCTTGACGAAGAGAGCCACAAACAGCTGATCCTGCTGATGAAGATGGCCTACGAGCGGACACTCTATCTGGGAGTGCTGTTTTTCCCTCTGGCCTGGGCCGCCCGCCCGGGAGGAGAGAAGATAGCCCAGATTTTCTTTCTTATCCTGATCGTCTTGCTGTTTATCTCCAACATTATTCCCAGAAACAAGATAATGAAACTACTGGAAAAAAACGGGCTGGATATGAAAGAGATGAAAGAAAGAGGAATAACGATATAACATCGTTGCTCTCCAGAAATCAAAAAGAGGGCATAAACCGGTGAGGTTAAAACTCTCCTGGTACAGTCCTATGCCAGGAGAGTCGAGGATCACATAATCTTGTTGGCTTTACCCGTTATTCTGTTGATCTTTACATAGTCTTTCCCGACGTCCTCTATAGTCCAGCCCTTGTCCTTTGAATAGGCCTCCCGCAATACCTTGAAATCTGCCCATTTGAGAAAAGACTGATTGTCCGGATTACAAAAACTGTCGACACTGACCACTTCAAACTTTTCTTTACGAAATTTCAGACCCAAAAAGGAGGGCGACTCTTTGTAGCTCTCGCCAAAGCGGATATTCTGCACAAAGGCGAAGGTGGATTTTGTACGTGAGAGAACCATCTGTCTCGGCCGATAGTTCTCCTTGATTGCCTTACTGGCGGCGTCTCCCAACTCCTGTATCGCAGATTTCGCGGGTTGCACCAAATCATAACCTTCTTTTGTTGGATCCCAGAAATCGCGGAAACCGATATACGTCTTCAGCAAATGCTCGTTACAGTTCTGGGTTGAATTTTCGATATAATCAGAAAGAAGGTTGTACTCAGGGTTATGCAAAAAGGTAAAGGCTCCGTTGGCGATGATCTGATTGGTCATAAAAGCAGGCTTTCCATCCGCATCAAGCCTTTGTTTCCCTTTACTATCCTTGAGGTAGCGCTTTTTTTCTTCAATCTTCAACTGACCATTGGCCCGGAGCTGATTCCACAGTCTGAGCTGTACCTGTTTTTCGGGCAGAAAGATAATGGCGTCTTTTTCAAAGGCTCCGATAAAGAAATGCGGCAGGGACCAGACTCGCAGCTCACTGAGATCATAGTCTTCTCCGTCGACCTTTTTCGCGCCTTTCATCCGAACGAGGTTAAAGGTAATGTAGTCAGCGTCTTTACCAAAACCATTTTTGACAAAAAAGCCACAATGTGCCATGCCTGAAAGGTCCAGGTTATCGGTATCAGATACCCCGGTTTTAGGATCTCCAGCACCACGTCGGGCAATAATGCCGACGTAGGCATCATTTTCTCTGAGATAGTCTTTAACTTTTGTAACAAGCTGCTTGGTCCGCTGGATATTTTCATCCATGGCCGCTTTACTGGGGGATTCTTCACTAAAGCCCCAGGCAGAATAGGGAACAACAAAAAACAGAAGCAGTAACGAGAGGGTTGTCTTTAAGGCACTGCATATTTTCATGGTGTCCATCCTTTTTTATTTACGGAGTCTATATTTGACTCTTTTCCACTTTCTTTACATCATACAAGGCAATTATCAGGACTGGATCAAAACCTCCCGGCAGGGACAATCCCACAATCCAGCCCAACGAGCTGTTATTTGACGGCCTTGGTTGTTTCTTCAACCTGTTGTGTCAGGGTATCGATGGCCGTTACAATAAGTCCTGAGCCGGTGTTGATGACGACAACGATGGCATCATCTGCGCTCTGGATTGAATGACTGACGGCAGTGACGGTCGCGGTGGCTGCCTTATTGCTCAGTTCTTTCGCCAACTTGACACTGTCTATTCCCAGGTTATGAAGATGGGTGGCCGTTTCAGCGGTAAAGGTGTAGACCCGTTTACCTCCTTGGATGGCTGATTTTACTGTCTTCAGACTGGCCTCTTTGAGCAGTCTGTTGGCCTCAGCCGCCGTCATAATAACGTAGCGTTCGGTAATCTGTGCCGCCTCAATACATTCAGCTGCAATGGCAAGAGACTTGTCTATAAAATCTTTCGCGGCCTCTTCACTAATTGCAACACCCTTTTTCCCGGCGTTAGCTACAAGGATCGCACTATCGGCGCTCATCTCCACGCCTGCTGCTGTAAGCTCAAGGGCAAGTTCTGCCGCTTCGCCGCTCAATCTGCCACTTGCGGCGGCGATGTCCACAGCCTGATCGAGAAAAAATTCAGCGGTTTCTGTTGAGATATAGATTCCGGCAAGGGCTGCGCCTGTAACAAGTGCTGCGGTGTCAGTAGAAAATTCCACCCCTGCCAAAGTCAGATCAGCACTGAGCTTGGCGGTAGAGATTAACCCTTCTTTTAGTATATCCCCCGTAAGAATAATGGTGTCCCCTGAGATTTCAGCCCCCCGAAGAATGGCCTTGGCCACCGGCCTCCCGAGGGCTATTGCCGTATCGGCACTAAGCTGCATGGAGGCAGCAGAGAGGTTGCCCGTTGCAGCAGCAAGACGAACAACAGCCTCGGCCATCTCTTCGCTTGCCTCGCCACTCTCAACAACACTATTGCCAGCAAAGACGGGTGAAACAGAAAACAGGACACAGGAAGCAACAACAAAATTACCTAAAGTTTTTCTAAAAGACATGATGCTCCTCCTTTCTCTTCGTTGTGATATCCAAACTTTTTCTCGGCCTTATTGCCGGTGTTTATTTGTTTAAAGCATTTTTCATACCAAAAAACCATTTTTTGATATACTTCTTTTTATTCCAAATAATTAGGAAATGCTCACCTGCTCTCCCAAGATAAAAAATTTTGCAAATAGACCTTATATGTACTTATACTATACATTAAATGTACTATGGTAACAATATCTTCGGTTCAACAGCTAGAAGTATAACATACTCAGATACATCTACACAAAAAGGTCTTTTCGCCATGGAAAGAGGAGACAGGGATTTTTTCAAAAAGATAAAAAACGCTGCCTTTGCAAATCCCTTCAGCAAAGAACGAGAGCTGACCGATCTTGAGATTTCAGGTCTTGATACGACACGGAGCAGCGAAGAAATCCTCAATAAGCTGTCTGCCGATATCTCTGTTCGCATAAAGAAGTATAGAAAGAATGTCAGGAAATTAGGCAGGGAAGACTACAGCCTGTACCAATATGCTGCACTCTTTTATCTGTTTCATCTTTTTAGCGACAAATATGACCAACTCATCAGCGAGCAGGTTACTGCAGGCGAAAAACCTGTTGTAGTCGGCTTTGCCGAGGATGCCTTACAGCAGTTTCAGAGGTATGGCTTTAGCAGGCAGGATGGACTGAAGTTTTTTTCCTTTTTCTTTCAACTCCGGAGAGGCTTCTATTTTATCAATGCAATCACCGGGAAAAGCCCATCTGTACGGGCTCTTCGCCAGGCACTCTGGAACAATATTTTCACCTGCGATGTAAACCTCTATGAAAAATTTCTCTGGAACAGGATGGAAGATTTCTCAACCATACTCCTCGGTGAAACAGGTACAGGGAAGGGCATGGCAGCGGCAGCGATTGGTCGTTCGGGGCATATCCCTTTCAACGAAAAAACGGGCTGTTTCAGTGAGAGTTTTGCACGAAGTTTTATCTCCATCAATCTCTCCCAGTTCTCTGAACATCTGGTTGAGTCGGAACTTTTTGGACATGCCAAGGGCTCTTTCACAGGAGCAATAAGCAATCACCAGGGAGTTTTCTCCCGCTGTAGCCCACATGGAGCAATATTTTTAGACGAAATAGGTGATGTTCCCGTTACCCTGCAGACAAAACTTCTTCAGGTTATCCAGGAGAGGATATTCACCCCTGTCGGCAGCCATGAAACAAAACGCTTTCAGGGCAGAGTGATAGCGGCAACCAACCAGCCTCTATCGATATTACGGCAAAAAGGAAGATTTCGTGATGACTTCTACTACCGGCTTTGCTCTGATACCATCGAACTTCCCTCTTTAAGACAACGCCTTGACGAAAATCCTCGAGAATTAGAAGAAATATTAAGCGTAATGCTTGCACGCATCGTAGGCAGTGATTCAACATCGCTTGTTCGTGATATGAGTGGCCAAATACAAAAGACAGTGCCGACAGATTACAGCTGGCCCGGCAATATCCGGGAACTGGAACAATGTGTACGACAAATGCTCCTTAAACGTTCATATTGCTGGCAAAAATCCCAAAACAAACAACAGTCGAACGAATTCCAAAGGAGGTATACAGGTGGAGAGTTTACCGCTGCAGAGCTATTATCGGCATACTGCTCGCATCTCTATCAACAAAACAGGACATACGAAAAAGTGGCAAAGCTCACCGGACTCGACCGGAGAACAGTGAAAAAACATATCGCTCTGGGAAACAAGCTCAAAGAGTAAAATTGATATACCCTCAACAAAATCAACGCATTGACTAAAGAGCGTCTTGAACAATCTTCTCTTTTGTTCGATCAAGGTGCAGGAGAAAATATATCGCAGGCATATGTTTGATATTTCGAGGATACATTCTCGACCACAACGAGGAAGACGGGCAAAAGACTGATTATTCAAGGTGCCCTAACCCGCATTTCTCATCAAATCCAAGGTTGACCATGTTTTCCAAGATAAATCAGTTTTGATTGCTCATTTTCTACTACAAACTGACCATCTGTTGCC
>PDWJ01003401.1_pt1 | contig 15271 bp, 17 predicted proteins | sample 1430881 | NCBI WGS metagenome assembly PDWJ01 (sample SAMN01162460, study PRJNA174530) | Oral metagenome, whole genome shotgun sequencing project. | biome: Marine environment; feature: Marine mammal; material: Swab sample of the gingival sulcus; isolation source: swab sample of gingival sulcus... | reverse complement strand
GGAAACCCGACCAGCAAGGCAAACACTGCCGTCTTGGTGGTAAAGGCGGACAGGAAAACCATACCGCTGGCACTGGCTTCCGGGTAAGCATCGGCAATCCAGGCGGATAACGGCGGCGCACCGGCATTAATCAGGAAACCGGCCATAATCAGAGTCGGCCCAATACCTCCTTCATACATAGCAGCAAATTCAATTGAACCTGTCTGGTAGACATATGCCACAATTCCAGCCATCAGCACCACACCACCAAACAGATGTACTAGCAGATAACGCATACTGGCGGCGTAGGCACGCGGGTTTTCTGCACCGTTTGCCCATAGCACCAGTGTTGATCCCAGCGCCATCATTTCCCAGTAAATAAACAGCGTCAGCAAGTCACCGGCAAAGGTGACACCAATTGCTGAACCGGCATAGAAAAATGCCGCCGATAACTCGGTGACTGTGGCGCGGTTCAGCGCATACAATCCGCCGACTCCGGCAGTCATCGCAAAAATCGTGGCAAATAAACGGCCTGCTGCGGTGGAGTTTATCGGTTCCAGCGTATAATCCAATAACGGGAATACCATGTGGCTACCATTCGGCAATAACCAGATCCACAATAACGTCAACACGGGTAATGCCAGTACCAGTGTATAACGAAATTTTCCCCGGAACTGTGGTAACAGAAACGCCCCCATTATCAAAATCAGACCGGGCGGAATGGGTAAGCTGCTGAACCATTCATTCATGATAATAATCATCCCTGCGCTTCAGAAAAATCCCCAGCACTTTTGCTGTAATAATAAATACCACACAGCTCAACACCGTAAACCAGATATAAAAACCCCAGCTGGCATCAAGATAGATACCCTGAGCTTCAAAATGCGGGTGATGATGGATAAAAAACTCCGGCAATATGGTCAATACCAAAATCACTGCCAGAATTTTCCAGCCGCGTGAGGCCGCATTTTTGCGGTAAAAACCATAATCATCAACTGGCTTTGGTTTATTCATGGCTTGTATACCCCGATGAGTTGGGCGAGCTGGTAGGGAATCTCCGGCATCAGGAACAGCATTAAGGTTCCGGCGGCGGTGATGCTGAGTGCCACGACGATTGGCCACGGTGCTTCACCATGCTTCAGTTCATCATGCGAATGCTCCGGGCGGAAAAATGCCGCATAGACAATTGGCAGGAAATAAGCGGCATTCAGCAGTGTGGATAGCATAATCACACCCACGGCAACCCATTGTTCCGTCGCCATCGCTCCGGTCAGGATATACCATTTGGAAATAAAGCCGACCGCAGGCGGTACTCCGATCATTGACAGTGCCCCGATGGTAAATGCCCCCATCGTCCACGGCATGCGATAGCCGATACCGTTTAGCTCACTCACCCTGGTTTTCTTGCTGGCGGTATAAATGGACCCGGCGGCGAAGAACAGGGTGATCTTGCCAAAAGCATGGGCCACTACATGTAATGCCGCTCCGACCACCGAAATGGGTGCAAGAATCATCACCCCCAGCACCACATACGATAACTGGCTCACGGTCGAATAGGCCAAGCGTCGTTTAAGCTGATCCTGACGCAGTGCAATCATTGAAGCGACAATAATGGTGAAACCCGCCACATACAACAGCCACTCCACACCTGGAGCCGTTGTCAGCGTATCCACACCAATAATGTAGACCACCACCTTGATCACACTGAATACCCCGGCTTTTACCACGGCTACCGCATGCAATAACGCACTGACCGGTGTTGGCGCAACCATCGCTGCTGGCAACCAGCGTTGAACCGGCATTACCGCCGCTTTGCCGATACCGTAGAGAAACAGAAAGGCCAGCAGGGTCAGTAACGGCCCGGAGATTTGCCCGGCCAGGATACCACCAGCGGTAAAATCTGTGGTTCCGGCCAGCTGGTAAGTCCAGATAATGGCGGGTAGCAACAGGCCAATCGACGTACTGAGCAGAATCCCCAGATACACCCGTCCACCCTGTAATGCTTCATCATTACCTTTATGCGTCACCAGCGGATAAGTGGACAGTGTTAGTACTTCATAAAACACAAACAGCGTTATCAGATTGCCGGCGAATGCAATGCCCATCGCGGCAGCAATCGCAATGGCAAAGTACGCAAAGAACGGTGTCTGGTTTTTTTCATGATTGCCGCGCATATAACCGATGGAATATAGCGTTGCCACTGGCCACAAGGCTGCTGCCACACCGGCAAAAATCATCCCCAGTGATTCCAGCCTGAAATGGATGGCCAGTCCCGGCAGTATTTCCCACAGCAACAGTTCCGGCTGCTCTCCGGCCAATACCCGTGGCACCAGGCTGAATATCAGCCCGGTTAGCAACAGGGCAACCAGCAGTGAAATACCGTCTCGCACATTCGGCCACCGCCCGAACAGCAGAATACCGGCCACCGCCAGTAACGGCAGCCCCAAAGCCAGCAGAATCGTGACTGTATCTGTGAATATCACGCACCACCTCCTAACAGGCTGGCTGCCGCCGAACCAGCGATTCCGGCAGTAAAGCTGGCATGAATACCAAAATAAAGATTCGCCAGTACCAGTAACCAGGTCAGTGCCAACATACTGAACGGTGCCTCTTTGACCGCTGGCATACTTTCCGGGCGGGGCTTGAAATAAGCCGCTTCAACGACACGCCAGATATATACCACCGCAATCAATGACCCTACCAGAATCACAATGGTAATCGGCCACCAGCCACGTTCAATACTGGCCAGAATCAGATACCACTTGGAGATAAAGCCCACTGTCAATGGCACTCCGATCAGACTCAAACCGGCCACTACAAATGCCGCCATTGTCCAGGGCATTTGTTGCCCCAAACCGGTGATATACCGTATTGAGCTGCCGCCGGTACGATAAAAGATCATTGCAATCGCCAGGAATAAGGCTGCTTTCATCAGTGCGTGGTTAAACAGATGCAGCAGGGTCGCCGTCAGCCCGCTCTCATTCGCCAGCCCAATACCCAGCAGGATATAACCGATTTGTGCCACTGAAGAATAGGCCAGCATGCGTTTTACGCCGCGCTGAAACACGGCAATAACGGAAGCAAACAGAATAGAGATCACCGCCAGCGGCACAAACAGGTAATCAATATGCATCTCGTCATAGGTAAAGTCTTCCCCGAACACACCAAACAGAAAGCGCAACAGGGCATAAACTGCTACCTTGGTCGAAGTTGCCGCCAGAAAGGCCGACACCACCGACGGTGATGTGGCATAAGCTCCCGGCAACCACAGGTGCAACGGGAACATCGCCAGTTTCAGACCAATGCCGACCACCAGAAAAGCAAAAGCTGCCTGCAGGGTGCGTGACTCCTGATGCTCGCCAATCCGTACTGCCAGATCAGCCATATTCAGGGTGCCGGTCAGCACATAAAGCAACCCCACTCCGATCAGGATAAAGGTACCGCCAATCGTCCCCATAATCAGGTACTGAAATGCTGCGGTCAGCGAACGCCGGTCCTTGCCCAGACTGATCAGGGTATAAGTGGACAGCGAAGATATTTCCAGCAGCACAAACAGGTTAAAAGCATCACCGGTAATCGCCATCCCCAGTAAACCGGCCAGACACAACAGCAATGCCGTATAGAAGATCACCTGTAAGGAAGGAGCAATTTCCTTGCGGATACTGTGCCATGAAAATGGAAAAATCACCGCCGCAGTGCCCGACACAATCAGCAGCACAAAAGCATTCAGGCGATCAACCGTATAGGCGATGCCATACGGTGCTGCCCAGCCACCAAATTCATAACGGATGACACTGCCGTCATTCACAGCAAACAATAAGGACAGCGCAATCAGCAGGCAGACCCAGCTCACCAGTACACTTAAAATCCAGGCCAGCCGGGCATGATTAAACAGAAAAACCACAGGGGCCAGTAACAGGGGAATCACGACCTGTAGAGCGGGCAGGTGTTCCGTCATAGCTGATCCCTTCTGGTTTCTTCTTCCTCATCCATCTTGATAATATCGTCTTCGTTGATAGTGCCGTAGGCCTCCTTAATGCGGATAACCAGGGCCAGTCCCAAAGCTGTCGTTGCCACGCCCACCACAATGGCGGTCAGAATCAGCACATGCGGCAAGGGGTTGGAATACAGCTCAATATTCTCACTGAAAATCGGGGCGCTTCCGCCGTCCACCTTGCCAGCCGAGATATACATCATGAATACAGCACTCTGGAAAATATTCAGGCCGATTATTTTCTTGATCAGGTTGTCATAGGCAATAACGGTATAAAACCCGACCATCATCAGGAAAATCACCACCCAGTAATTGTACAGGCCGACAAAATCAGTCATTCCGGCTTCCCCTTTTCTCCGCGGCTGATAAAGGCATAAAAGATTAACATCATCACGGTTGCCACTGTCAGTCCCACGCCGAATTCAATCGCCAGAATGCCATAATGCTGACCGTGCTTCGGATCATGGGCCAGCACACTGTAATTCAGAAAATCCCCGCCCAGCAGCAGAGTGACAATCCCGGTGCCGCCATAAATCAATACACCGATGGCTGCCAGCGGGCGCAATACCCGCGGTGAAAGCAGCACAAAGGCATCCTCCAGACTGAAAGTCAGTGTATAAAGAATAATCGCTGCCGCAAAAATAACGCCAGCCTGAAAGCCGCCCCCCGGCCCGAAGTCACCGTGAAACTGTACATACAGCGCGAACAACATAATATACGGGATTAGCAGCTTGGCCATAACCTGCAACACCGGACGCGGCGGGTAGTCTTCCTTGGAATACTGACGCGGTACTGACCTTTTTTCATTAATGCCAATCAATGAAAGTACACCGATTAAAGCGGCAAATACCACGATAACCTCGCCCAGGGTATCATAACCCCGGTAACTGGCCAGCACCGAGGTCACCATATTCGGGATGCCGATTTCCTGCGGTGACTCATGAATATAACGCGGTGCAACGTGCTGATGAATCGGGTTGGACGGATCACCAAACAGCGGCATATCCAGTGTCCCCCAGACCAGCACAGCTCCGGTCAGTATCACCACCAGCAGCGGCAGTATCGGGCCATGTTTGGGATTACGCTCGTTATGTCCCGTAATCACCAGCGTACCCAGAATCAGCATGGTGGAAATGCCTGCACCCACGGCCGCTTCGGTAAAAGCCACATCCACTGCATCCAGCACCATAAAGATAACTGCTGATAACAGGCTGGACACACTGAACAACATGGCGATGGCAAACAGATTGTGCAGCCGCACCACGGCCAGTGCCGTTGCCGCCAGCATGGTGAACAGAATAATCGTGATTAGGGATTCGATGATCAGTCCTCCTTCTCTGCGTCGGCAGGGCGGCTCAAATAAGGCCGTACCCCCATGTGATGACCGGCACGCACCAGCGCATGACTGGCGGCCGGACTGGTATACCACAGAAACATCAGGATAAATATCAGCTTGACACTCAGCAGCGTCAATCCGGCCTGTAGAATCAGCCCGGCGATAATACACAGGGCACACAATGTATCTGTCACACTGGTGGCATGTACCCGGGTATAAAAATCCGGGAAGCGAATCGTGCCGATAGCACCGCTGATGCCTAGAAACACTCCGCCCGTTAATAATACCCAGCTCAGGGCATCCAGAATAAAATCCATAGTAACCTGCCTTAATCCATCTTTGTGCCGGAACCGGTCTGGGTAACGGCTTCAACAAAACGCAAAACGGCAATAACGCTGATAAAGTTAATCAGCGCATACACCAGCGCAATATCGAGAAAATCAGGCCGCCCGGAAAAGAAACTAAATACCGCCAGAAACAATACAGTTTTGGTGCCGAACATATTCACCGCCAGAATGCGGTCGTAGACACTCGGACCGGCAAATGCCCGCACCAGCGCTATTCCCATTACCACCAACAGGGCCAGACAAGCGACACCAAACATCATGTTCTTTTGGCCTCCAGAGCAGTGACACGTGCATCCATACCGCCCGCTTTCAGGTCATTCATACCCTCCGCTGTCAGGGCATGTACCAATAAATGCCCGTCCTGTTCCAAGCGCACGGTCACTGTTCCCGGCGTTAAGGTAATAGAATTGGCGTAAATCGTTTTTCCGATACGGGTCTGCTGGGTCATTGGCACAATCGCCAGTGACGGACTGATTGGATAACGGTTCGGTAGCCAAATACGTTTGACCACATCAATATTGGTTTTAATGACTTCCAGCAGCAGCCACATTGAATAGGCCGGTATCCGGTATAACATCCGGGTCACTGATGGCAGTTGATAATACTTTTCGATGCGCGAAGCCAGCCAGGCAGCCAGTCCGACAGAAATGACACCTAACCCGAGCAATAGCGGGTTATTCCAGTAGCCGGATAACAGTAACCAGAATCCCACCAGGCCAATGACTAGAAAACGAAGATATGACGACATACGACATCCACCCGTAAGGTTCGAGAGTATCAGCCATAATAGGTGAACCTTTTTAATGGCACAACCAGCAACCTTCGTCTCTGATACTCAATCAGCAAATTTAATGAGTGAATTATCTTTTATACTGCTGCTGAATCCACTACGCTATAAACTTCAATAGTATCATAATGCCAGGGAGGAATGGACAGATGGTACCGGATACTCACGCTGTTGCGGTCATGGCTCTGACGGTGTTTGCACTATTCCTGTTTACCCGCGAGCGCATTCCCCTGCAAACCTCAGCACTGGTTATCCTGTGTCTGCTGGCGATTGGTTTTGAGGTTTTTCCCTATCAGTACCTTGATGAAAGACTCGGGCAGACGGTGACATTCGCCGCCATCGACTTCTTTCACGGTTTTGGTCACGAGGCTTTGATTGCGGTCTGTGCGCTGATGATTATGGGCAGCGGTCTGGTTAAAACGGGGGCGCTGGAGCCGGTAGGTGACAATTTGACCCGCTTATGGAAGTGGAGCCCGACACTGTCTTTTCTTGCCACCCTGATGCTGACGGCCCTGCTCAGTGCTTTTATCAACAACACCCCGATTGTGGTGCTGCTGATTCCGATTCTGGTCAGTGTTGCCCTGCGTACCGGAGCCAGTCCATCCGGTCTGTTGATGCCAATGGGCTTTGCCAGCCTGCTGGGCGGTATGGCAACCACTATCGGCACTTCTACCAACCTGCTGGTGATCAGTGTTGCGGCTGAATTGGGTCAGCCCAAGATCAGCATGTTCGATTTTTTTGCCCCCGCCATGCTCAGTGCCGTTATCGGGATTGCCTTTTTGTGGCTGCTGGCTCCGAAACTGTTGCCACAACGTGAGGTGTTGCTCAACAGTACCAGCTCCCGCGTGTTTACTGCACAACTGGTGGTACCGCCTGGCAGCTCTGCAATCGGCAAGACCCTGGCCGAACTCGCTGCCCTTACCAACGATGAAATGGTGATTGATAAAGTGCGCCGTACCAGCATGTCGTTGGTGCTGCCGCTGCCCGATGTCACGGTACGCGAAGGGGATAAATTACTGGTACATGACACCCCGGACAAACTGAAAGCCTATGAAGCGGCTACCGGTACTGTGCTGTATGCCAAAAACCACGTTGTTGATGAAGATCACCCATTGCAGGATGACGAAGATCATCAGGTGATCGAAATTATTATTGACCAGCGTTCGCCGCTACTGGGGCGCACGCTGCAGTCCACACACTTTATCGAAACCTACAAGATGATTGCGCTAGCTGTACACCGGCGCGGTGATCAGATCACCGAAATGCCACGTGGCCTGGGTAATCTGCCCTTACAGCTTGGCGATATTCTGCTGGCGCAGGGCAAGCGCGAAGATATTAACGCCCTGAAATCTCGTCATGAATTCCTGGTGCTGGACAGCATTATGGATCTGCCGACATCAAAGAAAGCACCTCTGGCCCTGGCGGTAATGGCAACTGTGATTATTGTCGCGGCACTGGGTATTTTGCCGATTGCAATCAGTGCAGTAGCAGGCTCATTGGTGATGTTATGGTCCCGTTGCCTGACCTGGCAGGATATTTCACGGTCACTGAGTGTGCCGGTGGTGATGATTGTGGTGTCCAGTCTCGCGCTCGGCAAGGCGATGAGTATTACCCGCTCCAGTGACTTTATTGCTGATCAGTTTGTCAGCCTCACCGCTGGTGCATCACCGATTATTATTCTTGGTGGCCTGATTATGCTGATGGCGGTGTTTACCAATATCGTTTCAAATAATGCCGCTGCTGTTATTGGCACTCCGATTGCAGTCAGCATTGCCACTTCACTCGGTGTTGACCCCGAACCCTTTGTTCTCGCCGTATTATTTGGTGCCAATATGAGCTACGCTACGCCGATGGCCTATAAAACCAATCTGCTGATTATGAGCGCGGGTAATTATTCGTTCAGTGATTTTATGCGTGTGGGGATTCCGCTGACGCTATTGATGTGGCTGTCCTACACGTTGTTATTGCCGCTGATTTACCATTTGTAATACTGTGATGGTGCGACGGTTGTGATTTTTGCTACAGCCTGTAATACAACAGATCCCAGACCTCGTGTCCCAGCTTCAGGCCACGTTGTTCAAATTTGGTCAGTGGCCGTGAGTCTGGGCGTGGCGTATACGGCGAATCACCGGCATGGCAGTTGGCAAAATCGGTGCTGGCCGTCATGACATCTACCATGTGAATGGCATAATCTTCCCAGTCCGTCGCCATGTGCAGCACACCTTCTTTTCTCAGTCGCCTGGCTACCAGGCTGACAAAATCTGGCTGCACCAGGCGGCGCTTGTGATGGCGTTTCTTATGCCAGGGGTCAGGAAAGAACAGCTGCAAGCGATCCAGCGACTCCGGCATGATGCGCTGTTTTAAAATTTCTGTAGCGTCGTAAGCCAGTACCCGAACATTCGAGAGCTGGTAGCCATTGATCAGGTGCAGCAAGTGCCCCACGCCGGGCGAATGCACCTCAATACCGATGAAATTACGTTGTGGTGCTGCCTGCGCCATCGTTGCCAGTGATTCACCGTTACCAAAGCCGATCTCCAGTGTCACCGGCTGCTCATTACCAAACAACTCGGCAAAATCCAGCAGTGTATTACCTTTCTCAATACCAAAGGCAGACCAGTAATTATCCAGCGCATGTTGCTGGGCTTTGGTTTTCCGGCCCTGACGCAGGACAAAACTGCGGATCGGCCGAGGATTGCTACCGGGTTGGGAGGACTGCTTTTCTGACATGGAATCGGAACGGCCTGATTGTGGACGCGTGATTAAAAAGGAGGGGTATTAGAACACAGTCAGCGGAGCATGTCAGGTACTCCGCTTCCTGTTAATGTCAACAGCATTAGTCCATAATTAGTCCGTAAACTTACCCTCACGCAATAAATCTGCTTCCATCTGTTCCACTTCCCGTGCACCGGAAATCACAACCTCCGGATCGGGCACAAAGTCCAGCTCGGCATCCCGCCGCTCGTAAGGTACGGAATTCAGAATCACTTTCATCGCATTCAGCCGCGCCAGATGCTTGTCATTGGAACGGATCACCGTCCACGGTGCCTGTGAGTTATGAGTGCGCTTGAGCATGGCATATTTCTGATTGGTGAAATCATCCCAGCGTTCCTGTGCCTGCATGTCCACTTCGCTCAGCTTCCATTGTCTTAACGGGTCATCCTTGCGCCGTTTGAAACGCCTGGCCTGCTCTTCTCTGGTGACACTGAAATACAGTTTGACCAGAATTGTGCCTTGACGTACCAGATCTTTTTCAAAGCCGGTCACACCCTTCATGAAATTCTTGTACTCATCTTCGGAACAAAAGCCGAACACCGGTTCCACCATCGCCCGGTTATACCAGCTGCGGTCAAACAGCACGATCTCACCACCACGCGGAAATTCACGGACATACTTTTGAAAAAACCACTGGGTACGCTGATTTTCGGTTGGCTTGCCCAATGCCACCACACGGTAATGCTTTTCGTTCATGTAACGGGTCACCCGGCGAATGGTGCCACCTTTTCCCGAAGCATCACGCCCCTCGAACAGAATAATCATCCGTCGCCCTGATTGCTCCATATACTTTTGCAGCTGGATCAGTTCAGCCTGATAGGGTTTCAGACTCTGCTCAATACGCCGCCGCCGCACCGCCTTTTTGGTTTCGGCTTTCATACTTTTAATAGTGCTTAACAGATCCTTGTTTTCCTGTTGTAAGCGTTGAATTTCTTGCTCTAAATCTGTCATATCATCTCCTGTTGAACCCAAATGTAATCATGATTGTCCTACCCTGATAGTAGAACTAAAACTCAAGTGGTGTGATGATGAATATTAACACCGACACTTGATGTATAATAGGTTCACTATGCGCATGATAAAAGCGGGTACTGGTTTAGCCAGTACACCAGTACTCTCAGCAGGCAGGACGGGCTGGTAGCTTTTTATGCATAACGGCTAATATTTGATTAGTACTAAATGAGACTTTATCTTTTCAAAGGGAGACCTTCATGATCTCAAAATGGAAACAGGCCATGATTGTGGCCACAATGGTGCTGCCACTGGGGCTGGTTCAGGCCGCAGGTGCTAAACAGGGGCAACGTTTCGGTAACTGGGGGGTACAGTGCGAAACCGCACAAAACAATCGCCAGGTCTGCTATCTGCAGCAGGTGTTGTCCGAAAAAGGCAAACAGCAACCGTTAATGGTTACCGTTGTAGGCTACGGGCCGGGCAAGCCTTTCCCGACAGCAATCTTTGAGCTGCCGAAGGGGGTCAATATTCAACAGGGTGTACAACTGCGGGTGGACAAGTACAAGCCGGTTGGCTTTTCCGGTAAGTGTGACAATAATGGCTGCCGTGCCGGGTTCACGCTGGATAATCCAATGACACAACAATTCTGCAAGGGCCAGCGGGCATTGATCGCCTTTAAAAAACATGGTCAGAAAGAACCGGTTATTTTACCGGTATCACTAAAAGGTATGGCTTACGGCCTGAAAATGATTAAATAATTAAATTCCCTGACGGGAACAGTCAGTGAAAAAGGGAATGTTTTCACTCCCTTTTTTGCTGTTGCTTACAGTCGCATCCGTACAAAAATAGCCCGGTTACTGACTGAATGCAGCACGAATACTATTCGGTAACAGTACCAGCATGACCAGCAGCAGACCGGCAGCAATCAGAATCAGTGCCTCAGCCATCGACATAAACTGCGGAATGATCCACGGTGTCAGGCCACAAGCTTCCAGCGGCTGAAATACTGCAGGTAGTATTTTATCCAGTGGCAGCCATGCCGGGTAACCGCTTTCCAGATCACCGCAACTGCCATCCACCCAGCCACGTTCAGTGCCCAGTGTCACATAGGCACGCTCCGCGAAACCGATGATTGTACCAAAGGTCAGCAGGTTCGCCAGTACCAGCCCGATACGGCTATGACGCAAAAACAGGCCAATCACTGCTGCAATCATCATTGCCAGTACCCAGGCACGAACATGCACACACAACATGCAGGGGTCATATTCCAGCACGTATTGATAAAATAATGCCCCACCTTCCATCATAATACAAAGTACAATCAGCGCACTCCAGAACCAGCCGGAACGATTGAGATAATTCAGTTTGTCTAACATAAGTCTTTTTAAATCAGTAAATTTAATCTTGAACGTCTTTGATACCGGAAGCGGCATATAGTGTGTTGGCGGTATGGTATGGCCGTGCATCCGGCTGGAACTGCCAGTGTCCCAGTGTCGCAACCGGAAGCGGCAGGCCGATACACCCAATCAGCCGCGCTTCATCACATCAAAAAACTCATTATTGGTTTTAGTCTTCGACAGTTTATCAAACAATAATTCCATCGCTTCCAGCTCATCCATGCTGTGGAAGAATTTGCGCAGAATCCACAAGGACTGCAGCTCTTCCTGATCGGTCAGCAGCTCTTCACGACGGGTGCCGGAACGGTTAATGTCAATCGCCGGGAAGACACGTTTTTCAGCAATGCGGCGATCCAGATGAATTTCGCTGTTACCGGTGCCCTTGAATTCCTCATAGATCACGTCATCCATACGCGAGCCGGTGTCAATCAATGCTGTGGCAATAATGGTCAGACTGCCACCCTCTTCAATATTACGTGCCGCACCGAAGAAACGCTTGGGTCGTTGCAGGGCATTGGCGTCCACACCGCCGGTCAGCACCTTGCCTGAAGACGGCACCACGGTGTTATAAGCACGCGCCAGACGGGTAATCGAGTCTAGCAGAATAATGACATCTTTCTTGTGCTCTACCAGCCGCTTGGCTTTTTCGATCACCATTTCAGCAACCTGTACATGGCGGGTTGCAGGCTCATCGAAGGTGGAAGATACCACTTCACCTTGCACCATCCGTGACATTTCAGTCACTTCTTCCGGACGCTCATCAATCAGCAATACGATCAGATGCGAATCCGGGTAATTGGAAGCAATACTCTGCGCAATATTCTGCAGCATCAGGGTCTTACCGGCCTTTGGCGGTGCGATAATCAGGCCACGCTGACCTTTACCGAACGGGGCGACAATATCAATTACCCGGGCGGTAATGTCCTCACGACTGCCATTGCCCCGCTCCATACGCATTCTTTCATCAGGATGCAATGGGGTCAGGTTTTCAAACAGAATCTTGTTCTTTGCCTGCTCCGGTGATTCAAAGTTGATGGTATCGACTTTCAGCAGGGCAAAGTAACGTTCATTATCTTTTGGCGGGCGAATCTTGCCACTGATACTGTCTCCGGTGCGCAGACCGAAACGCCGGATCTGACTGGGTGAAACATAAATATCATCTGCACCGGCCACATAGTTGGAACTCTGCGAACGAAGGAAGCCGAAACCATCCTGCAGGATTTCCAGCACGCCGTCGCCGTAAATATCCTCACCACTTTTCGCGTGCGCTTTCAGCATTGCGAAGATAATGTCTTGCTTACGGGCGCGGGAAATACTTTCTACACCCATAGACTGGGCAATTTCAAACAACTCAGCGGTTGGTTTTTTCTTTAATTCGGATAAATTCATAGATAGACAGGTAAGATGAAAAGATTATAAGCGTCTGTAGCACTTCACTCAGGAAATATCCCGATAGCCCCACGAACCGAACCGGCCCTATGGTTATTTTTCAAAAGCTGATACTCGGAAAAGGAATCGAGGTTTCAGGAACATTGAACCCGGAAGGGTTGACTCAGACAAAACTAGCACGGACAAAGAAAAGAATCCAGAATAATTCAAGGAATCCCGGTAAATAACGCCTAACGGTGGTTTATACAGGACAAGCCACCGTCAGCAGGGTTTATATTAAGGCTAAATGTTCTGATCAAGAAAGGCTGTCAGCTGTGACTTGGACAAGGCACCCACCTTGCTGGCTTCCACTTCACCCCCCTTGAACAACATCAGTGTCGGAATACCGCGCACACCAAACCTGGCAGGCGTTTGCTGGTTCTCATCAATATTCAACTTGGCGATTTTGACCCGACCATTATACTCATCAGCGATTTCATCCAGTAACGGGGCGATCATCTTACAGGGGCCACACCATTCAGCCCAGTAATCCACTAAAACAGGTACTTCAGAGTTCAATACATCCTGTTCAAATGAACTATCTGACAGGGACAAAATGTTTTTGCTCACGGATTCTCTCCACAACTGATCAAGAAAAAAACGCTATAGCCTTTTATAGCGCAACATACAATATGCGTCCAGTAATGATAAAATCAAGGTGGTTAGCTGGTTTTTTACACATGTGTAGGCAAGTGACAGGCAAATGGAACCATTCTCTCTCCTGTTCGGTCTGACCCGTTATACACTCAAACAAACAGCGAGGGAAAGCATGAAGAACAATTTGAAACAATGGGGTTGCCTGATCTCACTGCTGATTTTCAGCACTGTGTCCTTGGCTGCCCCCACTGGCTTTCAGGCTACCTACGCTGTTGTAAAGTCCGGACTGGAGCTGGGTGAAATGAACGCCAATCTGGTATACGCCGGTAACAAGTATACTTATCTGAAACAGACCAAAGCCAATGGAATTGCTGCTTTTCTCAGTGGTGATGAGCTTACTGAACGCAGCAGCGGCTTGCGTCAGGGCAAACGATTAAACAGTCAGCAATACCTCAACCGCCACAAAAACAGGCGTAAGGAGCGTCGTGACCAGTTTACCTTTACCCGTCCGACACGGGTTAGTGGTCAATATCAGGGTGAAAATTACAGCCTGAACGTGCCGAATGGTACCATTGATCCGGCGCTGATGGAGTTAAGGCTGATGGATGACCTGTCGGCTAACCGGCCACTGAGTTACCGCATCACCGAGAAAGGCAAGCTTAAACAGTACCAGTTCCGTCGTCTGGGGCAGGAAACACTCAATCTGCCTGCCGGGAAATATAACTGTGAAAAAATCCAGGTGATCCATGACGGTGGCGAACGCTCTACCACCGTCTGGTTGGCACCGGAACTGAACTATGTTCCGGCACAGATCCGCCATAATGAAAAAGGCGATATTATCGAGACCCGTCTGAAGCACTATAAGCCGCGTCAATAATACTCCAACAACCAATCAGTAGAGTAGTCGAATTGACCAGGGTTACTTGTTAAAATACTGTTGTACCTGTTGATAGATCTGTTTAATTTCGTCACTGAATTCATGCAGCTCTTCTTCGATTTCTAACTTCAGGTCATCCAGGGTATAGCTGGCTTTCTTCTGCAACGAATCCAGCAGCTCACCCATGTCATGAGTTTCATCCTCAGCCTGTATGCGCAGCTTCAGCAGCTTTTCCTTTGCGGTCTGTTGCAACTCGGTTAAATCCTCACCGAGGTCATGTGCCTCTTCTTTGGTTTTAATATGCAGCTTCCACAGGCTTTTTGAGGCATCTTCCCTGAACTCCGCCAGCTCGTCTTTCAGTTCATAGCCGATACGGTGCAGCTGACGTTCGATCTGCTGCCAGTAAGTTTCGGCCTGCTCAACCTCTTGTTTGAGCTTCTGTTCGGCTTCCATACCTGCCAGCTGCATCTGCAGCCGCAATTCATCACGTTCGGTTCGCAGGGATTCCAGTGATTTTTGTAGTGATTCTTTCATACCTACCTCCATAATAGTCAGCGTTAAGTTTATTATACGCCGAATCAGTACACGATAATCGCCACCAGACTGAAAATCGGCACTTTATTGGATGAGGGACGCTGAAGCTGTTACTGCATGGCAGTTTGCCGGGCCGGTTCAGGAAAGTACCGGTAATGACCGACAATTTCCCAGTCGAATAAGACGTCCTGAATTTTGGTGCCGGAATTAATATTGTGACCAATCAATGGGCGTTGTTCATCATAACTGCGGGCTTTCATGACAATGCCGAT
>PDWJ01003400.1_pt1 | contig 15273 bp, 4 predicted proteins | sample 1430881 | NCBI WGS metagenome assembly PDWJ01 (sample SAMN01162460, study PRJNA174530) | Oral metagenome, whole genome shotgun sequencing project. | biome: Marine environment; feature: Marine mammal; material: Swab sample of the gingival sulcus; isolation source: swab sample of gingival sulcus... | reverse complement strand
TCATATTTATATTTCTAAAGCCTTCATTGATTTAAGAGATATTTTTATATTTTCTATCAAACATTAAGTAAAACAAGCATTTTTTAGCCATTATTTAAATTCCAAATATATATTTTATAAAAGATATTATTAATTTTTTAATAAATTTATATACAATAATTAAACGCATTTAATTTTATATTTTATCAATTTTATATTGCATAGATATATCTAAATAGCTATTATTACTTTGAAATTATTTAAAAAATAAATAAATTTTTAACTACATAATATTATATTTTGTATCTTATAATAAAAATTTAACTGTTTCAGGTTTGTCAATTAGTGGTGAGGTTGAGGATTATAAACTTGATTTCGTTGCTCCAAAAGTTGAAATAATCAAAGGTGTAGTATCTTGTGATAATCAGTTAGGTTCTGTAAAAATTAAAGATTTACCAACCAGTGGTTGGAAAATCGTTCAAACAGGAAATGGCACAGGAGATGTTTATGACCAACTACCACAACCTGCCGACGCTCCAAATACTAAACCAGTAGAGCAGATAATAAATAACTTAGCGGTAGGAACATATACTTATGAAATTATTAACCATAAAGGTTGTAGCTCTTATAGAATTGTTGAAATAAAAGGTGATGCCGATTGTGACGGTATTGCTGATGATGTTGATTTAGACGATGACAATGACGGTATCCTTGATACAGACGAAATGTGTGCGGGTACTATGGAAAGTGAGTTTGTATTAAAACCAGCGTTGAGTGTAGCGGGTAGTGCGGACACAAACCCGAAAGGAAAATTAGTATATGAAGATAAATTTGGTAACCGTATTGTATTGACCTCAGCGGGAAAAGATAACAATAACGGAACAATAATTACTGATGTTAATACAGGAGAAATCAAATATGAAGTATTAGGTAATGACCCAGTGTCAGTAGAGCAATCGAGATTAAATATAGAGGCTTTTGATAAAGCTGGTAGCTCTATTGAAATGACTTCTATACAATTAAACGGGCTGAGAGATATGGATAATACGGCAGCACGAGACGCCATAGGAGCTAACGTTGAAGGAACTTGGACTAATTTGGTAAATGATTATGGTAGTGGTAATGGGCAAGGTCTTCTTACGGTTGTACCTGTTGTAAATGGTCAAGTGGTACAAGCACAAGTGCCAGCTTCTAACGACCCTCAATATCCTTTTAATTTTTCTAATTTAATTACGCAAGGAGTAAAGTCTGATATTATTTTTATGAATAAAGGTGTGCTAAGTAATGGAACTCTAGCACAAGATTGGTTTGCACCTATCTTTACACCTAAAACACCTGTAAAATCATTCCAAATTATAGTTGATGATATTGTTATAGATAATAACTCACGAAATATCAGAGGTCGAATGGAGGCTTCAAAAATTAAAGCAACAGTAAAATGTATGCTTGATACGGACGGTGACGGTATCCCTAATCACTTGGATTTGGATAGTGACAACGACGGTTGCCCTGATGCTACCGAAGGTGGTTCAACAACATTGGTGGCGAACGCAGAATCAGAAGGAACGTTAAAAACCTTACAAGGTACTTCTACCATTACAAAAAATTTAGGAAAAACCGTAGATGCAAACGGTGTTCCTACTAGTGCTAATGGAGGTCAAGCGGTTGGTTCTTCAATAGACGCCAACGTTGTAGCCGATGAGTGTGACCCTTGTAATCCTAAAAGCCCTGATTTCTTGGATACAGACGGCGACGGAATTGCTGATAGATGTGACTATGATGATGACAACGACGGTATCCTTGATGTAGATGAAAGTAGTTGTGATAATACAACGAAACTTCTTGATACAGTGGGTGAAATAAATGTTAATAATAACCAAACTTACGGACCATACACACTTGATAACGGAAAAATAGTAACTTATGAAGTTACAGGTGATTCAAGTGTTAGAGTTAGGGATTTAAATGGTCAAAACGAGCAAGGACCTGTGTTTAAAACATCAGGAAGTGCCCCTGAAGTATCTGCTATTGATATTGTATTTAGTGCTCCAATATTAGGGGCGAGGTTCAAAATTACAGATTTTGATGAACAAGAACAAGCAATAGTAGAGGCTTATGATCATAAGGGTGCTCTTATTGATTTGGCAAATTACACTACTGTTGGTACTAACATTGCAACTAGTGGAGCAAACAATAATACTTTTACTTCTAAGCAAAGTGCAAATCAAGTAACGGGTGATGAAATAACTGATGACCCAATAGGTTCTGTGGTATTTGAATTTGGAAATACTTTAATTTCACGACTTAAATACACTGTGAATTTTAATGCGGGAGCGAGTTTGCGTTTTACACAAATTTCATATTGTGGAGACAAAGATACCGATAAAGACGGTATCCCAGACCGTTTGGATTTAGATAGTGATAATGACGGTTGTCCTGATGCAATAGAGGGAGGAAAAAATGATGAAACAGACCTTATTACAAGTGCTAACTTAAAAGATGCAGATGCTCAACTAAAAGTAGGAAGTACATCACATCCTTCAACTTCTGAGAAGAAAAACTTAGGAGGTAAAGGCGACGTAGATGCTAAGGGGGTGCCAACAATAGTTAATGGTGGTCAGTTAGTAGGAAAATCGACGTTAAGCCAAAAAATAACGAATATAGATGCTGTTGATATTGCATCAGACCAGGCACAATATTGTATTGTAGCAGGTTCGCAAATGGTATTGACCGTTGGTGGCGTTACAGCTCCTGTTGTTGAGGAAGTTACTGATTTTAGTACAACTCCATATACAACAAAGGTTGCTACTGGTACTGATTTAATAGAATACCAATGGTATTTGGCAGGCGACGGTACAACTCCAGATGTAAAACTTAAAGATGTACCAAACGAGTATCAAGGTGTAAAAACTAATCAATTAACGGTTAATTTAAAAGAAGACCTAAATGGTAAGAAATTTAAGGTACAAATAAAACTTAAAGGAAAAGAATGTCCTGTTGAGAAAGAGATAGCTGTGCCAATTGCACCAAAGCCAAATGCAGGAGCTGATGATGTAGTTACTATTTGTTCAGGACAAGAATATAATTTAACTCTTCATAAAGGAGGAGAGCAAGGAGTTACTTATACGTATCATACTTCTGAAACAACCGATGAAACAGTTGATGTAGTTGCATCAGGTAAGGTAACACCAACAGTAACAACAGAATATTGGGTGTTAGCGAAAAATGCTTCTGGTTGTACTGATACTAAAAAAGTAACAGTAAATATATATGAGTCACCAGTTGCGTTACAAGTTGCAAATCCTGAAATTTGTAATGGTAATTCGTACCAATTAACAGATTTAGTATCAAAAATTAGTGATGCTAATGGAGATAAAACAAAAACAGCAACTTATACATATAAGTATTATACAACAAACACTAATGGTGTATTGTCAGGTGAGTTGATAGGAACAGACTTAAATGTAAGCCCGACAACAAATACTACATATTATATAATGCCTACATCAGCCGATGGTTGTGAGGGTACGCCATTAGCGGTTGAAGTAATAGTAAATCCGTTACCAACATTTACTGATACTATCACCGATGTATGTATTGATAGTAATGTTACTGTTGCAGGTAGTGGAACGCCAAACGCAACAACGCCTTACACAAGTTCGGATACAACTGTTGCAACAGTTGATAACAGCGGTGTTGTTACAGGAAAAAAAGTAGGGAAAACTACAATTACTTATACAAATGATAAGGGCTGTACGGTTTCAAAAGAAATTACAGTTAAGAAATTACCTGAACCAATAATGACCGTAACAGATGCTACGTGTGCAAAAGGAACAGGAGAAACTAAATTTGCATTTAGTAATTTACCAACAAAATGGAAAATTTCTTATACGTATGACGGTAACCCTGTAGAATTAACAGGAGGTACATCTACAAAAGAAATTAAACTTATCAAACCAGGGGCTTATACCTTTACTATTGAAGATAGTCAAACAAAATGTTCAATAGAAAAGACGCATACTATTGCAGAGCTTCCTTGTATGGAATTACGCAAAAAAAGTAAGCCAATAGTATTACCAGTAGTTGCAGGTACTACAAAAATATTTTATGTTTTTGAAGTAATCAACAAAGGTAACGTACCATTGAAACAAACAACGATTACTGATAACAAAATACCAGCACCAAACAATACTATTGTTGTAACAGACGAAGTAGGAGTTGGTAAATCTGTAAAAGTTGAAGATGATAGTAAGTATTTCCACGTGGTAACACAAGCAGATTTAGATACAGGAACAGGAATTGTTGAAAATAGTGCAGAAGCTGTTTCTACTACCGACGGAGGGCAAACTCCACCAGATACATCTGATAGTGGTAATACTCACGATAAAGAAGGTGGTGATGACAATGATGGAGATGGTGATAAGGGTAATGACCCAACACGAACATATTTAACTCAAAAACCAGGAATAGAGTTAGTAAAAAGTAGTAAGTTTATTGATGGGGCAGTTAAAACAGACGGTAAGCCACAAGCAGGAGAGAAAATTCTTTATACGTTTGTTGTAGAGAATACGGGTAACGTAACATTAACAGACGTAACAGTTAATGATGATATGTTTACATTCCCTGCCGATTATACAGAAGTGCCAGCGGAAAGTACAGGAACACAAGCGAGCTTGTTACCAGGTCAAAAAGTAACATTCACTGCTGAATATACTATCACGCAAGATGATATAAATAATGGTAAGAAGAAAAACACAGCAACTACTACGGCTAATCCACCAGCAGGTACAGGATTAACTCCGCCAACAGATAGGTCTGATAGTGGTAATGTGCCACAAGATGAGGATAGTGATGGTGACGGTGTAGCTGGTAATGACCCAACATTTACTGATTTAGCCCCAGACCCTAAGTTAGAATTAACAAAGAAAAGTAGTGATATACCAGCCGATGCAAAAGTAGGTGACGTAATTACTTATACATTTACTTTGGAAAATACAGGAAATGTAACAATTCAAAAGGTTAAAATCACTGATGATAAATTAAATATTACTGATGAGCCGTTAGAAAACTTCTCTTTAAAAATAGAAGCAGGAAGAGGTTATTCTGCAACAAAAGGAATAGACCCAGGTGCAAAAGTAAGTTTTACAAAACCTTATACATTAACACAAGAGGACTTTAACAACGGAAAAGTTGAAAACACAGCGACTGCCAAAGGTAAAGACCCTAAAAATGGAGAAGTTAGTGATATTTCGGATAGTAAAAACCCTAGTGATGACCCAGATAATACAGACCCTACAAAGCAAGATGACAAAACGGTAAGTCCGCTTACCAAGACACCAAAAGTTGAGTTAATAAAAACAAGTGCGTTAAAAGACCCAACAAAAACGCCTATTGAAGCGGGAGACATCTTGGTATATACATTTACTTTGGAAAATACAGGAAATGTAACGGTTAAGAATGTACATATTACTGATAAAAAATTAGGAATAGAACAAAAATTATTAGAGACGTTCCCAACCTTAATGACAGTGAAATCTGTTGGAACAGACGGAGTTGCTTATACAGCAACAGACGGATTTGACTCTACTGAAAAAGTGTCATTCACAGTAGAATATGCTTTAACACAAGATGATATTAACAACGGAAAAGCTGTAAATACTGCGACAGCAAACGGAGAGGATAAAGACGGAAACGCTATTCCAGAAGAGACTTCTGATAGTGGAAACCCTAATGATAATGACAAAGGCGGAAACTCAACAACGGATAAAGGAGATGATGGTGATACAACAAATGACCCAACAACGAACCTTATACCAGCAACGCCTAAATTAGAGCTTAAAAAATCTACAATGCCACTTCCTGCAAAAATTGAAGTAGGTACGCAGATTACATATAAGTTTGTATTGAAAAACACAGGAAATGTAACTATTAAAGATATTAAAGTATCTGATGAAAAGTTATTTGGAACAAAAGATGATAAGGCTTTAACAGAGTTTGACAATGTAACAGAAACAACAACTGGTAAATATGATGCTACGGCATTCTCATTAAAACCAAGTGGAGTAATAGAGTTTTATAAAAAATATACATTAACGAAAGAGGATATTGATGCAGGAGAAGCGAAAAACACAGCAGAAGCAGTTGGTAAAGACCCAAGCCGTACAGATGTAAGAGATACTTCTGATAGTGATAATCCTAATGATAAGGGAGCGAATGATAATCATGATGGTGATGATAAGGATAATAATGGTGATGGTACAGATGATGACCCAACACGTACGCAATTCCCTGATTTGAGAAATCCTCAAATTGAGTTAGTAAAAACAAGTGTTTATAGTGATGAAAATGGAGACGGAGTTTATAATGTAGGAGATAAAATTACATATACGTTTGTAGTTAAGAACACTGGTAATACTACCGTAACAGGTATTAAGGTTACCGATGCAAAATTAGGATTAACAGGAACACAAGCTTTAGGTTTAACACCAACAGAATTACGTGCTAAGAGATTAGATGAAACGGATTATGTTGAAGGAGAAACAAAAGGTACTGCAACTTACACGTATGTATTAACACAAGATGATATTGATGCAGGAAAGGTTGAAAATACTGCTGTTGCAAATGGTAAAGGTCCAAAAGGAACAACAGACCCAAGTGATGATTCTGATAGTGGAAACCCAACAGATGATAAAGGTACAGATAAAGACCCTACTATCACAGAAATGACGCCAGCACCAAAAATTGCATTGAAGAAAGGAAGTACATTTAATGATGAAAATGGAGACGGTTTAGCACAAGTAGGTGAAACTATTACTTATACATTTGTGGTTACCAACACAGGTAATGTAAGTTTAACAAAGGTAAGCGTTGCTGACACAGGATTGCCAGTAACAGTAACTATTGTTCCTGATGCAAGTAATCCTGCGAAATTAGCACCGACAAAAACAGCTACATTTACAGCAGAATATGTATTAAAGCAAAGCGATATTAATAATGGACTTGTAAGAAACGTAGCAACAGCACAAGGAACACCACCTAATGAAACTACGCCTATTACAACGACATCTGATAGTAGCAACAAAAATGATACTGATGATAAGTTTGGAGCTGATGATGATAAAAAAGCAGACAAAGATACTGACCCTAATAATGACCCAACTTTCACGACATTACCAAGAAAGAGAGGAGTTAAATTAGAGAAATCAAGTAAGTTTGTTGAAGCCAATAATATGGTAGGACAACAAGCTGGTGACCAAATTGAATATACATTTACAATTACCAATACAGGAAATGTAACTTTAACAAACTTGAATGTAGAGGATAAGATGTTAGCAGATGCAGGTGTTGTAATAACTAACCCAGTTGTAGCAAAACTAGAACCAGGAGTAGGACATTCATTTAAGGCAGTTTATACATTAACATTAGAGGATATTAGTAATGGTAAGGTTGAAAACACAGCAACAGTTGAAGCTGATGCAAAAGGATTTGACCAACCAATAAAAGATATTTCTGATAGTGGAAACTCTAATGATAAAGCAGGTAATGACGACCCAACGGTAACGGAATTAATACCAGCAGAACCAGAATTAGAGTTATTGAAATGGAGTGAATTCCCTGCGGACTTTGAATTGAAAGAAGGAGCGGTAATCACGTATAAATTTAAAGTAACTAATAAAGGTAATTTAAAAGTTGAGAATTTAGTAATTACAGATAACAAAATCAAAGGAGTAATTACTTTAGATAAAACAACATTATTACCAAGTGAAAGTACAGAAGCAACAGCTACATATACATTAACACAAGATGATGTAGATGCAGGTCAAGTGATTAACACAGCGGAAGTAGCAGGAACTGATTCACAAGGAAGAACGGTAAAAGATACCTCTGATAGTAATAATGAAAATGATAAGGATAAAACAGGAAAAGATGACCCAACAACAACACAATTCCCTACAAAACGAGTAGCGAAAATTGAATTGACTAAGTCATCAGGAGAGTATATTGATACCAATGGTAATGGAATGGCAAATGTAGGAGACCAAATCAAATATACCTTTACTGTTAGCAATACAGGAAATGTAACGGTAAAAGATATTAAAGTTACCGATGAAAAATTAGGATTAGTAGGAGCAAGTGCATTAGACTTAAATCCAAAAACACTAAAACCAACAGAGCAAGGTACAGTAACATATATCTATACTTTGAAACAAGCTGATTTAGATGCAGGAAAAATGGTTAATACAGCAACAGCAAATGGTACAGCACCAACAGGTGTTACTAATCCAAGTGATGTTTCTGATAGTGGAAATGCAGGAGATAATGACGGAAATACAGACCATGACGGTTTAGGTACAGATGGAGCAAATTTAGGAAAAGACGGAAAACCATTAGGAAAAGATGGAGACACAACTAATGACCCTACATTTACGATGTTAGCACCAAAACCTGAGTTAAAGTTAGTGAAAACTACTAAGGCAAATAATGGTAAGAAGTGTGATTCAAAAGTTAATGATGTAATTACTTATACATTTAAAGTAACTAATACAGGAAATGTTACTATAAATAATGTAGCAATAACAGACCCAATGCCAGGATTAAGTGCTATTACGCCGAAAGATGGTAACTTTAACGGAACATTAGCACCTAATGAAGTAGTAGAATTTACAGCATTGTACTCAGTTACACAGAAAGATGTAGATGCAGGAAAAATTACGAATACAGCAACGGTAAATGGAACACCAGTAAAAGGAGAGTTAGAGCCAGCCAAAGATAAAGATGAATTGTGTGTATGTGCTCAGAATAAGAAGATAAGTTTAGAGAAAACTGTTGAGAAGTCAGGAGATGCTTGTATGATTGTTGCAGGAGATATAATGACTTATAAATTTACTGTTAAAAATGAAGGAGATGTAACTTTACATGATGTTTCTATTGATGATAAAATGTTAAAAGATGAAGGAATAGAAGTTACGTTAGAAGGAACACAAAAGAAAATTAAGGAAGCATTAGCACCTAATGAAACTGCAATATTTGAAGCAAAATATACAGTAAAACAGAGTGATGCAGATGCAGGTCATATTTCTAATACAGCAGTTGTTAATACGAAAGAAGGAGTAACTGCTAAGGATACTGTTGATAAATATAGTTGTTCAAATAATGCAGAAATTAAGTTAGAGAAGAAAGCAGAAGGTAATTTAGTAGTGGGTGAAAAAATTACATATACCTTTACAGTGACTAATACAGGAATTGTAACAGTACACGATGTAAAAGTAAAAGACCCATTAAAAGGATTGTTAGATAAAGCAGGAAAAGAAACTACTAAATTCCCAACAATAATTCACGAGGCTAAGAGAACATTAAAACCAACAGAAAGTGCAGAATTTACAGCAACTTATGTAGTAACACAAGAAGATGTAAATGCAGGAAAAGTGGTTAATACAGCAACAGCAACAGCATTGGATACGTATAATCGTGTAGCAATTGCAGAAGATACAGCTGTTGTAAAAGGAACAGAGAAACCTGCTATTAAGTTGAACAAAACAGCGGTTAAGAATGGAGATGTAATTACTTATACCTTTACAATAGAAAATATTGGAAATGTAAGTTTATCAGACATTGAGATAATGGATAATATGGAAGGATTGAATGATATTAAGTCAATAAATTCATTATTAGGAAAAATAACATTAGTGCCAGGTGAAGTTGTAACATTTGAAGCGACTTATAAATTGACGCAAGAAGATATTAATGCAGGAAGTGTAAAGAATACCGCAGAGGTACAAGGAAAGTCACCAAAAGGTACTTGGGCAAGCGATGTTTCAGATGATGATAAACCAGTTAAGGGAGATAAGGATAATTCACCGAATGACCCAACAGTTATTGAATTTACATCAAAGGCAGAAATTGAGTTGATAAAAACAACAGATAAGCCAGTTGTAAAAGAAGGAGATGTAGTTACTTATACATTTAAAGTTAAGAACACAGGAGAGGTAACAGTTTATAACTTAAAAGTTGAAGACCCATTAGTTGGATTATCAGCTATAACGCCAAATGTTATTTCAGAATTATCACCAGATAAGGAAACAACATTTACAGCAACGTATGTGGTAACAAAAGAAGATGTAAAAAGAGGTTATATTGTAAATAGTGCTACAGCTAAGGCAAATAGTCCGAAAGCAAAAGGGACAGAGACTTATGATGTAGATGATATTTCAGATAGTGGAAATGTAGGTGATGAAAATGGTAGCGAACTTCAAAAAGAAGTTGGACACGCATTAGGAACTAATGATAAGACAGATGATGACCCAACAATCGTTAAAGTAAGTTCATATGATATTGTAGCAAAAGATGATGTGTTTGGAGCAGAAGGAGGAAGTGTATTACCTAATGATACGTTAAATGGTAAGCCAGTAACGGTTGATAATACAGATGTTACACCTAACACAGAAGGACCTTTGAGTATTGATGAGAACGGAAATGTGACAGTTGCACCAAACACTCCAAATGGAACATATAAAATTCCTTATAAGATTTGTGAAACTGGAACTAATAACTGTACAACAGCTGTAGCAACTGTTGTAATAAATAATCGTAAGCCTGTGAAAGTTTATAACGAGTTTTCACCAAACGGAGATGGAAAGAATGACTATTTACATATCGATAACATTGAAGGATATGAAAACAATACGTTAGAGATATTTAACAGATGGGGTAACACAGTTTGGAAAGCAAAAGGCTATAATAATAAAGATGTTAAGTTTGAAGGAATTTCAAATAAAGGAAGTAGAGCGGTGATTTACGAATCAGATGAGTTACCAGTAGGAACGTATTATTATATGTTAGACCTTGGCGACGGAAGTGAAGTTATGAAAGGTTGGTTATACATCAATAGATAAGAAAAAAGGATAGCTTGATTTGGGTGTCCGAGAGATGCCCAAATTAAGTTCCATTATATAGAAGTTTAAAAATAGAAAATTAATTAATTTATGAAGAATATGAAATCATATTTGTCAATGGTTCTTGTTTTTTTAAGTATTTGTTCTTTAACAAATGTACAAGCACAACAAGACCCACAGTTTACACAGTATATGTATAATACTATGTCTGTAAACCCTGCATATGCAGGTTCAAAAGGTCACACTGTAATAACGGCTTTGGGTCGTACTCAGTGGGTAGGATTTGAAGGAGCACCAGACTCACAAACGTTGAGTTATGATACACCATTAAATGTTGGTGGATTAGGATTAGGTGTAAATTTAACGAATGATAAACTAGGTCCATCAGAAGAGTTTTATTTAGATGCTAATGTGTCTTATGCAATAGAAACAAGTAAGGACGGAAATTTAGCCTTTGGATTAAAATTAGGAGGTCGAGTTTTGAATATTGACTGGAGTAAGGGAGAATATAAAGACCAAGGCGACCATACATTTTTACATAATGTTCATAACAAGTTTTTACCAACAGTAGGAGCAGGGATTTATTTTTATAAGCCAAAATGGTATGTTGGTTTAGCAGTTCCAAACTTTTTGAGAACCGAGCACTATGATATTAATAAGAAAGATATCCAAGATGCAATAAGAAATAGTACTAACCCACAATATCAAAAAGATATGAAGCGTATGGCGGAAGAGCGTTTGCACTTTTTCTTAATAGCAGGATATGTATTTGATTTATCAGATAGTATTAAGTTTAAGCCAGCAGCTTTGGTAAAAGGAGTTGCAGGAGCACCATTAATTGCAGATGTATCAGCAAACTTTTTGTTTAATAATCGTTTTAGAGCAGGTTTAGCTTGGCGTTGGGACGATTCTGTTTCGGCATTGTTAGGGGTTCAAATAAATCGTTCATTCCACATCGGATATGCTTACGATTTGATGACAAACAATTACAGAGCAACAAATAGTGGAACACACGAGATAATGTTACGATATGAAGTGTTAGGAAAGATGGCAATGAAATCACCTAGATTCTTCTAAAAAAATAAAAAACTATGAGAAAAAATTTATTATATACGTTAGTATTAGTATTACTAAGTACGGCTATATTTTCGCAGAACAGAAGATTAGCAGATAAGTATTATGAGGAATTTGCCTACCCAAGAGCGGCAAAATTATATGAAACAATTTATAAAAAGGATAGTTCGCAATACATTGTAAAACGCATTGCAGAATCATATTATAAAAATGCAGAGACTAAAAAGTCAGCATTTTGGTATGCAAAGTTAGTAGAATTGTACAAAGGCAAAGTAAGCGAAGAGAGTTTATTTAATTATGCACAATCGTTGAGAAGTAATGGTGATTATGAAAAATCAGATGCGATTTTGACAAAATTAAACAGAACTCATTTGAAAGATGTAAAATCTGAAACACAAACGTTATTACAAGAAGATAGATATAAAGGTAAGACTATCAATATCAGAAACTTGGCAATCAATACAAAGTATTCTGACTTTGGAGGATTTATCCATAATAATGAGTTTTATTTTGCATCTTCTGATAAAGTTGCGTCAAGAAGAAACAGGATTTATGACTGGAACAATCAACCATTTTTGAACTTGTATAAATCTACTCCGAAAGTTGAAGATGAAGAGCAACAAGAGGGAGCAAATGTAAAAGTGTTAAAAGTATTAAAAGTTGAGGCAAAAGATATTTTATCAAAGCCTGTTAATTCACGTTATCACGAATCAAATGCGGTGATTACCAAAGACGGACAAACAATGTATTTTACGCGTGTGAACTCATTTGATGGTAAAAAGGTTGCAACAGATAAAGAAGACGTTATCAACTTAAAATTATATAGAGCAACATTAAAAGATGGTAAATGGACAGATATTTATGAATTACCATTTAATAGCGATGAGTATTCAGTAGGTCACCCAGCATTAAGTCCAGATGAAAAAACGTTATATTTTACGTCTGATATGCCAGGAACTCACGGATTAGGAGATATTTATAAGGTAGCAATCACAGAAAATGGTTACGGAGAGCCTGTAAATTTAGGAGATAAAATCAATACGAAAGGAAAAGAAATGTTCCCATTTGTTACTGCTGATAATGTGTTATATTTTGCTTCTGACGGACATCCTGGATTAGGATTGATGGATATTTTTGAATCTAAAATCGGAGCAAACGGAGAGTTTTCAAAGCCAGTAAATTTAGACCAACCGTTTAATTCAGAGCGAGATGATTTCTGTTTTTATACTGATGAAACAGGAAAAAAAGGTTTCTTTTCATCAAATAGAATAAATGGAAAAGGTGATGACGATATTTATAGTTTTGTAGTACAAGAACCTAGAATTGAACCAATTCCTGCTCCTTGTATGCAGTATATTGCTGGTATTGTAAGAGATAAAAACACAAAATTACCATTGGCACAAGCAACAGTTAAGTTGATAGATAAAGATGGAAAAGTTGTAAAACAAATGTTGTCAGAACCAAATGGGGCATACAGATTCAATGAAATTGGTTGTGATAGTGAATTTACAGTATTCGGAACAAAACAAGATTATAAACCAGATAGTAAAACAGCTAAAGCAACAGGAATTAATGGAGAGAAAATTAAGGCAGACTTAGATTTATATTTACGACCATTAATCATAGGAAATAAAATAGTTATTAACCCTATTTACTTTGATTTTGACAAATCATATATTAGAGAAGATGCGAAGATTGAGTTAGAAGATATTGTGACGGTTATGAATAATCATCCAGATATGAAAATAAAGATAGAATCTCATACGGATAGTCGAGGTTCAAAAAGATATAACAGAAGTTTATCAGACCGTCGTGCTAAATCAACAAGAAGATATATTATTTCACGAGGAATAAGTCCTGATAGAATTGTAAGTGCGATAGGATATGGAGAAGGTCATTTACTTAACCATTGTGATGATGCTCATAGAAACAAATGTACAGAAGAAGAACATCAGTTGAATAGACGTTCATACTTTATCATTGTTAAAGGAGCACCAGATGTAAAAGTAGAAAATACTCCTCCAACGGTAATTGATAAAAAACCAGGTAGAGAATAAAATTAGAATTTTATAAAATTTTAATATAGTTAATTTAAAAAACCTTAATCGTAAGATTAAGGTTTTTTATACTTAAAAAAAGATATATTTGTAATCTAAAATTTTATCTTTTGAGTAATAAAAAGAAATATTATGTTGTTTGGAGAGGAAAGAAGACGGGTGTTTTTACATCTTGGGAAATGTGCAAAAAACAAATTCAAGGATTTGAAAATGCACAATACAAATCGTTTGTAGATAAACAAGAGGCCGAAAAGGCTTTTAAAAAGAGCTTTGCCGATTACAAAGGTAAAGACACCAAAAAAGTAAAAATTTCGGCAGAAGAACGTGCGAAATATGGTAATCCTATTTTAAAAAGTTTGTCTGTTGATGCAGCTTGTGCAGGAAATCCTGGTAAAATGGAATATCGCGGAGTTTTAACCGATTCAAAAAAACAAATTTTCATACAAGGAGCGTTTGAAAATGGAACAAATAATATAGGCGAATTTTTAGCCTTAGTTCACGCATTGGCATTGTTAAAGCAGAAAAATCTCCCCGATTTTCCTATTTATTCCGATTCAAAAATCGCAATATCGTGGGTACGACAGAAAAAATGTAAAACCAATATTGTATTTAATCAAACCAATAAAGATTTGAAAAATTTGATTATTCGTGCAGAAAATTGGTTAAAAAATAATTCATTTAGAAATCCTATTTTAAAGTGGCATACAAAAGTTTGGGGAGAAATTCCTGCCGATTTTGGTAGAAAATAAATGAAGTTATAAAAAACGTATGATTTTTAAATTCAAAATGATTATTTTTGGCTAATGGAGATAAATATTAATGATATATTGTTTTTAGATATTGAAACCGTACCTCAATGTGAAACTTGGGAGGAAGTTCCTACGGAGTTGCAAAATTTGTTTGAAGATAAAACAAAATATCAGCGAAAAGATGAATTTACAGCAAAGGAATTTTATGATAGGGCAGGAATTTGGTCAGAATTTGGGAAAATTATTTGTATTTCGGTAGGATATTTTAAAGAAATTGATGGTGTAAATCAATTACGAGTAACATCTTTTTATGACGAAGATGAAAAACAATTATTATTAAATTTCAAGGAGTTATTAGACAAACATTTTAATAAACCTAAGTATTTATTATGTGCTCACAATGGTAAAGAATTTGATTTTCCATTTATTGCAAGGCGAATGATAATCCACAGAATAGAACTTCCTAAAAAACTCAATTTATTTGGTAAAAAGCCGTGGGAAATTCCGCATTTGGATACTTTG
>PDWJ01003397.1_pt1 | contig 15282 bp, 12 predicted proteins | sample 1430881 | NCBI WGS metagenome assembly PDWJ01 (sample SAMN01162460, study PRJNA174530) | Oral metagenome, whole genome shotgun sequencing project. | biome: Marine environment; feature: Marine mammal; material: Swab sample of the gingival sulcus; isolation source: swab sample of gingival sulcus... | reverse complement strand
GACGTGCGCATTGTGCGCAGCATGCCCAATACGCCAGCCGCGGTTCGCAGCGGCATGACTTCGCTGTCGCCCAATCGCTTGGCCAGCGTCGCGGACATGGCTTTTGCCAAGTCTTTATTCGGTTGTGTTGGACGCGTTGAAGTGATTGACGAGTCGCTTATGGACGTCGCCTCGGCAGTCGCCGGTTCGTCGCCGGCCATCGTCTACATGTTTATTGAGGCTTTGGCCGATGGCGCAGTGCTAAAGGGCATGGCGCGCGATCAAGCTTATCGCTATGCGGCACAGGCCGTATTAGGAAGCGCTAAGATGGTGCGCGACAGCGGCTCACACCCCGCACAGCTAAAGGATGCCGTCGCTTCGCCGGGCGGCACGACGATCGAAGCAATTCGCCAACTTGAGCAGGGCGCCTTTCGCGGCAACTTAATTGAAGCGATGGCCAAATGCGTTGAAAAATCGGTCGCCATGGCGCGGCGAGACGACGATTAACTATTTACTAGAATTTAATAATAATTTCGTGAAAATCACTTTATTTTATTTGACCTTAACTTATAATGTATATAAGTTAAGGTTTTTCTATCTCATCGAAAAAAGAGGGTTGAGATGTCCAAAAAAAACAATCAAACGATTATTGAAGTGAGCGATTTGGTGAAAACTTATCTGCTCGGCAAAGAGCGGGTGCGCGCGCTGCGCGGCGTCGATTTTACGATCGGGCGCGGCGAAATCGTCATCATCGTCGGCAGTTCTGGTTCCGGCAAGTCGACGCTGCTCAATATGATGGCTGGTCTCGAAAAGCCGACGCGGGGCAAAATTGAAATTTTGGGTAGTGACATCGTCAAGATGGGCGAGCAGAAACTGGCTAAATTTCGGCAAAGGCACATTGGCTTCATCTTTCAAAGCTATAATCTATTGCCGGCTTTGACGGCGCTACAAAATGTCGGTTTGCCCTTGCTGTTTCGCGGCGTCAAGCCGGCGCTGCGCGAGCGCGAGGCGGCTCAACTCTTGACCGCGGTGGGCCTTAAAACGCACATGTTTCATAGACCGCCCCAGATGTCGGGCGGTCAACAGCAGCGCGTCGGCATTGCGCGCGCCTTTGCCGGCTCGCCGGACATCGTATTTGCCGATGAGCCAACCGGCAATTTGGATAGCAAGACGTCGGTCAATGTGATGGAGTTAATGTTAAAATTGGCTAGACGCAAGCAACAGACGATGATTATGGTAACGCACGATCGCTCCTTGATCAAATATGCCGACCGCGTCATCGATATATTAGATGGTAAAGTTCAATCGATTACAGAGTGTGTAGGAGGTAGTTGTGAAGCTGTTGAGAAATAAGGGGTTACTAGTTGTCGTCGTCCTGCTGACGGCCTTGCTATTTGCCAATGCGGCGACCAATATCATCGTGACGAAATACGACGTCGACCGCGCACAGATCGAAAAGGGCGACGAATTTGAACTGGTGATTTCATTTAAACACGTCGGCGCCGAGCCTTTGGGTAATCACTTGACGTTGGTCAATAGTGCGCCACAGGACTTTGCGCTCACTGGCGGCGACAACGTCGTCAAGATCACTAATCCGGCCAACTTGTTTTTGGCCACTTTAGAACTGAAATACGTCGGTTCGGGCAATGTCTTTAGCTTTGACATCATCGACGACGCGACCGGTGAGACGCTGGCCAGCGACAAAGTCGTCATTCAACAGATCGCCAACGCTGGCAATGCTGACAATCAGTCGCAACCGCCAATCGATTCCAGCCTGTTAGAACCGCAATTTGAATTGGTCAACCAGCCATTTAATCAAGAATTCATCACGACTAAAAAGTATTCTCTAGTCGTGCAGTTGAAAAATGCTTCGTCGTACATCGCCAAAGACGTGCGCGTCTCGCTGGAAAAGGGCGCATCGGAGAGCGATTGGCCGTTTGACTTGGCGGCGTCGACGCTAAAGACCAGTCAAGCGCAGGTCATGTATCAGTCGGAAGGCAAATTCGTGTTCGACTTTTCGCTGGCGCCAACTGCGCTGGCCAAACGCTATAATTTAGCGCTTAAATTAGAATTTAAAAATAGTCATGGCGACCGCTTTAGTCAGGTGATTCCGGTCGTCTTTGACGTCGATAATACGACCCATTTGCCGCTGTTGGACGTCGTCGAAACAACTGTTCAAAAGGGTGCCGATGGCCTACCGCAAAGCATCGCCTTAACGGTGGCAAACGGCGGCGCTTTAACGGCTAAAAACGTTCAAATTGCCCTAACTGGTTTTGCGGCCAACGGCTTGACTTTGCGCGATGATTTTGCCACTAAGCAGATTGGCGACATCGGTGCCGGACAGCGCTTAACGGTCAATTTTGCAGTAAAGGCCTTGCCCGGCGCCAGCGGTGTGCAGACGCTGAATGCAACTTTGAGTTACGGCGATCGCAGTGGTGCGCGCCGCGAAAAGAGCAGTGAAATCTTCGTCGAAAGCGGTTTGACCGGTTTGACTAAGTCGCTCGATGTATCGTTTGAACGCGAGCAGTATTATTTAACGGCCGGCGCTACACTCGACGTGGTACTGCGACTGCAAAACCGCACATCGCAAAATTTAGAGGATTTGACGGTCAATGTCAACGCCGAGGGCTTGCAGATGATGTCGACCTATATCAAGCAAATCGATCAGCTTAAAGCCGGTGAAAGTCGCTTATTACACTTTAAAATTGCCGCCTCAGAGGACGCGATTAAAAACACTTATCCGCTCCGCGCGACGGTCAGTGCGGCCGGTGCAGCCGATGCGGCGGCGTTGGCGATTTCCGGCATTACCATCAGCGACGATCAAGCCGGTCAACTCGGCAAGCCAAAAGTAATCATTGAAAGTTATGATTACGGCGCCGATTTCATTATGGCCGGCGAGGCTTTTCCGCTGACGATTGGGTTTAAAAACACCAGTGCGACGATGGGTATTCAAAATGTCAAAGCCAGTTATCTATCGGATGAAAACATCTTTATCCCGGTCGATTCGTCGAATGCCATCTTTATCGAAAAGATCGGCAGCGGTGAAGTGGTCACTAAGACGGTGATGGTCAAAACCAAAAACGATGCGGTGCCCAAGACTTATACGTTGGACTTTACGATTGCCTACGAGGATCAAAAGGGCAATGCCTACGACGCCAAGAATAATCCGTATGAAGAAAAAGAGCGCATTTCAATTAACTTAAAACAGCGCAATCGCCTAGAGATTCCACAAATCGATCTGCCGCCGATGGTGATGGTGGGAGAGCCGATCAATATCGATGTCAACTTCTTTAACATGGGTAAATCGACGATGTACAACATGTTGGTGACGATGGAGGGCGACTTTGAAACGCGCGATGCGACCAATTACGTCGGCACTTTTGAGCCGGGCAAGAGCGAGTATTACAGCGCGATGATCATTCCGATAGAGGCGGGCGCGGCCATCGGCAAAATTATTTTCAGCTTTGAAGATGCCGATGGCGCCAAAGAATCGATTGAAAAGGAATTGACCTTTGAAGTCATGCCGGCCGACGATATGAGCGGTGATATTTATCCGGGTGGCGACGACATCGACGGCGATATTTATCCGGGCGGCGACGACATCGATCCCGACCAAACTGGTTCAAATTGGATGGGCTATTTAAAACTGGCGGCCGCCGTCTTGCTGCCGATTATCGTCATTGTCGTCATCGTCATCTTGATTAAGCGGCGCAATAAAAAACGCCGGGCGGCGCTATTGGAGATCGACGATGAGGATTAGCGATATTATCCTGATGAGCATCGGCAATCTCTGGCGGCGCAAGACGCGCACCGTGTTGACGACGCTCGGCGTCATCATCGGCTCCAGTTCGATTTTGCTGATGGTTTCGATGGGCTTCGGCTACGAAAAGGCCTTTGATGAAGAAATGGAAATGTTTGGCAATACGCGCATGATTCAAGTTTATAAATCGTATGGCTTTGACTTTGAAGGCAATCCGCAAAAGGAGGGCGAGGCAAAGAAGTTAAATATGGCAACGGTCGATCAATTAAAGGCGATTGAAGGCGTTAAGAGCGTTTTGGCGATGTATCAGACTTCGCTCGAAATGAAATTTGGCCGCCTGGAGGGCTATACGGAACTGAATGGCGTCGACTTTGACGAATTGGCCAATTTTCAGTTTGAATTAGAAGCTGGCGACTTTCCGGCGGCGGGCGGCAACGACATCTTTGTCGGCAATCAGATGCGCTATAATTTTTACAATCCGCGCGGCGGCCGATTTGACGAAGAGGTCGACTTGTTGAACCAATCGCTCAAGGTCTATCTTGGATCGGCCTACGACGACCAGGGCAACGAGAAAAAGCCGTTGCGCTTGACGGTCACCGGCATTTTGGCGCCGTCGGGCGATTACGACTACACGGCTTTTATGGAGCAGGAGGCTTTTTTGAAGTTGAAGGAGCGCGATGAGCGCAAGTATTCATCGGCCAAGCCAATCCGGCGCGAAGACCGCGAGTACGATGCCATTAGCGTTTTAGTCGACGATATAAACAACGTCGAACCGATTCAAAACACGATTCGCGAAATGGGGCTAAATGCCCATAGCCCGATTGAATTTATCAATCAACAGAAGAAGCAAATCCAGATGGTGCAGGCCCTGTTGGGCGGAATTGGCTTTGTGTCCTTATTGGTGGCGGCAATCGGCATAACCAATACAATGATTATGTCGATTTACGAGCGGACGCGCGAAATTGGCATTATTAAAGTGCTCGGTGCGGCGCTGAACGATATCTTGCAGATGTTTTTAATTGAAGCGGCTATCATCGGCCTCATCGGCGGCATCTTTGGCGTTGCGATTAGCTATGGCGTGTCGCATTTGATCAACTTTATTGGCAGCGGTGCCGGCGAAGCCGGTGAATACGGCATTGGCGCGATGATTTCGCAGTCGGTGATTCCGGTTCGCTTCGCCCTGTTGAGCATCGTCTTCTCGACTTTAATCGGTCTATTGGCGGGCGCTTTTCCGGCATTTAGGGCAACCCGCCTCAGCGCGCTGGAGGCGATTAAAAACGAATAGGCAATCTCTTAGGCCAAGCTGGAACTAATCCTGTTAAATGTGACGTAGTTTGTGGTATGATATAAAAAACGACAAGGGTTAGAGGGAGGCTTGTGCATGAGAGACTATGCGAGCAATTTGACGTTATTGACCGATTTTTACGAATTGACTATGATGAATGGCTATGTCGAGAGTGGCATGGACCAACAAATCGGTTATTTTGATTACTTTTTTAGAAAGCTGCCCGACAAGGGCGGCTTCGCCATTACCTGTGGGTTGGCCAGTTTGGTCGACTATATTGAGAACATTCAATTTAGTGATGACGACATCGCTTTTTTGCGCGCTAAGGGCATCTTCGGCGAAGCTTTTTTGGAAAAATTAAAGGGCTTTCGCTTTGGCGGCGACATTTGGGCGATGCCCGAGGGCACGCCGGTTTTTCCGAACGAGCCGATTGTAATCGTACGCGGTACGATGTTTGAAGCGCAGTTAATCGAAACTGCATTGTTGTTGTTGTTGAATCACCAGAGTTTGATTTGCACTAAGGCCAATCGCATCGTGCGCGCGGCCGACGGGCGCGCGGTGCTGGAATTTGGTGCGCGCCGTGCGCAAGGGGTCGACGCCGCCGTGCTCGGCGCCAGAGCGGCTTATGTGGGCGGCTGTGCCGGATCTTCTAATACCGTGACCGACAAATATTTTGGCGTGCCGGCTTCCGGTACGATGGCGCACAGTTGGATTCAGCTATTCGACACGGAGTACGAAGCCTTTAAGGCCTATACGACGACTTATCCCGATAGCACCGTGCTGTTAGTAGACACCTATAATGTGCTCAAGTCGGGCGTGTCCAATGCGATAAAGGTGTTTGACGAAGTCTTAAAACCGCTCGGCAAACGACCGATTGGCATTCGCTTAGACAGCGGTGACATCGCTTACTTATCAAAAAAATGCCGCGCGATGCTCGATCGCGCCGGTTATGGCGATTGTAAAATTTTCGCCTCCAATTCACTCGACGAAGTCATTATTCGCGACCTGTTCTATCAAGGCGCTAAAATTGACGCCTTTGGCGTCGGCGAGCGCCTAATTACTTCCAAGTCGTGGCCGGTCTTTGGCGGCGTCTATAAGCTCGCCGCCACCGAAGTGGACGGCCAACTAATCCCCAAGATTAAATTGAGTGAAAACGTTGAAAAAATAACGATTCCCGGTTTTAAGCAGGTCTGGCGCCTATTCAATAAAGATACCGACTCGCCGATTGCCGACGTCATTACACTACACGAAGAAACGATTGACGAAAGTCAACCCTATGAATTGTTTCACCCCGAATACACTTGGAAGCGCAAGCGCATAGACAACTTTTATAGCCGACCGATGTTGCAACCGATTTATCAAAAGGGTAAATTGGTCTACGATTTACCGGATTTGGTTGAGGTGCGCAACTATTGCCAGCAGAGCGTGGCCAATTTGTGGGAAGAAGTCAGTCGCTTTGAAAATCCGCACCGCTTTTACGTCGACTTGAGCTACGATATTTGGAAGATGAAACGTCAATTATTAGAACGCTACGAAGATGAAAGATAACGGGCAACTCCCAGTTGACTACGCGGCGCGCATGCAGGCGCTATTAGGTGCCGACTACGCCGCCTATGCCGACGCGCTCAATCATCCGGCCGAGCTGGCGCTGCGCGTTAATACGTCTAAGATTGGCGCGGCTCAGTTTGTCGAACAATTCGATCGCTCGCTTCAGCCGGTGGCTTGGTGCGACGGCGGCTTTTACTGTTCAGATAACATCGATTTGGCGCTACATCCCTATTATCACGCTGGCCTCTTTTACATTCAAGAGGCCAGCGCGATGGCGCCGGTCGCCACGATGGCGGTGGCGCCAGATGACTGCGTGCTCGACCTCTGTGCCGCTCCCGGCGGCAAAGCGGTGCAAATTGGCAACGCCCTATCGGCCGATGGCTTACTGGTTGTCAACGATATTTCGGCCAGTCGACTCAAGGCGGCAATTCATCACATTGAGCGCCTCGGCATCAAAAACGCCTTTGTATTGGCTGAAACAGTCGAGCGATTGTGCCGCCAAATGTCCGCAAGCTTTGATAAAGTATTGGTCGATGCGCCCTGTTCGGGCGAGGGCATGTTTCGCAAGAATCGAAAGATGCGCGCCCATTGGCAGCCCGACGACGCACAACGCTATGCGGCGATCCAGCGCGATTTGGCCCAGTGGGCCTTTAATTTGCTAGCGCCCGGCGGTGAGCTGACTTATTCGACCTGTACTTTTGCACCATTGGAAAACGAGGCCGTTTGCGCCGATTTATTACATTCGGCCGATCGGGCGGCGCTGGTCGCAGTTGAGGGACCGGACTTTGCGGCGGGGCTCGCCTTGCCGGAAGCGCCGGAGACGGTGCGTTGCGCGCGGCTCTATCCGCATTTATTGCGCGGTGAGGGCCATTTTATTGGCCGATTACAGCGATTGACCGGTAGCCGTCAAGCGGTGGCCGCTAACGCTGCCAATAATCCGCCACAGGCACTAGCTGACTTTATGGCAGCACATTTAACGGCGCCGTTGGTCGGGCACTTTAAGACGATTGGCGATCAGGTTTATCTCCTGCCGCAGAAGCAGCCGGCGACTGCGGGGTTGCGTGTTTTGCGCAGCGGCTGGCTGCTCGGCAAAATTAAACGGCAGCAGTTTGAACCGGCCCATAGTTTTGCGCTCGGCCTGACGCTCGGTCAGGTCAAACAATCGCTCAACTTGGCGTTGGGTGATGAGCGAATTGTCAAATATTTAAAGTGTGAATCGCTGGCGATTGATCCCAGTTGGCAGGGTTGGGTCGTCGTCGCTGTCGACGGCTTTCCACTCGGATGGGGCAAGGCTCAACGCGGCATTTTAAAGAATAAGTACCCAGCACATTTGCGCTTAATGCGCACGGGGCGGATATGAGATTAGATAAATTTTTGGCCAATATGGGTCGGGGCAGTCGTTCGCAGGTCAAACGCTTGATTGCCAGCGGCGCCGTAACGGTCGACGGCAAGGTGGCGCATAGCGCCAAGATGCAGATAGATGCCGGAGTTGATCAGATTGCATTAGCCGGTCAGGTCATTGCCTACCAGCCCTTTGTTTACCTGATGTTGAACAAGGCGCAGGGCTATATTTCGAGCACGGCGCGCGGGGCGGTGCCAACCGTGTTAGATTGTGTACCGGCCGAATACCGCCATTACGACTTATTTCCGATTGGGCGGCTCGATAAGGATACCAACGGCTTGTTGATAATCAGCAATGACGGGCAATTAGCGCATCAGTTGTTGGCGCCGACGAAGCACGTCGCCAAGACCTATCGCGTGATTTGCGAAGACGCCATTAGCAGTCGGCAAATCGCTCAGTTAAGGGCGGGTGTAAAAATTGCCCAGCGCTATTTAACTAAGCCGGCGACGGTAGAAGCGGTCGACGCCACGACGATTGATTTGACGATTTGTGAGGGCAAGTACCATCAAGTGAAGCAGATGTTGAAGGCCGTCGGCAATGGCGTGCGTCAGTTGGAGCGAATTGCCTTTGCGGGGCTCGCGCTCGACCGCAGCTTGGCGCGCGGTACAGTGCGACCGCTGACCGCTGCCGAATTGGCTCATTTAAAAGCGCTGGTCGAAAAATAGGTGTGTTATGAAATCAAATTATAAATGGCTAATGGCGTTGCTGCTAGTCGTCGCTTTGGCGGTTGGCTGCGCGCCGGCTAAGACGACATTTGAAGGGCGAAAAAATCGTTTAGAAGCCTTTTTAGTCGATCGCGCTAGCGGCTATCACGACGTGGTTGCCCCCAATATATACGGTTTAGAGGATGCCGATAAGGCCACTTTAATTAACGCCTTATCACATGCCATCGTCGCCGATAAAGAAGACATCTTAATCGATTATCTCAATCAACAGTGGCCAAATTGGCGGCAGTCGTCCGGTTTTTTGATAGAGCACTTGGCGGCGCGGGTCGAGCGGGCTGAAAAATTAGCGGCCGTCAAGCCGCAGCGCACAGTCGACGCGCAGTCGGTTATTGTCGCTACGCGCTTGGCGCAGTTCTATGAGGCGCTCGATCGGTTGTTGGCCAGTAATGGCATCGCCGGCGACTCGCTCTATGTACCTGCCGAAGCTTGGCAGATCGACTGGCAGTATCGCGAGGGCGATTTTTACTTAACTAAGGTCAGCTTGACGCTGGTTGATTTGCCGAACAAGCAGTATTACGCCCTGCAATACGACGGCGCCGTTTTAAGTTTGCAAAGTAGTTCAGCTAATACTGGCCTATACGGGCATTGGTCGCGGGCTGAATTGAAGCGTCTAGTCGATGAGAGGGCGCTGCAAGCACTTTTGCCGGCTGAAGTGAGCGAACCGATTGCGGTCGCCTTAAGTGGTTGGCAAGGCGATTTGGAAAATGCCAATCTCGCGCTAAAGCGGGCCGACGCCTTTGTCGCAGTTGACGGCACGTCTAGTGGCCAAGTAGTCGCTAAACTGAACCTCAAATGGCAGCGTGAAGCGCTGTCTGAGCAGATTGATTATCTGTTGATGGCGTCATGGTAATGCGAGTTATAAAAAACCTTTAAATCGGGGGTTTACATATTGAATGACTTGTGTTACCATGTTAGTGAATTAAATAACATGACAATCACGGTGCCATTTTATGGAATAATAGGGAATGAGGACGAGCCTCAGCAGCCCCCGCTACTGTGAAGTGTGACAAAGCCCTTAAAACCACTGCTAACGCGGGAAGGGGGGCGGCGGATGATCACTTGAGCCAGGAGACCTGCCTGATTTGTATAAACACCTTCGGAGGGAAGGCAGTGGTTTGTTAGATAATTGCTTTTATTTTGGTAACTACCCTGTCATCATTTGGTGTCAGGGTTTTTATATTGCTCTCGTGAGCTCGGACTTTGTAAGTCTAACCCTAAACCTTTTATCAAACACTTGAAGGTCTTCTTCAATCCCCATTTTATGGGGAATTTTTTTGATAAATTTCTTGAATTCGACTTTGAATTAGCATAGAATTGAACTGGACGATTAAAGTGCGACACTGGGAGGTGCTAAATTGGAATTAGCGAGTTCTATAATCATCGGCGTAATCGGTGGCTTGGGTTTATTTCTATACGGCATGCAACTGATGGGCGGCAGTTTGCAAAAAGTAGCCGGTAGAAAACTGGAGAAGATCATCGGGCTATTGACGACCAATCGCTTTACGGGTGTCATCGTCGGCGCCTTTGTCACCGCCGTCATGCAGAGTTCAAGTGCAACTACGGTGATGGTCGTCGGCTTTGTCAACGCCGGCATTATGCAACTGACACAGGCAGTTGGCGTGATTATGGGCGCTAATATCGGTACCACGATTACCGGGCAAATCGTATCGCTTTCAATCGATGACATCGCGCCGATTGCGGTTGGCGTCGGCGTTTTTGTATGGCTGATGAGCAAAGACGACCGCATTAAAAATATAGCTGAAATAATGATTGGATTGGGAATTTTGTTCATCGGCATGGGCATGCTCAAGGGCGCGCTAAAGCCGCTGCGCGAGATGGCCTATTTTAAGACGCTGATTACGACGTTGAGCCACAATGCGTTGCTCGGCGTATTAGTCGGCTTTATGCTCACCTTTATCGTGCAGAGTTCATCGGCTTCTATATCGATTTTAATCGCCTTGGCCAGCGCTGGGGCCTTGCCGTTGAGCGCCGCTTTGCCCATACTGTACGGCGATAATATCGGCACTTGTACGACCGCGTTGCTATCGAGTATTGGCGCCAGTCGCAATGCCAAGCGGGCGGCGATTATTCACTTGACTTTTAACCTGATTGGCACGCTGCTGTTTGTTCTGTTCTTAACGGGGCCAATTACTTATATCGTCACGCAAATGACTCCGGGCGTGGTGCAGCGCCAAATCGCCAACGCGCACACCATCTTTAACTTTGCCAATGTCATCATTCAATTTCCGTTTGCCTTTATACTAGTTAAAGTTGCGATGTGGGTATACCCGCAATCGGCAGACGAGCAAGATGAGAAGTTGACCAAATACATCGACGATCGCCTGCTGGAATTGCCGGTGATGGCCATTAAGAGCACGCGCGATGAGGTGATTGCGATGGGAGAATTGTCGTATGACAGCATGCGCTATGCGATGGATGGCTTCTTTGAAAATGACCGCGCTAAGGTCAAGCGCACCTTTGTGTTGGAAAAATCGGTCAACAAGTATGAACACCTATTGACCGACTATATGATAAAGCTTTCAAATAGAGAAATATCCGATAGCAACCGCAGCTATATCGACGGCTTGTTCAAATGCGTCAACGACATTGAACGGGTCGGTGACCACGCTGAGAACTTAGCTGAAATCGCCGAAATCGCCGCCGATAATAGAGTTAATATGAGCGATAAGTCGATTGAGATGTTACAGTTGATGTACGATAAGACCAAGCGCACTTTAGAATTGGCCATCAAGGTCATCAACGAACCGAGTTTGGTCGACATCGACACCGTCATTCAACTGGAAAATGACATGGACGATTTGCAAGATAGCGCCAGACAAGCCCATCTATCGCGCCTACACAGAAACGAGTGTACGACAGAGGCCGGTATTTATTATTTGGAAATGATTAATAATTTGGAGCGCATTTCCGATTTGTCGTCCAATATCGCCAAATTTGTCAAAGGCAATATGTAGTAGTTGGATTTTGTGAAATATCATTAATTATCAATATGTTGGGGCATCGAAATCATTTAAAATTAAGGCTTGGCTACCATTTGGCAAATTCGCTGTCAAATGGCGCAAAACAGTTGTAGGAATCGCTGTTTTTGCCGTTTACAAATGATATAAAGTGTGTTAAAATGTCCTTTAGTCGGTTAAAAGTTTTAAGGAGGCATAAATGGCTAGAATGAGAGAGCCGAGATTTAAAAAATGCAGAAGGTTGGGTCTGAATTTTATCGGTCATCCCAAAGCAATGAAGCGAGATGGTAACGGGCAAACGCGCGGCCTGAGAAAAATGTCACCCTACGGTAGACAGTTACTCGAAAAGCAGCGCCTACGCGCCTATTATGAAGTCATGGAAAAGCAATTTAGAAAGTACGTCTTCAATGCCATTAAAGACAGTGGTTTGTCTGGTGATGTGTTGGTCAGAAATCTCGAAACGCGTTTAGACAATATGGTTTATCGCATGCATTTCGCAAGTTCAATTCGACAGGCGCGTCAAATGGTCGTACACGGTCACATTAGAGTCAACGGCAGAAAGGTCGATCGACCCTCTTATGCCTTGGCGGTTGGCGATGTCGTTTCATTGAAGGAAAAATCACAGAGCGTTGAAAGATTTAAGGAGAATTTCTTAGAGAGTTCAGTGACGTTGCCCTATTTGTCAAAAGATGACAGCAACTTCTCGTCAACTCTGTTGCGCATGCCAGAGCGCGATGAAGTGCCTATTGAAATCGACGACCACTTGGTTATCGAGTTCTATTCTAAAATTATGTAGTTTCAGATTCATCTGCATAAACGAAAAAGCCCTATTCACTTGGATAGGGCTTGTTTTGTTTATGGCTAGATCAATCGCTAATGCCGGGTGCATTCGGCTAGTCGTTGTGGATGTCTTTGCGAATGTCGGCTAGTTTTAAGTCGCGCACTTGCTTGGCGCGGCGCTCTCTGATGCGGGCGATGATAAAGCGCCAAATCAAGTAACTAATCAGTAGTTTGAGCACTAGCAGGAAGATTTCGAGCGGCGATTGAATAGACGGTCTCGTCGACAGGGCATGTGTCAATTCGCCAACTAAATCGCGCGTTTCAATATCGCGCTGCGCCAACAGGTCGACTTTGGCGATTATTTCATCGCCAATTAGATAAGTGACTTCGCCCATTTTACGGCCCATTAGAATGGGCGCATCGTCGGCTTCTAGTAAATCGATTTTTTGGTCGAATGTTAAATCGGCAGAGGCGTCTTTGGCGACGGCGCGGTCGATCGTCTTGGCGGCCACTAAATTGAGGCCGCTCGATTCGGCGTTTTTCACTTTGATATTTGTGACAATGTCGCCCTCTGTTACGATGCGGACGGCCTTGAAATCTTCAGATGCGTAGTCGACCAAGCGCTTGGAATCGCCGTAAAGCATATCTTTATCGGCCGCGCCCAACACCACGACGATATAGCGCGCGCCGTTGTGCACAAAAGAAGAAACGAGGCATTTTTGTGCTTTTGAGGTATAGCCGGTCTTAACGCCGTCGATGCGCGGGTCGTAGATTTCAATTTTTTGGCCATCGTAGTTCATCGTCTCGTGACTGTCGTGCAAAAATAGGTTGCCATTGCGCAAGTAATTGCGCGGCTCATCTTTTTTATTGGTCGCTGGAATCGTATATTTTTTAGTTTGGACGATGTCGCGAAATTGGCGATTTTGCATCGCGGCGGCGGCGATGATCGCCAAGTCGGCAGCCGTCGTGGCATGGCCGTCGGCATCTAAACCATGCGGCGTGACAAAGTGGGTATTCACGGCGCCGAGCCGCGTGGCGGTTTGATTCATCTTTTCGACAAAAGCCTCGACTGAGCCGGCATTGGCTTCAGCTAAGGCGACGGCGGCATCGTTGGCGGAGTGCACCAAAAGCGCATAAATTAAATCCTTGCCGCTGAACGTTTCGGCGTGGTCGATTGCGATATGGGTGCCACCCGGGCCGACAAATTCCGAATTGGTCGTAATCGGCGCAGCAAAATCAAACCCTTCTTCTAACAGTACGAGAGCCGTCATAATTTTGGTCGTGCTGGCCATTGGCAGTACGGCGTCGGCATTGTGGCGGTAGAGCACTTGTCCGCTGTCGGCGTTGATTAAAATGGCCGCCTTTGATTGAATGGTTGGCGCCTCGGCTAAGGCAATGGTAAAGCTAAACAGCAGTACAACTGTCAGCGCAATAAATCGTTTTATCATCTGTTGTAACCTCTTTTTAGTAGTTCAAGTATAACATATTATTGCATAATAGAGAACAATTTTAGCGGCGTTTGTGTGCAACTTGCATTTTAGTGGCAGCGGCGCTGTTTAGTTTGACGCGGTTTTGGTATATGATTAATGTGATGATAAGGAGGGGCGGCATGTTGCGTAAAATAGCTTTAGAGCTGCTGACGATTTGTTCGATATGTGCTATTCTATTGCTGCTCAAGGTCGTTTATCCGGCGCCGGAGATAAGCGATATGGCCGAACGAGTGCCACCGGCGCAAACGGCGGCGCCAGAGCGCACCGTCACTGGGCCGATCGATCTCAATCTGGCGACGGCTGAAGAGTTGCAACAGTTGCCCGGCATCGGTCGCGTTATCGCGCGCCGCATCGTCGATGACCGGCAGGTCAACGGCTATTATCAGACGATTGGCGACGTGTTGCGCGTTAGTGGTATCGGGCCGAAAAAACTCGAAAAAATGACTGCTTACATCGAATTGAATTGGCGCAATTTAATTATTTATCGCGGGTATTAGCAATTATCGGCAGCCTGATGAGTCCAAAATATTTGGCGCTAAGCCGGTCATTAGTATTGAATAAATGAGCCAAAAAGTGTAATATGTAATAGAAAGTGTTAAAAAATATTAAGATGTTGAGGTGTATGATATATGGAAAAGAAAATCCTACTAGTTGATGACGAACCGGTTTTACTGAAAAGTCTCAAATACAGTTTAGAACAGGAAAACTATAAAATTGATACGGCGACTGATGGCAAAGAAGCACTGCGCAAGGCCGCTGACCACAATTATGACATGATTGTACTCGATTTGATGCTGCCGAAAGTCGACGGCTTAGAAGTCTGTCGCCAGCTGCGCGAGACGTCGACGGTGCCGATTATAATTTTGACGGCAAAGGGCGACGATTCTTCTAAATTGTTGGGTTTGGAATATGGCGCCGACGACTATTTGACAAAGCCCTTTAATATTTTAGAGCTAAAGGCCAGAATTAAAGTGATTCTGCGGCGCATTGCCATATCCGATAAATGTAGCAATTCGGGTATCGTCAAGATTGGAAAATTTACCGTCAACACATTGGGCCGCAAGATTCAATTCAACAAGTGCGACATTAATTTAACGGCCAAAGAATTTGACTTGTTCTTGCTGCTGGCGATGAATCGCGGCAAGGTTTACTCGCGCATCGAACTACTTGAAACCATTTGGGGCTACGAGTATTATGGCGATGTGCGCACGGTCGATGTCCACATTCGTCGACTGCGCGAAAAGATAGAGGAAAACTCCTCGCAGCCGGAATACATCCTCACTAAGTGGGGCGTGGGCTATTTCTTTAAAGATGAATAAGTGGTTTATCAGCATT
>PDWJ01003394.1_pt1 | contig 15285 bp, 12 predicted proteins | sample 1430881 | NCBI WGS metagenome assembly PDWJ01 (sample SAMN01162460, study PRJNA174530) | Oral metagenome, whole genome shotgun sequencing project. | biome: Marine environment; feature: Marine mammal; material: Swab sample of the gingival sulcus; isolation source: swab sample of gingival sulcus... | reverse complement strand
AGATGCCATAGGAAAAGGTTAATGGAACCTGCCAGTTATCAAAACTTATCTGAACAGACTCATTGAGAACAGCACTGCCAATGGAAAGACTCAATCCGTTTCTGAGTTTGATATGGGAGATACAACCAGTACCCATTTCCTCAGGCCATTGCCAGGAAAACTGCTTGTGGGCATCCAGGCAGGTCTCACAATTGTTGAGATCTCTGGTTCCTCCCAGGTATTCATCAAAATCCTGCCGGATAAGTTCCTCTAAATCAAAGACTGGGGTATTTCCCATGGTATTTACTCCTGCAAGCAATTAGACACTGAACAAGTCAGAAGGAAAAAAGTATAATATTAGAAATAGCTAACTACTTAAACATAAACTTCAAATTTTAAATTTTCAAGTTTTTTTATGGGGAAAAATCATGTGATTAATTATAGTCATGATTATTTTTTTTATTAACCAATCAATTGGTTCATAATAAACTTTGTTAATCCAAAATTTAATTTTGTATTGACAAATTTTGTTATTAAAACTATATTTTTCAATTATGTACACAAGAAAAATTGAAAAATATATCACTCATATTCAATCAAAGTATCGCTGTATTACCATCATGGGGCCCAGGCAGTCAGGGAAAACAACGGTAAGTCAAAAGCTGTTTCCAGATTTTGACTATTTTACATTTGAGTCACCAGATCTCCGTTCCCGTGTGCTGATGGATCCAAAATCGTTTTTAAAATCCATATCCTCCTCTATCCTTGATGAGGTGCAAAAAGTGCCGGAGCTTTTGTCATATATACAGGAGATACTGGACGACCCTTCAGATTCAAGGAAGCTGATTCTTACCGGTTCCAATAATTTATTACTGCATGAAAAAATTTCACAATCACTGGCAGGAAGGACCCGGATTCTTGAACTGTTTCCCATTGAAAGAGATGAACTGCCCCATGAAGAACGGCCAGAAGATATTTATAAAACCTTATTTTTTGGCGGGTATCCAAGAATCTTTAATGAAAAACTAAATCCCACCGAATGGCTGGAGGACTACTACCGTACCTATGTTGAACGTGATGTCCGTATGCTCCTTAATATTGGCGATCTTGCCACATTTGACCGCTTTGTCCGGCTTTGTGCAGGGAGGGTGGGACAATTAATCAATTATGACAGCCTGGCATCGGATGCGGGTATATCACAACCCACTGCAAAATCCTGGCTCAGCGTATTGCAGGCGTCCTATATATGTTTCCTTCTGGAACCCCACTACAAAAATTTCAATAAACGAATCATCAAATCTCCAAAATTATATTTTACGGACACTGGATTATTATGTTATCTGCTGCGAATTAATTCTTCAGACCAGCTTGCCACCTATCCCATTATCGGCTCAATCTTTGAAAACTGGTTAATTTCAGAGTTGAAAAAGAGGTTTCATAATCATGGAAGGCAAGCGCCAATGTATTTCTGGAGGGATCAACATGGGCATGAAGTGGATCTGGTTATTGACAAAAGCACATCCTTATTTCCCATTGAAATCAAAAGCGGCCAGACATTTCAAAAAAATTTTATCCAGACTGTGACTTGGCTGAACAAACTGCAAAATCGCTCTGATGGTGCGTGCATATACGGAGGAGATGACAATTTTAATATCAATGATATTACCATTTGTTCATGGAGAAATTTGTCCGATCTGTATCTGAATTTTGTTTGAATATACAGAAAATATGGAATGCCGACAGGACTCAGAGTTAAAAAGCCATAATTCAGCCAACAGGATTTCAATATAACATTTTATAAAATTCTCAAGACCCTATCCTTCTCACTTATCCTGTATTCTCATATGTACCATGGAACAGACTCCAAGCATATCCGTAATCATTGACATGATTTTAAATCCCAGGGGAATACCTTTTTTCATTCCCTTTGACATGGGGATGGCATCTATGACCTTAATTCGTTTATCCCATTTTTCGAGAGACTGTACAGGTTTTAAACCCCAACCGCCCTCCATGGACATGCCCATGCCGCCTTTTTTTAATACGGCTTTTTTCGCAAATTTCATTCCCATGGGTGACAGGGAATCAAAATAAAAATCACAGGTACCAAAATGATCTGCAACAGCTATAAAGAACTCTTTGATCTGTTCTTCTTCAAAATAATAGAGCACCCCGCCGGCCAGAAACAGCAACCCGTCCCGCACAATAATCTTTTCAAACCATGACCTTTCCAGAAAAGAAGCGGCAATGCTCTGGTGCCTGTCGCTGTCCTGGTAAAAATTCTTCCTGAGAGCTATCACATCGGGAAGGTCAAGTTCGTAAAAGAAAATTCTGCCGTTATCAATCCGGCTGAAAGTGGTGTCCAGGCCACAGCCGATATTTACAATGGTGGCTTCAGGATGTTTTTCAATAAATGAACGGGCCATTTTGTCTGTGTGGAGACTGCGGGCCACCCAGCCATGCTGGGATGGGCCCTGAGTCTTTTCGATATCTGAAAAATCATAGTCAATGGCCTTGATTATCTCCACTGACTTTTCATCAACCAAACGTGGATGCTTCATTTGGGTTTCATATGCCCTCCCCCATAAGGGCAATAAAAGGGTTTCCTCAATGGTTCCTTTTTTTACGTTTATTTTTTGACTCATTATTAGTTTTCCTTTCCGCTTAGCCCAAGTAAACAGGCATATTTAATCTCATTTAAACAAAGGTTTAGCTCTTTACATTTTTTACCATTTAATCTAAATTAGGAATCTCTAAATATCTGAAGATTAAATGCAGAAACACGCCAGGTCAATACCTCGGCTGGAAATATGTCAGACAGAATAAGAAATTTGTAAAACAGCATAATTTTGTATGGAGGCATCAGCCATGATTCAAAAATATATCTCTTACCTCTCAGAGATTGGTTTCTCTCCTGTGGATACTGCTGGGAAACCCGGTAATTGCGGGTTTTCATACCATTTGGATTCCTCTGTGGGAAAGGGAGATATCTGGGGCTACGGAGTTGACAAATTGTATGGCATTGTGGTTTCTGATTTTGTATTTGATTGCAATGTCCATAAACAGTTTGAACATTCGCCGTTTTTTTCCATCGGGTTGGGCACATTCAATCCCCAAAAACAAATGCAGAAAGGGAACCAGCAAATTCCCAGCCTTTTTACCTATGTGGGTCATGACGATGTCTTTCAGGGAAAATTTGAAAAGGGGGACATTGTACGGGGTGTGACTGTCTCTTTTTTACCGGATTTTTATAATGATTATCTGCCGGGAAGATATCCAAAGATTTCCAACCTGAAAAATATTTTCACGGCCATCAACAACAATAATGCTATCCCCGGAGTTACTGGTGTACTCCATCAGCTTGGCAGATTCAGGCCTTCAAGAAATATTGCAAGAATGTATTATGACAGCAAGGTAACAGAACTTATCAGTATGATGATGCAGTGGGAAATAAACATGCAGTCCTTACCTGCAAATAACCGTATCCCGGATTGCGATATGGACAATCTGCATTGGGTGATGGAATACCTGAACAAGCATTATACGCAAGATATTTACCTGAAGACACTGACCCATCATGCAGGCATGAGTCAGACAAAACTGACATCCCTGTTCAGTCAGGTGTATGGTACAACCATATCCGATCATATCAGAAACCTTCGTATCACCCTTGCCAAGGAAATGCTGGCAGACGACAAATTAAAAATAGAGGCAATTGCCAATACCGTTGGATACAGGTTTCACGGGAATTTTTCTGCGGCATTCAAAGATTCAACAGGATTGACGCCCAGGCAATACAGAAAAACCCTGCTGTAAATTTTCCCAAAATGTCCTTATAGAATTCGTTTTTGTTTGTTACACCTTAATCATCCCTGATACTTCCTGCTTTTTGTCTATCAGATACAAAAAACTTATTGGAGGTAGGTAAAAAATTATTTTTTAAGTCGAAATATTTAACGATATAATAAACTTTTTTTGCTTAACTCGACAATAAATACAACTATGAATATATCAACTTTTAAAAAAATATTTAACCAGAATGCAAAAAAATAATGTCAAATTTTTTGAATATAGAATATATACAACTGGTAATTTTAAAAATTTCAGGAGAGAGATAAATGCTTGGATTAAAAGACCTGCTTGAGAAAAAAAATATAGAAAAAAAAGAAAATACAAAAATATTTTTTGTGGAAGATCGTGAATTAAATCAGATAGAAGAACTTCTTGTCGACATTGAAGGAAATAAAAAACTTTATGATCCTGTTTTACTCATGGAAAAAGCAACCGCTCTTGGTTACTGGTGCGAGGCTGACTACAATGATAAATCGGGAGGATATGTTTTTGAAAAGGTGGATATTGACTCTTCCACTGCCTGAAGGGATTAAGTTTACTAAACATATGTACAGAAAAAAAGTATAATTCTTTTACCACGGGTACCTTTCACTCTGATATCTCGAATGTCCTTATTTTATTAGATAATAGTACTTTTATTGGCATCTATGTAATGCTCTTAACTTTAAAAAAATCTCAAAAATTGACTTTTGGGAAGTTTACAAAAAGTTAGACAATGGATTTAGGCTGTCTGTTACATTGAATTTTGATTGGTATTATGCTAAATTAATTACTGAAGAATATGGTCTTTAAATTATTTATGTGAGAGTGAAATTATGAACATATTAAAAGCTTTTAAATACAAATTTTTTTTTATTGTGTTTTCTACAGCATTAATATTATTTTCAAGCTGTAAATCTTCAACTCCGCCCAAGCCCCCTCCTGAAAAAATATTAATCTATTGTGGTATTACAATGGTAAAGCCAATGCTTGAAATTGCCGATATTATAGAATCAACTGAAAATGTTGATATAACAATAACAAAAGGCGGTTCAGGAAACCTGATGAAATCATTTCTTTATTCCAAAACCGGAGATCTTTATCTGCCAGGTTCTGACAAATATTATCAGATTCTTGAAAAAGAACATCCAGGGGTAATTATTGAAACATCTCTTGTCGGATATAATAAAGCGGCAATTATGGTACAAAAAGGAAATCCAAAAAAAATTACAAATGACCTTAAAAATTTTACCAAAAAACAATATGCAATTGTTATTGGAAATCCAAACAGTGGAAGTATTGGAAAAGAGACAGAAAGAATCTTTAATAAAAAAGGAATCTATAATGAAGTTTTGAAAAATACAATGAGGCTTACAACAGATTCAAAAGATCTTGTAAAGGCCCTCTGTGAAAAGGAAGCAGACCTGGTTGTCAACTGGTATGCTGTATCAACATGGGATAATAATAAAAAATGTATGGATGTCATTGAAATAGAACCCTCTATTGCAAAGAATAAAAAACTCATTCTGGGACTTTTAAAATATTCCAAAAATAAGGAAGTTGCCAGAAAAATTATGGAATATGCCTCTTCTGAAAAAGGAAAGGCTGTTTTTAAAAAATATGGTCTTTTCTTTTAATAAAATATATATATGAAAAATAAAAAACATTCAAAAAAAATAATCTATCTGCTGGCTTTTTTTATGATCACAATGCTTACTTATTCAACAGCCCAGATTATGGTTGAGCAATACTTTTTAAAGAAAATAAAAAAAATGGAAGACGTTGTTACAAACCAGCAGTCAAAAAATAAACTCGGAAGAATTATCAATGAAAATATTATACTTCTTAAACTGCTCCTTAATCAAATCATTAATTCAAATAATAAATATGAGCTGAAATCGCTTAATGAACAAATAAAACAGCATATTGAAAATATAAAAAAACTATTGTTTATTATTCAAAAAGGAGGGCTGTTCACACAGACCCTGCTTTTAAACCTGGATAAAAAAGACCAGATTCAGGAAACCATAAAGTACTATAAATCCAAAGAGGATCAGGATTACTTTGTAATTGAAGTTATAAACATACTTCCTGCAATAGATTCATTAACTCTTTTATTTGATAAAATAAATAATTCAGTTAACTCTGAAAGAACAGAAAGAGCAAAAAAACCGCCCTTTACTGAAATTTATGAAAAACAGCAAAACAACCTTAAATTATATTATCTACAGGCAGCAACACTTTTATCCCGCTGCCATGAAAACAGTAACAAGATTTTTTTTGACACCTCGGAAAAACTTAACAATCTCAATAAACAACACAACCTACTTATTCACAAATATAATTTACTCAGAAAATATTTATATATTTCTCTTCAACTGATTATTTTATCAATTTTTATTATTATTTTTATAAGAATTAATAAAATTCTTATTCTTTCAGACGAAACAGAAAACGAAAAACAAAAACTGCTTGCCAACCTTCAAAACTCCAATGAAATATTTGAAGAAATTATTATCAATATGCCCGTTGGAATAGTTTTAATATCTCAACACAAAGAGATTATTCAGATGAATGCTGAAGCTGAGAGGATACTTGGATATAATCTAGGAGAAGGCAACAACTATCTTATTGGTAAAAGATGCCATCAAAATTATTGTTCTCTTGAAGAAAATGCATGTCCTATTTTTGATAAAAAACAAAAAAAAGTAATCTTGAAAGAACGAAGTGCAATAAAAAAGGACGGAACTCTGATAAGTATTTTAAAAAGTGTTATACCTATAAACCTCCATGGACAAAAAGTTCTGCTTGAAGCATTTATGGATCTTTCTGCAATAAAAAATGCCGAAAAAGCTATTTTGGAGGCCAAAGAAGCTGCAGAAACTGCAAACAAATCAAAATCAGATTTTCTGGCAAATATGAGTCATGAAATAAGAACTCCAATGAATGCTATTATAGGCTTTTCAAATATATTGCTTGAAACCGAAAAAAACGTTTCCAGAGAACGAAAATTATCAATGATTTCCCAGTCTGCAAATGCTCTGCTAAATCTTATAAACGAAATTCTTGATTTCTCAAAAATAGAGGCGGGCAAGATACATCTGGAAAAAAATCCATTTTCTATTCCTGAGCTTCTCCACAAAGTTTCTTCAATGGTATATATGAACACCATTGAAAAAGATCTGCAAATGGAATGCAAAATTGCCCCAGATACGCCTGAATATGCCATAGGAGATGAATTTCGACTTAACCAGATTCTGGTAAATCTCACAGGAAATGCAATAAAATTTACCCAAAAGGGAAAAATCTCTATTACAGCTGATTATAAAAAACCATTTTTTATAATTAAAATTCAGGACACGGGGATCGGAATCAATGAAAAAAATATAAAACATATTTTTAATGCTTTTGAACAGGCAGATTCTTCTATGGCGAGGCGGTATGGAGGCACAGGTCTTGGGCTTTCCATTTCCCTTTCACTGATCCGTATGATGGAAGGACATATTGATGTAAAAAGTAAAGAAAATGAAGGAACTACCTTTACTATATCCGTTCCAATGGAAGTTGCCCATCCTCAGACAAAACATCAGATTCAATCTGAATCTTCAGAAATATTCCAAAAACATATTATTGCCAGAAAAGCTCTGAAATGCCTTGTAGCAGAAGATAATCATGTAAATAGTAAATTGACACAGACCTACCTTAAAGACATGAACATTTCGAGTGACAGTGCAGAAAACGGTGAAATTGCCCTTTCCATGATTTTAGAAAATAATTATGATTTCATATTGATGGACATGCATATGCCGATAATGAACGGTATAAAAGTTTTAAAAGAACTGAAACAAAAAAAATCATATCCTCCTGTTGTTGCAATAACAGCAGATGCTATCAAAGGCAGCCGGCAGAAATATCTTGAAGCAGGATGCACTGATTATATTTCCAAACCTTTTACAAGGCATGATATTCAAATTACAATATATAAATTATTTCCACATATTTTTGAACTGCCTGAAGATACAAAAGAGACAGAAGAACTCTATGCAGATAATGAGAGTCTCCAATCAGCACCTTTAAACTTTGAACCCATGAGTCCATTGGAAATAAAAAAGATAAAAAAAACAATTCATATTTTAAAAGAAAACTCTTCCATTTTTAATCCTGATGAACTTGAATCCATTGCCAATGAATTGGCAAAATATTCAGAAAAACAAATTCTTGTACAAATTGCAGAAAATATAAAAAATGCTGCTGACTCCTTTGAAGATACTGCTCTTGAAAATATAATAAAAAAGCTGAAAACTCTATTGAATTACAATAAAAAAATACATCCAGCAGCAAAAACAAGGAATTATAAATGAACAGCTATCAAAATATAAAAAATCCTGAGACTCCTGACCCGCCTGTTATACTTATAGTTGATGATATAGTTGAAAATCGTAAACTCCTTGCAACTCTCATTCGAGGTAAAATAGAATGCCGGCTGATTCTTGCAAAAAGCGGTCAGGATGCTGTTAAAATTTTTCATGATAAAAAAGCCATACCCTCACTTATTCTGCTTGATATAATGATGCCTGAAATGGATGGATTTGAAGCTGCCAAAAAAATCAAAGCCTATGAGGGTGCAGAAGATATTCCAATTCTCTTTATTACAGCAGTAAATGCCGAAGAAGACCGTTTAAGGGCTTTTGATGCAGGCGGTGCTGATTTTATCTCCAAACCATTTAATCAAAAAGAACTTCTTGCCCGGATAGGAGTTCATCTGAAATTGAAATTACTAACAGAAAAACTAAAGCATACCAACCAGCTTCTTGAAGACCGTGGTGCTCATCTTCAAAAACTTGTAGAGGAAAAAACAAGAAAAATTAACAATTTAAACATTTCCATGGTAAGTGCCCTTGAAAATGTAAATTTTTACAATGATACAGACACGGGGTTTCATATACGACGTGTAGCAAATTATTCAGAACTTCTGGCCAGAAAAGCTGGACTTCCCAGGGAAATGGTAAGCAAAATTGAATTATATGCACCTTTGCATGATGTGGGTAAAGTTGCTATTCCTGATAGTATATTAAAAAAAAAAGAAAAATATTCAGATGAAGAATTTGAACAGATGAAACAGCATGTTGCAATTGGAGCAAAAATGCTAAGTGGAGAAGGTTTCAGCCAGGTTGCCAGAAATATTGCCCTTTACCACCATGAAAAATGGTCAGGGAAAGGATATCTTGCAGGACTGAAAGGCGAAGAAATACCAATTGAAGCAAGAATAGTTGCCCTTGCTGATGTATATGATGCTCTTACAACAAAAAGAAGTTATAAAGAAGCTTTTTCAGAAGAAAAAACAGATAGTATTATAAAAAATCAATCAGGAAAACATTTTGATCCATTCCTTGTCAAAATTTTTTTTGAAAACAAAAAAAAATTTATAAAGATAAAAAACGAGCTTACATAAACTGAATCAGATTATAAAAATTTATACATAAAAATATTTGCAAATCTAATACAAATCAAGTTACATTTCTTTCTTGATGATAAAAGTATTTTATTAAGCAAGCTTTTTTATAATTAAAAAATTTTGGAAAAATAAAAGTGAAACAAAAAAATAAAAAACTATATTTATTTTCATACCTCTCTGCCCAAAAAAATCTTTTTTCAAGATTAACTCTTAAATTTCTTTTCAGGGGCATACAATATGACAAAAAAGAAATAGAAAATTTAAAAAAAGAAGATAACCCCATTTATATTTATGTATCTGCAAAAAAAAATCAGATGTCATTTTTATATCTCCAGATGGTTCATAAAAAACTTGGAATAGCCCCCCCTGAAATAGCTTTTAATTTTACATTTATTTTTAATCAGCCTCTGTTAAAAATTTTAAAAATTATATTTTACAAAATAAGATATATTTTTACACAATTTAAAATCCCCTCTCTGTATAAGGATAGAAATTATGAAGAAATATTTATCAATCAGAACAAACAGGGTTTTCTTTCACTTTCACAATCTGAGGGTATATACAAATATTTCAAAAAAGAGCCCCATGACCCGCTTATGATGATTCTTGATATGCAGGCAAACACACAAAGACCTGTTATACTGGTTCCCCATTACCTTTTTTTCAGCCAGAGACCCCCCAAAACAAACCCAAGTATTATTGATATGATTTTTGGTACAGAAGCAGAACCCCGGATTTCCAGAAAAATTTACAGGCTTTTAAGGGGAAGCAAAAAAACATTTATATCTTTTTCACTGCCAATAAATATAAAAGATTTTATGAACAGAAAAGATGTAAAGGAACACGATATCCCGGGACAGGCGGTTATACTTAGAAGAGAAATCCAGACTGCACTCTCAAAGCATAAGCAGAGTATTCTTGGGCCTACACTCAAAAAAAGGGAAGAATTGATAGAAGGGATACTTACAAGTCCTGAAGTTCAAAAAATTATACGAGAAAATGCAAAAGAAAATGAAACAAAAATTACCAGGGTTCAGAAAAAAGCAGAATCATATCTTTTTGAAATAGCTGCCAATTACAGCATAAACTGGATTAAAATGTATGATATTGTACTTAGCTGGATTCTTAAAAATATTTTTGAAGGAATGAATATAGACAAAGAAGGCCTTGCTAAGGTAAAAGAAGCCTCAAAAAAAGGCCCTCTTATCCTTGTTCCCTGCCATAAAAGCCATCTGGATTATCTTATTTTATCTTATCTTTTCCATTACAACCAGATGCCATGCCCACATATAGCAGCCGGTAAAAATCTGTCTTTCTGGCCTCTTGGAACAATATTTCGGGGAGGTGGAGCATTTTTTATAAGAAGAACATTTAAAGGTGCAAAACTTTATTCCCAAATTTTTTCGGCATATCTCCAGAAAATTATAAATGAAGGCTTTAATATTGAATTTTTTATTGAAGGAGGAAGAAGCAGAACTGGAAAACTTCTTGGCCCCAAATATGGAATACTCACCCAGATAATAGAAGCTTTTATAAAAAGTAATCAGGAAGAAATCTTTCTTGTTCCAATATTTATAGGCTATGACAGGGTTCTTGAAGAAAAAGCATACCTTAAGGAACTAAGCGGCGAAGAAAAATCTCCTGAAAATGTTTCAGGACTGTTCAAGGCAAGAAAATTTCTCAAGAAAAAATACGGAAAAGTCTATGTTAATTTCAGTGATCCAATTTCATTAAAAGAGCTTTTAAATCAATTTGATTATGAAGATGAGACCAGAAAAAAATTTATAGAAAACCTTGGATTAAATATAGTAGATAAAATAAGTAAAATTTCTGTAGCAACTCCATTTTCTATTGTAGCTTCAGCTTTTTTAAATATAAGACAACAGATAGTTAATGCTGAAAAGCTGAAAAAAATAATTGCAACATTTATGACATATCTTGAAAAAACACAGGCAGCTCTTTCAGACACTCTGACAGTAAATCAGGAATTGTCTGTTAATTCCGTTCTTGAAACATTTGAGTCAAGAGGATTTATATCAAGGGCTGAAGAAGATGTATGCGGTAAATATATTATCCCTGAAAATAAAAGAACAATACTTGACTATTATAAAAACAACAGCATAGCCTTTTTTATTCCAGGAGCATTTACAGCCGCTGCAATAATGGAAATTGAAGCATTCCAGTTTTCAACAGCAGAGCTTCACATTGGATTTGAAAAATACCAGAATTTCTTTGAAAAGGATTTTATTCCTGATCAATCATCAACTCCTGATTTCATAGTAAGAAAAATTATAAAAATCTTTATTGATGATGCAATTCTTGTTCCCCATCAAAATTTACCGGATACTTATAATATAACAGCTACAGGATATAAAAAATTAAAACTTTTCTCGTCCTTTCTTGCTCCATATCTTGAGGCATATTCAGTTGTATTGAATTTCTTCGTTAAATATCCGTCAGAAGATATAGACTTTAAAGATGCTCTTAAAAAAATTCAGGCAATGGGTTCGAGAATGTTAAAAAGAGGTGAAATTACACTTCCAGAATCAATATCAAGAATTAATCTGAAAAACGGGCTGGATAAAATGAGAAAGGAAGGAATCAAAGGCTCAGAACAAAAAATTGAAATCACAAAAATGATTCAGGAAGTCCAGAATATACTTAATCTTATAACAAGCTGATTTTTAATGAAAGCACTGATACTGGCAGCTGGTTTTGGAACAAGACTTCTTCCCTATACTGAAACAGTTCCAAAACCACTTTTCAGATTAAATAACAAACCTCTCATAAAACGCATAATTGACTCTCTCATAAAATATGAATGCAGCAGTTTATTTATAAACACACATTACAAAAATGAACTGATTGAAGAGTACATAAAAGACCAAAATTTCCCAATACCTGTAAATCTTGTAAACGAAAAAAAAATACTTGATACAGGAGGAGCAATAAAAAACATTTTCGATATTACAGACAGCACACCTCTTATGGTTGTTAATTCAGATATATATACTGATATAAATTTTAAGGAAGTTTATGATTTTCATATAAACAAAAAAAACAGGGCGACTCTCTGCCTACTTAAAAACAAATACAATAATGTTGTCGTTGAAGATGGAATTGTAAAAAAATTCAAAACAAATAAAAGCCCTGATTATTACACTTTTACAGGGATTCAGGTTATTGACCCATCACTTAAAAACTATTTTGAATTTTATGAATCAAGCATTGAAGCATATAAAAAAATAATTCAAAATAAAATAAAAATAAATGCTTATATATTAAATTCAAACATTGACTTCCATGACCTTGGAACAATAGAAAGCTTTAGAAATAAAAGTCTCCAGCTCATATTAGAAAATTCTGGCCTGGAAATATCCATGATACAATATGAAAAAAAACTTAAAGGAGACGGCTCAGACAGAAAATGGTCAAGAATTTATAATAAAAATAAATCATTTATTGTTGCAGATCATGGTTTATGCCCTCCCGATGGAGACCCACAGGCAAAATCTTTTATAATGACAGGAAAACATCTTTTTGAAAAAAAACTTTTTGTTCCTGAAATTATAGGTTCTGATCTTTTTTCAGGCCTTGTTGTTGTTGAAGATCTTGGAGATGAACGCCTTGAAGATTATATAAAAAAACAAAAAAACTCTTTGGAAATTCTAAAAAAAACAATAGACAGACTTTTTTTGTTTTCTATTGAAGGAAGCAAGGGATTTACAGATGAAATGGCTTTTCAGACTTCATCATATGATGAAGCTGTATCTTTTGGAGAATGTAAATATTTTGAGAATGAATTCCTGAAAAATTATCTTGACTTTAATTTCAATCCCGGCAAACTTGAACCTGAATTTAAATATATAAGTACAAATATTTTGGAAAATTCGCTTACAGGGCTTATGCACAGGGATTTTCAATCAAGAAATATAATGATAAAAAACCATATGCCTTATTTCATAGATTTTCAGGGTGCAAGAAAAGGCCCTCTTCAATATGATCTTGCATCTCTTCTAATAGATCCATACATGGATCTGTCATGGGATTTAAGGGATAATCTTCTTAAATATTCATCAGCCATAGCAGATAATTACGGGATAAGTGAGGACTCTTTTAAAAAATCATATTATTTATGTGCATTATCAAGAAATCTCCACATACTGGGAGCTTTTTCATTTCTTTCTATTAAAAAAAACAAATCTTATTTCAAGTCTTATATTCCACCTGCTGTAAAATCACTTGTGGAAATTATTTACCGGCTTGAATTAAAAGAGCTTGATTATCTTAAAACAATTACAGAGTCAATCCATAAAAGGAGGATATAAATTGAAAAAAACACCCATCATGATAAACGGTCTACCTGGAAAAGTTGCATCAAATCTTTTAAATCATTTCAATGAAAATGAGCATTTTCAACTTGTTGAAGTTTCACTTACTGCTGAGAATACTGAAAAAACACATATTGATTTTAAGGGTAAAAATCTGGAACTTGTAAAACCATCTCAAAGAGAAAAAAAAATTAATGACCTTTTACAAAAATACCCTGATTTAATTGCAGTTGATTATACACATCCCTCAGCAGTAAACCATAATGCAGCTTTTTATATAAATAATAAAATCCCTTTTGTCATGGGAACAACCGGAGGAGACAGGGAAAAACTGGTAAAGGATGTGGAAAAAAGCCAAATTTCTGCTGTTATTGCGCCAAATATGGCAAAACAAATCGTTGGCTTTCAGGCAATGATGGAGTTTGCAGCACTTAATTTTCCTGATCTTTTTAAAGGATACACCCTTGAAATAAACGAAAGCCATCAGTCAGCCAAAGCAGACACAAGCGGTACCGCAAAGGCTATGGTAAATTATTTTAATAAGCTCGGGCTGAAATTTGACATTTCAATGATAAAAAAAGAACGAAATCAGGAAGTACAGATTAATGAATGGAAAATACCGTCTGAACATATAAATGGTCATGCCTGGCATACATATACACTGAAATCAGACGATGGAAATGCCAAATTTGAATTTACCCACAATATTAACGGAAGAGATATATATTCAAAAGGAACTCTTGATGCAGTTTCCTTTCTGGAGAAAAAAATAGAAAAAGGCATAAAAGGCCGTGTTTTTTCAATGATTGATGTGCTTAAAGGATAAGAAGCTAAAAACCACGGTAGAGTCGGCAGGTCTTTACGTTACGGAATTTGCTTTTTTGCAACCGGAAAATGGATCTATTTTTCATTCCAGATTACACACAGAAGCCCTCTTGCTCTACTTATAGCCACATAATAATTAGGGCTCGCTAATTTAAAAATAAACTATTGAAATTTTAGTTTATTATTGGTATATTAATGTTGTAAAAATGCACGAGAAACTGAATAAAAACCAAAAAATATTTGCACCTTGCAACTAAAATTATGTATTCACACAATGAAAAACAATTAGAGTTTTTTCTACCCTTAGGCGGTCAACTGAGTCCTGACAATCGTTGGGTTAAGTTGGCAGGGATAATCCCCTGGGCAGAGCTTGAAACCAAATATTGCAAATCCCTCAAGGGAGCTGGTGATAGACCTCCTGCAAAATCAATAAGAGTTGCCCTTAGCGCACTTATCATTAAAGAGCGACTTGGGACAAGCGATAGAGAAACTGTTGAGTAGAGCCGTGAAAATCCCTATTTCCAATATTTTTTGAGATTCAAACAATACAGTGGTAAAGCACCTTTCCCTCCCACCTCTCTTGTGAATTTCAGAAAAAGGCTGTCCAGAGATATGCTGGCTGAGATTAACGATGCCATTGCTTTTAAATACGGCAGAACTCTTCACCTTCGTAAAAGTACAAGACCGAAAGGCAGGCTTCAAAAAATTTATAATGTTTTGGAAATCAAAGCCCACCCCGGGAGGGAACTCAAAACCTATATTTTGTTAACCCAAGTTCAGCAAAATATTCCCAATAATGAGTAAAAAAGCATTTTTTTGTACACATCAAAAAAAATAAAGCGTGTATTTTTAATAAGATAATAA
>PDWJ01003393.1_pt1 | contig 15286 bp, 4 predicted proteins | sample 1430881 | NCBI WGS metagenome assembly PDWJ01 (sample SAMN01162460, study PRJNA174530) | Oral metagenome, whole genome shotgun sequencing project. | biome: Marine environment; feature: Marine mammal; material: Swab sample of the gingival sulcus; isolation source: swab sample of gingival sulcus... | reverse complement strand
GTGGAAAAACAAGTAGGAAAAATTAATCAAATAATTGGTCCTGTTGTTGATGTTAGGTTTGAAGAGTATCTACCTAACATAAATGACGCGCTATATGTTGATAGAGGTGATTCAACCTTAGTTTTAGAAGCGGCACAACACATTGGAGATAATGTAGTTCGTTGTATAGCTATGACTTCTACTGATGGACTTATGAGAGGTGTAAATGTTGAAACCTATGGAAACCCTATATCAGTTCCTGTAGGTGAGTGCACGCTTGGAAGAATCTTTAATGTTGTTGGTGATGTAATAGATGAAAAAGAAGAACCAAAGGCAGAGGAGAAGTGGCCTATACACAGAAAGGCGCCATCATTTGAAGATCAGATGACAACTACTGAAATCTTTGAGACAGGAATTAAAGTTGTTGACCTTATTTCACCTTATCCAAAAGGTGGTAAAATAGGCCTATTTGGTGGAGCGGGTGTAGGTAAGACTGTACTTATACAAGAGCTTATCAATAACATAGCGAAAGAACATGGTGGACTTAGTGTTTTTGCAGGTGTTGGTGAGAGAACAAGGGAAGGTAATGACCTTTACCATGAAATGATAGATTCAGGTGTTATTAATAAGACTACAATGGTGTTTGGACAGATGAATGAACCGCCTGGAGCAAGGATGAGAGTTGCTCTAACAGGACTTACAATGGCTGAGTACTTTAGAGATTCTGAGAAGAAGGATGTACTATTATTCGTAGATAATATATTCAGATTTACTCAAGCGGGTTCTGAGGTTTCTGCACTTCTAGGTAGGATGCCATCAGCTGTTGGATATCAACCTACACTAGCTACAGACATGGGTTCGCTTCAAGAGAGAATTACATCTACAAAGAATGGTTCTATTACATCGGTTCAAGCGGTATATGTACCAGCAGATGACTTAACTGACCCAGCTCCAGCTACTACATTTACTCACCTTGATGCTACAACAGTTCTTGATAGGGGAATTGCTTCAAGAGGTATTTATCCAGCGATAGATCCACTTGATTCAAATTCAAGGATTCTTACTCCTGAAGTTGTTGGTGAAGAACATTACCAAACAGCTAGGGGAGTTCAGGAAATTCTACAGAGATATAAAGACCTTCAAGACATTATAGCAATCCTTGGTATGGACGAATTATCTGATGAGGATAAATTAGTTGTAAACAGAGCGAGAAAGATAGAGAGATTCTTATCTCAGAACTTCCATGTTGCTGAGCAGTTTACAGGTAGTCCAGGAGTATATGTTCCAATAGAAGAGACAGTTCGAGGGTTTAAAGAGATCCTTGAGGGACTACATGATGACCTTCCAGAACAAGCTTTCTTATATGTTGGTACAATAGAAGAGGCTGTAGAAAAAGCTAAGAAATTAGGAAAATAAAATGGAAAAGGGTTTTTTATTAGAAATAGTAACACCAGAAAAGCAGTTTTTTAGCGAAGATGTTGAAATGGTTATTGTAAGAACGTCTACCGGTGATATGGGAATACTTAAAAACCATGAACCAACAGTTGCACCACTTGCAATTGGAGCTGTTAAAATAAAAAAAGATGGCGTTACTAAGTATGCAGCTACATCTGATGGGTTTCTCTTTGTCCAAAGAGATAAGACACTAATTGTTACTAACACTGCTGAGTGGAGTAATGAGATTGATGTAGCTAGAGCCAAGAGAGCGCTTGAAGAAGCAAAAGCAAGTTATGAGAAGGCTGATGAAGCTGAAAAATATTACAAAAAGATTAAGCTCTTAAAGGCGATAAATAGAATAAATGTAGCAGATAGTAATAAGAAGTAGAATTGGATTATATTCTGATTGCTATCAGTGGACAAAATGGATAAATAAAAGTGAAAGACTATTTCACTTTTATTTTTTATGTGATAAAATTATATTGTTAGATAATTCTACTTATAAGTTCAAATTTGATTGAAAAGAGAAGTTTATTTATTTGTTGTTTGAAATGGAATTATACAAGTTCTATATGATTAATATATTATTTTAAGGAGGGAAATATATGAAACAAAATTCAAAATTCCGTACGCTTTTAGTGTTAGTGCTAACACTAACGATGGTTTTTAGTATACCTGCTAAGAGTGCGTGGGCAGACAATTTGCCACTTACTGGTTTAACTATTAATGATTTTAAAATATTTGATAAGAATCAAGGAGACATAGAAATTGATTATTCTTATGCTATGGAGCAAGATCCTGATGCCTTCACACATGCGATATGTGAAGGTCAAACTAACGGTTTGAATAAGTTAAAAGTTGATTTGACTTATGATAGTGCAACACCGTTTAAAGAAGGCGACAAGCTTACTATTCCAGCACAAATGGGAAGTGGGTATCCTTCTTCTCCACTACCACTATCAGATGGTAGTGGAAATGTGATAGGAACATGGCATTTTACTGGTGGATCTTTTGTAATAGATTTTAGTGGAGACTATATTGCTAATAACACTGTTACTCAGCTAAATGCTGTGATGGAAACACAGTATTTTTTAACTTCTCTTGGTAATCAACCAAAAACTTTTAATAAAGGTGAGCGTGTTGTAAAAGAAGGGAGAATAGGTAATAAGCCATTTACTCTTGCATACGAAAAGTACTATGTCGTTGCAGAACAGATTGACAGTTCAGATAAATCAGTTGGGAAACACGCGACTAGTGTAACTGATTCTAGAGTTTTGTGGTATTATTCTATAAACAACGACTACAAATATAAGGTAGTTGATGGTGGAAATAAGTATTTTTCTACACCGTATATGTATAATAATGACGGAGCTTATAAACCGGATTCATTTACAGGTATCTATATAGAAGATACTATTTACGATGCTCTAGAGGTTAGCGTTAGTAATGGCCATATGGGTGTTTCTGGAATTACTGATGATGGTAAAATAATATCTGGAATACAAGGAATTGGTCTTAACTTTAATAATCTGCTAACAAAGGTAGAGCAAGGTACTAGAACTAGAGCTGAAGTAAAAGCTGCACTACAAGACGGTCAGTATTGTTTATATCAGAATGCTGATGGAACTACTACAGTTATGATTAAGTATTGGGACATGAATAATTCTAACGGATTTACTTATAACGATGTTCCTCAAATCGCAGCTGCGGGTGGCGTTGGTAACTTCTTAAAAGCGAGACTACCTGATATTTATGGGGGTGTTTCAGACGCTACAATTGAAAAGATTAATAATATGTATGATGGTAAAGCAGTACAGAATATATCACTAGTTATCAAGGCTTTATATACACCTGTTGTTGTTCCTGCTGTAAAAGAGAACACAGCTCAGATTACTACAGATCAGTTAGGTACAGTTGATAGAAAAGCAATTGCTAGACAAACCCCTCCTGCAGGTTTTTCTGATGCGCCTGGAGATCCATTAGCTATTAAGTTAATAAAGACAGATAAAGATACATCATCTGGCCTATCAGAAGGATTTAAGTTTGCTCTTGAGACTTCTACTGATGGTGGAGCAACGTGGAATGAAGTAACATTAACTGATGGTATGGTTGAAAAAGGAACATTAAATGCAGATAATACTATTACACCTTTATCAAGTGGTGTATTACAAGTTAAGCAATTAACTGGAGGAAATAATTATCGTTTTGTTGAAAAAGCTCACCCTGATGAATATCAAGATGTTGCAATAGACGATGCTAATCCAAATGATGCAGATCATACAACTTCTGCTAATTCAAAGGTTTTAAACGTAACTACTCAAGGTAATGGCCATGTTTTAGTTATGTACAATGAGAAGAAACCTGCTGCAAATTATACAGAAGAATTTTATAAAGAAGATCCAAATGGAACTCTAGAATATAATGGTAAGAAGTATTCAATTGTTACAGTTGATACTAAGGTTAAAAAAGGACCTATAGGTGATAATGTTACTCCTGAAGATAAGGACTATCCAGGTTTTAACAAAGGAGATGTGACTTATAAAGACAGTGCAAACCCTGAGTCAACTAATGCACTACCTATTGCTGCAGATGGTTCTCTTGTGATTCGTCACTTCTTTGAAGCTAAGCAACCAACAGATCCTGTTAAAGAAGTTCTTGATATCAATGGACAAGATATAAACGGTAAATTATTATCACCTGGCGAAGAAATTCAATTTGCTATCACATATACTAATAGCACTGGATTAGAAAAACAAATAACTATTACTGATCAACTTTCTGAATTTGTAGATTTCGTATCTGCTGACAATGGTGGAACTGAAAATAATGGTACAGTTACTTGGACTAAGTCTGTTGCTGATGGAGAAGTTTTCAAAGTAATAGTTAAAGCAACAGTAAAAGCTGATGTTGATGGTGATGTTATCACTAACAAAGCAAACATAAACGATGGTACTACTGACTTTGAGACAAACGAAACAAGTAACCCAACTAAGGGGGTACCAACAGTTCCAACAAAAGAGGTATTCGTTGGCGATGATACAACAAATGTAGATGGTCAAGAAGTAAAAATTGGTGATGAGTTAACTTATGTGGTTACTTACACTAACACTACAGGTGAAGATAAAGAGATTACTATAACAGACGCAATTTCAGAATTTGTAGATTTTGTATCTGCTGACAATGGTGGAACAGAAAATGCTGGTACAATAACATGGACTAAGAATGTTGCTGAAGGACAGATTTTCAAGGTAACATATAAAGTTAAAGTTAAAGACGAAGTTGCTAGTGAAGTAATCACTAATAAGGCTAATGTTAATGATGGTACTACTGACTACGAAACAAACGAAACAAGCAACCCAGTGCAACCTACTTATAATGCTACACAAACATTTGTAAGTGGAACACCTGGTAAAGCTTTACCAGAAGCTGTGTTAGACTTGCTTCCTCAACCTCAGGTTAACCTACTAGATGGTAGTACTGTGGAGCCAACTCAACCAGTTAGCACAGAAGTGCTAGTAGAAGGTGGTAAATGGGTATTCAAGGGCTATGATGCTGATAGCAAGACTTTAGATGGTTCAGATGTCAACTTTGAAGGAACATGGGAATTTGAAGAAGCTGAAGTTGCTAAGTATAAAGCTACACATACATTTGTAAGTGGATCACCTGGTAAAAACCTACCTCAGGCTGTATTAGACATACTTCCAGAGCCTAAGTATAACCTAGAAGATGGTTCTACTGTAGAGCCAACTCAACCAGTTAGTACAGAAGTACTAGTAGAAGGCGGAAAGTGGACTTTTGAAGGTTATGATAAACAAAACGCAACAATTGATGGTTCAGATGTAAACTTTAAAGGAACATGGTCATTTAAAGAAGAAGAAGTAGCTAAATATAAAGCTACAACTACATTTGTAAGTGGAACACCTGGTAAGAATCTACCTCAGGCTGTATTAGATTTACTTCCAGAAATTAAGACTGGCTTATTAGAAGGCAGCGAAGTATCTTCTACTGAACCTTCAGTAAAAGAAGTAAAAGTAGAAGGTGGAAAGTGGATATTCAAGAGTTATAATACTGATAGCCACACTATAGATGGTTCAGACTTTAACTTTGAAGGAACATGGGAATTTGTTGCTGATGGTCCTGATTTACCAAAGACAGGTACAAGCACTGGTATGACTTCATTATATGCTATGTTATTCATTCTTTCTGGAATAGCTTTAGCAGTATTTAGCAGAAAAAGAAAATTACAATAATAATTATTTAACATGTGCTGTAAATAGAATAATTATAAAGAGTGGTTTTATCGGTTCTTTAAAAAATAGTGTTGGTACACTAAAATAAGAGTTAAGAATAAAAGTGAAGAGTTGTTTCACTTTTATTTTTTTTATGATACAATGATGGTGCCTAATGATAATGGAAGATTTTGTTTGATGCTTTAAAAAAATAATAAAAAAATTTATTTGTTACTAATTATGATAGGAAGTATAGAATTTACTTATGACAAGAAGGGTTATATAAATTTATATAAAAGATTTATATTAGCAAACTATTTTATATGATATTTAAGGAGAAAGTGATATGAAACAAATGTTTAAACACCGTGTGCTTTTAGTACTTTTATTAACACTAACTATGATTATTAGTGTACCTGTTAAAAGTTCATGGGCAGATGATTTACCGCTTACTGGTTTGACTATTAATGAGTTCAAGATAATTGATCACAATCAAGGGGATCTTGAAATAGATATTTCTTATGCTATGGAAACAGACCCTAATGCGTTTACAAATATACTTTGTGCAGATCAAAAAGATAGCTCAAATAAACTAATTGTTAATTTAACTTACAATAGTGCAACACCTTTTCAAGAGGGAGATAGGCTTATTATCCCCACAAAAATTGGTGGTCCTCAATATCCTTTTTCTCCGTTGCCTTTAACAGATGCGGCTGGCAATGTTTTAGGAACGTGGGAATTCGGTAGTTCTGGTTTTATTATAAATTTTGGTGGAGATTATATTAATAATAATACAATTACTAAACTCAACGCTACAATGGAAACAGGATGGATGGCTAATGCTATTGGTAATCAACCAAAAACCTTTAATAAAGGCGAACGCATAGTTAAAGAGGGTTTAATCGGTAACAATCCATTTACCATTGCCTACGAGAAGAAATATGTTGTTGCAGATAATGTTGATTCTTCAAATAAATCAATTGGGAAATCTGCTACTAGTGTAACTGACTCTCGTGTTAAATGGTATTACTACATAAGGAATGACTTTAAATATAAGACGATTGACGGCAAAAGCGAATATTTTTCTACCCCACATTTATTACAGAATAATGGGCAATATAAGCCAGATTCCTTTACCGGCAACTATATAGAAGATACTATTTATGATGCGCTTGAAGTTTCAATTAGTAATGGGCACATGAGTGTTAGTGGAATTAACGACGATGGTAAAATTATATCTGGTTCACAGGGAATTTCTCTTGACTTTAATGATGTTTTAACAGAAGTAGATCAAGCAGGTAGAACAAGAGCTCAAGTAAAAGCAGCGCTACAAAATGGCGAGTACTGTATGTATCAAAATGCTGATGGGACTACTACAGTTATGATTAAGTATTGGGATATGAATGATTCTAATGGATATACGTACAATGATGTTCCAGTAATCGCAGCCGCGGGTGGAGTCGGTAACTATTTAAAATCAAAACTACCTGATATTTATGGTGGTGTTTCAGATGCGACTATTCAAAATATTAATCAAATGTTTGATGGAAAAATAGTACAGAATATTTCGCTAGTTGTCACTGCTAAATATGACCCTGTTAGTGTTCCTGTAGTAAAAGAAAATACGGCTCAAGTGACTACAGATCAGACTGGTACCATTAATAAAACAGCATATGCTAGGTTGACACCTCCAGTTGGAACTGCTGATTTACCAACAGACCCGTTAGCTATAAAACTAATAAAAACGGATAAGAATATAGGAGCTGGTCTTTCAACTGAGTTTAGCTTTGCGCTTGAAGCTTCTACTGATAATGGAACAACATGGGATGAAGTAACATTAACTGATGCTATGGTTGAAAAAGGAACATTGAACGCAGATAATACTATAACACCATTAGCAGGTGGTGTGTTACAAGTTCATAGATTAACAGATGGAACAAAGTATCGTTTTGTTGAAAAATCACATCCTAGCGATTATCAAGATGTTGCGATAGACAATGACAATCCAAATGACGCTGATCATACAACTTCTGCTAACTCAGAAACAGTAGATGTAACAAACTTGGGTCAAGGTCATCTAATACTTATGTATAATGAGAAAACTATCTCAGAATATACGGAAGAGTATTATAAAGAAGATCCAAATGGAATCGTAGAATATAATAGTAAAATGTACACAATCGTTACAGCTGATACTTTGACTAAAACAGGTACTATAGGTGGTGCTGTAGCTCCAGAAGATAAGGATTATCCAGGATTTACACCAGGAGATGTAACTTATCAAGATGGTGCTAATAATGAGTCAACAAATTCACTAACTATTCCAGCTGATGGTTCTCTTGTGATTCGTCATTACTTTGAAGCGTTAGAGGCAACCGATCCGGTTAAAGAAGTTAAAGATAGTGATGGCGTAGATGTTGATACCAAACCACTGTGGCCAGGACAAGAAATTGTTTACACTATTACTTATACAAATACTACTGGACTAGAAAAAGACATTACTATCACAGATCCACTTTCAGAGTTTGTAGAGTTTGTATCAGCTGATAATGGTGGTGTAGAAAACAATGGAACTGTTACTTGGAGTAGGACAGTTGCTGATGGAGAAGTTTTCAAAGCATCAGTTAAAGTAAGAGTAAAAGATGATGTTGATGGAGATGTAATAACTAACAAAGCAATCGTTAATGATGGTACTATTGACTACGAAACAAACGAAACAAGTAACCGAACACCAGGTATACCAACAGATCCAACAAAAGAAGTATTTGCTAGCGATGGTATTACAAGTATAGATGGACAAGAAGTACAGCCTGGTCAAGAATTAACTTATGCTATCACTTATACTAATACAACAGGTGAAAGTAAAAACATTACTATAACAGATAAACTTTCAGAATTTGTTGAGTTTGTATCAGCTGATAATGGCGGTGTAGAAAACAATGGAACTATTACCTGGACTACAAATGTTGCTAATGAAGAAACTTATAAAGTAGGATTTAAGGTTAAAGTAAAAGATGATGTTGATGGTGATGTAATTATTAACAAAGCAATCGTTAATGATGTTAAGGATGACTTCGAAACAAATGAAACTAGAAATCCAACACCAAGGGCATTATTAGATCCAACAAAAGAAGTATTTGCTAGCGATGGTATTACAAGTATAGATGGACAAGAAGTACAGCCTGGTCAAGAATTAACTTATGCTATTACTTATGTTAATACAACAGGTGAAAGTAAAAACATTACTATAACAGATAAACTTTCAGAATTTGTGGAGTTTGTCTCAGCTGATAATGGCGGTGTAGAAAACAATGAAACTGTTACTTGGACTGCAAGTGTTGCTAATGGTCAAATATTTAAAGTAACCTTCAAGGTTAAAGTAAAAGATGATGTTGATGGTGACGTAATCATTAATAAAGCAATTGTTAATGATGTTAAGAATGACTTCGAAACAAATGAAACAAGTAACCCAACACCTATGAAGCCATTGCCAACAGACCCAACTAAAGAAGTTTTTGCTACCGGTAGTACAACAAATATAGATGGACAAGAAGTACAACCTGATCAAGAGTTAACTTACGCTATAACTTATGTTAATACAACAGGTGAAAGTAAAAATATTACTATAACAGATAAACTTTCAGAATTTGTAGAGTTTGTATCAGCTGATAATGGTGGCGTAGAAAGTAACGGAACAATTACTTGGACTGATACAGTTGCTGACGGAGAAGTCTACAAAGTAACTTTTAAAGTCAAAGTAAAGGAATCAGTTGATGAAGATATAATCACCAATAAAGCTAACGCAAACGATGGTAATAATGATTATTCAACAAATGAAACGATAAATACAACACCAAAGAAAGATAAATCAACTGGAACAAATGGTTCTGATTTACCAAAGACAGGTACAAGTACTGGTATGACTCCATTATATGCTATGTTGTTTATTCTCTCTGGAATAGCTTTAGCAGTATTTAGCAGAAAAAGAAAATTACAATAATAATTATTTAACATGTGCTGTAAATAAAATAATTATAAAGAGTGGTTTTATCAAACCTTGTGTTTGATAAAACCTTTTTTTCTAATATAAACATAGATAATATTACAAAAAAATATATATTTATATAAATTATTTTGACCACTATTATTGTCTATGATATAATGTATATTGTATAGGTTTGTATTATTTATACTATATAAATGTTGAATCGTTACTTGTATGATAGGGATGATTCAGTTTTGAATCCGTAATTAGGAGGGATTATGAAAGATATTTTTACCATGAAAAAGTTGGGAGTCGTTTTCGTTTTAACGGTATTTCTTTTTTCAAGTATATTGAGTCAAAGTGCGTATGCAATTGATCCGGTAAAGGGAGTAGAGATAAAGGTAAGTACTGATAACTTAGATCAAAGCGCTCAAGAAGCTATGAATTCTGGCGTGAATGTAACTAAGACTGAAGATAGGTATAAAGGCGTAGCAACTACAGATTCTGAAGTAGCACAGAAAAGAGCCGAAGTTTTGGACGATTATAATCAACAGATAGAAGCTTTAAATCAAGCTAAGATTGCAATGGATAATTATAATCAAGAAAAAGAGGAATATGATAGGCTAAAAGAAGAGTATGATGCTGCATTAGCTCAGTATAACATTGATAAAGCTCAATATGATGCTGATATGATCGATTTTAATAATGCTATGGCTGATTTGGAAGCTAATAAAGATCAAGATGGATATATGAGTGACCCTAAACCTCAGTTATTGACTTTTGATGAAGAACCTAATGCAACTGCAAGTGTGCCTGATAATGTAACAACTTACACAAAGGAAGAGTTACTTGCTGAAGTTGAATCTTGGGGATTTACTTCAGGTGATGGATATAATTTCTTCAAAGGATTAAACAATGAATGGGGCGCTTCAATGTTTGGTCCAAAAGACCTTAGAATTGTTTTAGAAAAAGATGTTCCAGTACCAGTAACGTATACTGATTTAGAAAACTCATATTACAATGGTAAAAAAATAAGTAAAGTAGTATATACGTATACGCTTAAAGAAACAGAACCACTTCCAGATAAAGTCCCTGTTATCTTGTATAGCAATCCAAATAAAACCATTTGGTATACAGACTTTTTTGGAAAGACAACTATAAATTTTAAAGTTGATTTTTATGATGAAGATGGTCAAATAATTAGCCCAAATGGAGCACTACTTAGTTTTGCTTCTCTAAACCGTGGGCATTTAAAGAAAAATCAATTCCCTGACTATAATTTGGCTATTGAAAAAGTATTAGGATTTTCAGGAGACTATAAAGAAATTAGTGGATCTTCTATAAAAGCCCATGCTGATGGAATGTATTCAGATACAAACAATGCTTATAGGGATGAAGGTTCTAGATTTAATACTAATGAGTGGGATACTGACAATAATCCAAACGCATGGTATGGTGCAGGAATTGGTGAAGTTACAAGTGATGTAGTGTCATTTGATATTGCGTCTGAAAAGGTTGGTATTATTTGGTTTACATTAGATTCTAAAGTAAAAGCTAAAGATATCCCTCTTAAACCTGTAGAACCAATTGAGCCTATAGCTCCAGTTGAACCAGTAAGACCTGATACCGATACTTCATATCATTATTGTTTATTCCATGTAAAATCTCAAGCTGAAAAGAAAGTTTTAGATGAAGCTGAAAACGATATAGACAATAAGGCAGTTAGTGTAGGATCTGTTGTTAAGTTTAAACTTAGTGTATCTAAGTTTTATGCGGGACATGAAGAAATAACTTCTTTAAGTTTTAAAGATATTTTACCTGAAAACTATGATATTGATTTACCTCAAACAGGGGCAGCAAATCCAGATTATGATGTAATTTACAATGCGACAACACGTTTATTAGAGTTTAAGGCAAAAGCTTCATTAATTGCTACAATAAATAATGACTTAACAGTTGATGTCACCGCACCTTCTCCTATGGTGATAGGAACAGTAACAGAAAAAGATTTCACATATGAGAATAGATTTGATGTATCTATAAACAATGAGTATTCTGTTGAATCGAATACTGTTAGTGTATTTACACCAGGGGATCCTAAGAAAGATGTGTTTAAACCTTCTGATACTGATACTAGTATAGATGGTGATGATGTGAAGCCGGGAGATGAATTGCTTTATAAAGTAACATATGTAAATGTTACTGATACATCACAAGAAATAGAAATTAAGGACGTAATCCCAGAAGGCACAGAATATGTTGTTGATTCAGCTGATAATAGTGGTGTATTTGATGAAGGAACAAAAACAATTACATGGACTAAAGAAGTAGCAGCTGGTCAGATTTTCGAGGTAACATTTAAGGTTAAAGTAGATGCAGACAGAACAGAGCCAGTTACAAATAAAGCTACTGTTAGCGAAGGTGGTAATGAGGTTGTAACAAATACGACAAGCAACCCAGTAAAGCCTACTTATAACGCTACACATACATTTGTTAGTGGAACACCTGGTAAAAATCTACCTCAGGCTGTATTAGACTTACTTCCTCAACCTAAGGTTAACCTATTAGATGGTAGTACTGTGGAGCCAACTCAACCAGTAAGTACTGAAGTTGCAGTACCTGGTGGCAAGTGGGTGTTCAAGAGTTATGATTCAGACAATAAAACTATAGATGGTGCAGATGTAAACTTTGAAGGAACATGGGAATTTGAAGAAGCTGAAGTTACCAAATACAAAGCTACTCACACGTTTGCAAGTGGATCACCTGGTAGAAATCTACCTCAAGCTGTATTAGATATACTTCCTGAACCTAAGTACAATTTAGAAGATGGCAGTACAGTAGAGCCAACTCAACCAATAAGCACTGAAGTTGCAGTGCCTGGTGGAAAGTGGACTTTTGAAGGTTATGATAAAAACAATGCAACAATAGAAGGGGCAGATGTAAACTTTAGAGGAGTATGGACGTTTAAAGAAGAAGAAGTAACTGAATATAAAGCAACGCATACATTTGTAAGTGGAACCCCTGGTAAAAATTTACCTCAGGCTGTATTAGACTTACTTCCTGAAATTCAAAATGGTTTATCAGATGGTAGTAATGTGAACTCTACTGAACCTTCAGTTAAAGAAGTAAAAGTACCTGGTGGAAAGTGGGTGTTCAAGAGCTACGACACTAATAATCAAACTATAGAGGGTGCAGATGTAAACTTTGAAGGTGTATGGGTATTTGAATCAGATATAAAATATAAGGCAACACACACATTTGTAAGTGGAACACCTGGTAAAAATCTGCCAGAGGCTGTATTAAACTTATTACCTGAAAATAAAAAAGGTTTGTCAGATGGTAGCAATGTGGAACCAACACAACCATCTAAAACTGAAGTAAAAGTACCTGGTGGCAAATGGGTGTTCAAGAGCTATGATTCAAACAATCAAACTATAAATGGTTCTGATGTAAACTTTGAAGGAACATGGGTGTTTGAAGCTGAACTACCAAAAACTGGTACAAATGCTGGAATGAATTCATTGTATGCAATACTATTTATTCTTTCGGGATTAGCTTTAATAGTATTCAGCAAAGATAGAAGAATAAAATACAACAAATAAATTTAGACGATGAGTCGTGAATTTAAAGAATAATTATAATAGTGGTTCTATCAAACTTTTGTGTTTGATGGAACTACTTTTTTATATAACTTATTTTTAAAATAGATTTTAAAGCAAAATAATTGGTAAAATGGTTTTTGTTTTTTTTGTTATTCTTCAATAACGATGTTAGATTTATAAAACAATGGGTATTAAATAATTCCGCGGATGTTTTATTAAATAAAATGAAATAAGGTTTATAAAACAAGTAAGAAAAGAAAGATAAGTATATTAGTGTATTATAGGATAAATGCAAGTGAAAGTTTTTTGCTAAATAATATTATTATATGGTATTAAGTACATTTGATTATTAAAAAGCTTATATAGAATAATGATTAAATATGTGAGAATCAATTCATTATTAGTTATAATTGAAATTATTATCAGTTAAGTATTAAAAGCATATATTGTTTCTATAACTTAACAATATGGGGAATATATTAAAATAATGTGTAATAATCCCCATTTTATAAGTAAAATTCCGAATTTAGTATTAAATTCTACTAAAATTTAAAAAAACATGATATAATATGCAATAAACAATTAATTAAGGAGGAATGATGAAATTAAATAAATTCATTAATTTGCTCATGGCATTTGTATTGATTTTTACAATGCTAGGAGTTAACGGAAACGTTTCTTTTGCTGCAGAAGTGGAAGTTAGTATTGAAAACTTTGAAATTCAGCATGATGATGGAACTACTAATCCGAACTATCAGTGGTGGGAGACTTTCAAATTAAACCTAGCGTTTGACGCCAGTCAACACCAAAACAATTTAAATGAGGGTGATTTTTTTGTTGTAAACTTACCTTCAAATATGGAGTTTCCTAACAATGTAGCAGCTACTAATTTTGATATAACAGCACCAGATGGTTCTGTTATGGCACAAGCCGTTGTAACAACGAATGGAAATGCAGGGGGATATATAACTGTTACATTTACAGATTATGTTGAGTCACATACAAATATTCAAGGTGATATGTGGTTGACAGCAAACTTTGGACAAGGCGTTGTCAATGATCAAGAAAATACATTTACAGTTTCAATAGGTTCTGAAACTGCAAGTGTTACTGCCTTTGTTGAAGGCCCTAATGTACTTGTTGACGAACTAGCAAGTAAATGGTCTTGGACTGACGATAATGCAGGAGAAAATGTAGCTAGTTGGACGGTTCGTTTAAACCATAAAAAGGCGAACTTAACTAATGTTGTGATTCAAGATCAGCTATCTGTTGATAGTGGATCATTAAATGGGATGAGTTATATTCCTGGCTCATTCTATCTTAGAGAGGTTATCTGTAATGAGTATGGTGATGTTGTATCACAAGTATCATCTACACCAATAACCCCTCCTGATATAACATTCAATGCAAACAATACTTCGTTTGTGTATAATGCTGGTGATCTAGGCGATAAACAATACTATTTGGAATATAAAACTACCTATATACCTGGCAGAAAATTAAAGAATAGTGTTACTATAGATGCAACTGGTGAAAACGCAACAGCGGGTTCATCGTATGAATCTGCTTCATCAGGTGGTGGTGGAACATCTGAAAAGCTAAATAAAATAAGCATTATAAAGGTAGACGCAGATGATCCTAATGTAAAATTAGAGGGCGCAGTTTTTACTGTAACAAACGTTGCAGATAGTTCTACATTTGAGTTAACAACAAATGGGGATGGTGAAGCACTATCAGAGCAATTAGTTCCTGGTGAGTATACCATTGAAGAAATTACTGCACCTAATGGATATCAATTGAATCCACAGATATTCACAGTTACTGTAATATCAGATGAAGCTACTGAAATAACAATAACTGATGAAAAAATACCAACATATAAGCTTGGTGACTACGTGTGGTATGACACGGATAAAGATGGTATTCAAGACGATGATGAAAGTGGAGTTGAGGGAGTAACAGTAACACTTACAAAACCAAATGGAACAACTGAAACTACAACAACTAATCAAGATGGATACTATGAATTTGATGGTCTTGAAAACGGAGATTAT
>PDWJ01003392.1_pt1 | contig 15299 bp, 15 predicted proteins | sample 1430881 | NCBI WGS metagenome assembly PDWJ01 (sample SAMN01162460, study PRJNA174530) | Oral metagenome, whole genome shotgun sequencing project. | biome: Marine environment; feature: Marine mammal; material: Swab sample of the gingival sulcus; isolation source: swab sample of gingival sulcus... | reverse complement strand
CGGCGGATCAACTTCGCCACCATGCGCGAGATCGCCGACGAGGTCGGCGCGGTGCTCATGGTGGACATGGCCCACTTCGCCGGGCTGGTGGCAGGCAAGGTGTTCACCGGCGACGAGGATCCGATCCCCCACGCCCACGTGGTCACGACCACCACCCACAAGTCGCTGCGCGGGCCGCGCGGCGGCATGGTGCTGGCCACGAAGGAGTATGCCGCCGATGTCGATCGGGGCTGCCCGCTGGTGCTGGGCGGCCCGCTCTCGCACGTCATGGCCGCCAAGGCAGTCGCCCTGGCCGAGGCCCGCACCCAAGCCTTCCGCGACTACGCCCACCGGGTGGCCGACAACGCCAAGGCGCTCGCCGAAGGGCTGCTGGGGCGCGGCGCCACGCTGGTCACCGGCGGCACCGACAACCACCTGGTGCTGCTAGACACCCGCAGCTTTGGCCTCACCGGCCGCCAGGCCGAGTCGGCCCTGCTGGACGCGGGCATCGTCACCAACCGCAACTCGATCCCGGCCGACCCGAACGGCGCCTGGTACACCTCGGGCATCCGGCTGGGCACGCCAGCGCTCACCAGCCGCGGCTTCACCACCGGCGATATGGATGCGGTGGCCGACCTGATCGTCGGCACACTGCGGGCCACCACCGCCGCCCCCACCAAGGACGGCACGGCGGGCAAGGCCAAGTACGACCTGCCCGAAGCCGAGGCCGAGCGCATCCAGGCCGAGGCAGACCGGCTACTATCTGCCCACCCGCTCTATCCGGGGTTTGAGCTCTGAGCGACGTCGCGGTCGTCGGCGGCGGCATCGTCGGATTGGCGGTGGCCCGGGAATGGCTGCGCCGCTGGCCCGGCAGCCGAGTGACGGTGTTGGAGCGCGCCGGTGAGGTCGGCACGGGGCAGACCGGGCACAACTCCGGCGTCATCCATGCGGGTCTGTATTACCCGCCGGGCTCACTGAAGGCCAGGCTTTGCCGGGCGGGGACGGCTGCCACCAAACGGCTCTGCCGCGAGCATAAAGTGCCGTTCGCCGAGATCGGCAAGCTCGTCGTCGCCCACGACGATACCGAGATGGTAGCGCTGCGCCAGCTGGCCGAGCGAGCCCGCCAGAACCAGCTCGAACTAGCCGAGCTGGACGCAGCCGAGTTGCGCCGCCGCGAGCCGCACGTGCGCGGCGTGGCCGCCCTACTGAGCCCCAGCACCGGCATCGTCGACTACCGCACCGTCTGTCAGGCGCTGGTCACCGAGATCCGCGACGGCGGCGGCAGCATCCGCTACAGCCAGCAAGTGACGGGCGCCGAGGAAACCAGCGCTGGCGTCCGCATCACCACCAGCGATCGCACGCTGACCGCGAACCGGCTCATCGGCTGCGCCGGGATCTACGCAGATCGGCTCGCGCGCAGCTGCGGCGTGGCCACGCAGCTGAAACTGGTGCCGTTTCGCGGCGAGTACTACGCTCTTGCTCCAGAGCGACGCGGCCTGGTCTCCCACCTGATCTATCCGGTGCCAGATCCGCGGCTGCCGTTCTTGGGCATCCATGTCACCCCCATGATGGACGGCGCCCTCACCCTCGGCCCGAACGCGGTGCTGGGGCTGTCCCGCGACGGCGGTTCCAAGCTGGCGGTCAACCTCCGCGACGCCGCCGAACTGGCGGGCTTTCCCGGTCTGTGGCGGCTGGCATGGCGGCACCGGCGGGCCGCCGTGACGGAGGTCGCCGATTCGTGGTCGAAGCGGCGTTACCTGGCCCGGGCGCGCCGCTACCTGCCCGACCTGCGCGTCGCCGACCTGCGGCCGCACCCGGCGGGCATCCGCGCCCAGGCGATGCGCCCAGATGGCAGCCTGGTCGAGGACTTCGAGCTGGTCGCGACAAAGCGGCAGCTGCACGTGTTGAACGCGCCCAGCCCGGCGGCAACAGCGGCACTGCCGATAGCGGCGGAGATCATCGATCGAATAGCTCGCCCTGCACGGTGTGAATGAACGCGGTGATCGAAGCCGGGAAATCCTTGAGGTGCCAGTCCGCTGGCGCGTGATACCAGTCGATCTTGTCCGGGTCTGGGGCCGCGTCGGGATCGCTGTCGCGCAGCGCCTGCAGCCACCGCTCCCGGCTGCCCAACACCACGGTGTAGGGCAGGATTTTGGAGATTTCGGTGATCTCGCGTCCCGGCGGCAACTGATCGGTCGGCTGCGTCGCCAGCAGGGCACTCAGCGCGTCCATTTGGTCCAGCAGCTTCGCTCCCTCGACGGTGCGGCGCGGCATCCGGTCCGCGATCCACAGCAGGCCCGCCGCCAGCAACACCAGCACGAGCCCCAGCAGGCCAAACGTGGTCGTGGCGATCAGCAGCGCGGCGACGACTACGGCCAGGCCCAGTCCCACCAGGCCCCGTAGCCGCCACTTGTCGCGGGTCGCGTCGGGCCGCGAGTCGAACCAGCCGCGCGCCACCACGTCGTCGTAAAGCTCGCTCTGCAGTTCCGGGATCTGCGGCGTCAGCTGCGCTGGTAGCTGCGACACCAGCACGTCATTGCCATCCGGCACCACGGCGGCCAGCAGCCGGGCCTCGAAGGCCCGCAGCTCGTCGGTGCTGGTGCGACGGCTCAGTCGCCAGTCGAGCAGCTCGTGGCCCGCGCGCGGCAACTCGGTGATTCGCAAGTGGCCGCGGACGGCCAGGTCAAGCAGCGAGGCGGTGACATCGATCGGGTCGACCCGCTCATCGACCACGGTGCCGACATGCCCGGGGCGGATCCCATCAGTGACGGTGAAAACGCTTTGCCCCTCGCCAGTGGGCTGGAACAACGCGATGGGTTCCAAGGCACCGTCGTGGGCGTTGTCGTAACCCACTCGGCGGAACAACCAGAACAGGATCCCGGCACCAGCGAACAGCGCCAGCAGCGCCACGCCAACCGTCAGCGGCGTGGCTCGAAACGCCCGATCCAAGCTCCAGCCTTCGCTGACATCGGCGGTAACGGCGATTGTGCCCGCCGTCGCGCCGACCGTGAAGTAGACCTCTCCGCCCGTGGGTATCGCGCGTTGCTCAAACACCGGCATCGGATGATCGTGGGTGCCCGCGGCGTACAGCGTGCACTTGTCGAGGGCGCCCGGGGCGCCGGCGGTGCAGTCGATGAGTTCCGGGTTAGCTGGGATCCGCAGCACGCCGCTCGCCGAGCCGATCGGGCGATCCAACCCCTGGACCATCGGCCAGCTCGTGACGACTAACTGATCGTGCTGCCTGGTGGCACCAACCACCTGGTACACGAGCTCAATCTTGGTACCGCCGTCGGATTGAACCTTGACCAGCAGGTCGTCACCATCCTGGCTGGTGCTGACCTCGGTCGACTCACCGTTGACCGCCGCCGACAGCACGGTGACCTCATAGTTGAACCAGTGGTTTTGCTCAATGCTCCGCCTGATTGCCAGCCGTTGCATAAATAACCGCGGCGGGGTCTCGAAGTCGATCGTTTCACTGACCGTCAGCACGCCGTCGGCCCCCAGCTTGGCATCTACCGTCACCGACTTGATCGCCGGTTCATCGGCTGAAGCGGTGCTCATGACACTCAGCGACAGCAGCACACCCAACAACACAATCAGCAGCGAACGCGAGTGACGCCGCAGAGCCTGAGCCAGCATTCTGGCCTCCTTTACCTGCATTCCGGGAATAAGCCTACCGGGCTGTGCTGGCCATCAAGCTATGCTGGGGTCATGTCGCAGCCGCAGAATCCGTGGCAGTCGCAGCGCCCTTCCGCCTGGCGTGCCCCGCAGCCGATGGCCGGCAATTACCTGCGGCCGCCGAGCAACACCTGGCAGCGCACTCCCCAACCAGCCAGCTGGCGGGCACCCCAGCAGCCGTTCCCGCAACGCTATCCGGCACCGGCCACTCCACAACGGCCGCTGCCGCCCTATTACCGGCCAAGCTGGCAGAAAACCCCGACTAGGAGGCCCACCAACGGCGGCGGAAACGGCGCACTCTTGCTGATCATCTTCGTCAGTTGCGCGCTCGTCTTGGGTGCGCTGCTGCTAAAGGCCCTCGCCGGGATGGTCTCGGACGCGGCATCGCCGACAACCCAGGGGCCGGCCGTCCCGAGCGAACCGCAGCCGACGACCGCGCCAACCGGACAGCCCACGAACGTCTGGCAGCCCGACGACAACTATCAGCATCAATCGCTGCCGGATCAACCCAGCGCGGCGCCGCAGCCGACGACGCTGGCTGAAGCGAACCAATTGCTCCTCGAGAACCCGCTTTATGGCGTCGCCGTGCCCGCTTCGTTCGATTGCCCGGCGGGAGTGTTCCCCGACGCCGCAGCGGGCAGCCTCAACGCCTATGAGGGCTACATCAACGCCTACATCGGCTGCCTCACGCAGGTGTGGCAGCCGTCGCTAGCTGAGGCCGGCTGGGCAGCTACGCAGCCGGAGATCTTCGCCTACGAGGGCGGCTCGGAAATCACCACCGAGTGCGGCACCGTGGAATCGCAAAATGCGTTCTTCTGCGCGGCTGACCAAATGATCTACGTGGCCAAGGATGTGCTGGAGGTATTGCCTGGCGAGGGCAGCCTATTCCCCCTCGCGCTGGACACCGTCGTTTCGCACGAGTTCGGCCATTTCGTGCAGCACCGCTCCGGCATCCTGGTTTCCTCGCAAATATTTGCCAACGAGGCCACCACCGAAAGCGAGCAGTTGCAGTTCAGCCGTCGCGATGAGCTGCAGGCCGATTGTTTCGCGGGTATCGCGGCCCGATCGCTGGCCGCCTCGCGGGGGCTCAGTGAAGCCGACGTCGCCTCGACGGGCGTAGTCCTGTACGAGCTGGGCGATGATCGGCTGGGTGAACGCTACGGCTACGACCCTGGCGAAGGCGACCACGGCAGCGGCCAGAACCGGCAACGGTGGGCGGACATTGGTGCAACTGCGGATCTAGTCGGGGCCTGCAATACCTACGTGGCCGCCGACGACGACATCGCCTAGTTGGCGGGGTATACCGCAGCCACCGCGATGGCGGCCACCCCTTCGCCACGGCCGGTAAGCCCTAACCCGTCGGTGGTGGTTGCCGATACCGCCACCGGCGCACCGACGGCACTGCTAAGCACCTGCTCCGCCTCGCTGCGCCTAGGCGCGAGCCGGGGCCGATTACCGATGACCTGAATCGAGACGTTGCTCACCGCATAACCAGCCGCTCGCACTCGCTGCACCGTCTCTGCCAAGAACGCGACGCCGGCCGCCCCGGCCCAGGCCGGGTCATCGGTGCCAAAATTCGAGCCCAGATCGCCTAGCCCAGCGGCGCTGAGCAGGGCATCGCAGGCAGCGTGCGCCGCCACGTCGCCGTCGGAATGGCCCGCCAGTCCGGCCGCTTCGTCGGGGAACTCTAGCCCCGCCAGCCACATCGGCACCCCCGGCTCCAGCCGATGCACGTCTACGCCGACACCCACCCTCATGGTTTCCTCTCCGCCGCAATCGCCTCGGCCAACAGCAAGTCGTGGCCCGTAGTGATTTTCAGGGCGTCGCTGTGCCCGGGGACGACGCTGACCGATTGGCCTATCGCCTCACAGGCGGCGGCGTCGTCGCTCACCTCGATACCGGCTGCCTGCACGTGGTCATGGGCCCGGCGCACCAACGCCAGGTCGAAGCCTTGCGGGGTCTGCACCGCGACATATTCCGTCCGGTCTACCGCGCTGGAGCCGTTGGCATGCCGGTGGCGCAACGAATCGGTGACCGGCATGCCGGGGATGACGGCCCCCGCGCCAGCGGCGACCGCTTCGCTGACCGCCCGAACCACCTGCGGTGGGACGAACGGGCGGGCGGCGTCGTGAATCAGCACGATGCCAGCACGCTCCGGTAACTGGGCTAGGCCAAGCCGCACCGAGTCCTGGCGCCTGGAACCACCAACGATCACCTCACACGCAATCTCAGCCGAAGCGAGCTGCTCAGCCAGCTCGTCGCGATAGCCCGGCGGCGCCGTCACCACCGCCTTGGTGACTCCGCCAGCGGCCAGCGAGGCCACGGCCCACTGCACCAAGGATTTACCGGCGACCCGCACCAGCGCTTTGGGGACGCTGGCTCCCAGCCGGGAACCAGAACCGGCCGCCACCACTACGGCGACGACCGGTCTAACAGTTACGTCCATGTTGCTAACCCTGCGGCAGCCTCAGGAGGCCAACACCTCATCCAGCATGATCTCGGCCTTGTCGTTGTCGACCTTTTCGGCCAGCGCCAACTCGGCTACCAGGATGACGCGGGCCTTGCTCAACATCCGCTTCTCGCCCGCCGAAAGCCCGCGGTCGTTGTCGCGGCGCCACAGGTCGCGCACCACCTCGGCCACCTTGATGACGTTGCCAGAGTGCAGTTTTTCCAGGTTGGCCTTGTAGCGGCGCGACCAGTTGGCAGGCTCTTCGGCGTTGTCTGCTCGCAGCACCTCGAACACCCGCTGCAGCCCAGCTGAATCGACTACGTCGCGGACCCCAACCAGGTCAAGATTGCAGGCCGGCACTCGAACCACGAGATCGTTTTGGCCAATGATTCGCAACACCAAATAGAGCTTGTCTTCACCCTTGATTTGCCGGGTTTCAATGTCTTCAATGACAGCAGCTCCATGATTGGGGTACACCACTGTTTCGCCGACCGAGAACGTCATACACTAGGTCCTTTCCAACGACGATTCTATCACGATTTCATTACAGCCTCGTGGTCGCCAGCCCCGCCGCAGCCTGAGCAGCTAGGCTCAATCGTTACCCCTTTTCACGGCTAGCCCTGGTACTTGTAGCCAAGGCCTCGGACGGTAATCAGCCTCGCGGGATGCGACGGGTCACGCTCGATCTTTGCCCGCAGCCGTTTGATGTGCACGTCCAAGGTTTTAGTGTCGCCGGAGTAGTCGCTGCCCCACACCCGATCCATCAACTGTCCTCGCGTCATCACCCGGCCAGCATTGCGCAGTAACAGTTCCAGCAGCTCGAACTCCCGCAGCGCGAACTGCACTTCCTGGCCATCTATGGTGACCTGATGGCGTTCCACGTCGACGCGAACCCCGTCCACTTCGACGACCTCAGGCAGCAGCGTCTGGTCTTGGCCGCGGCGCAGCACCGCCCGGATCCGCGCCACCAGCTCCCGGTGGCTGAATGGTTTGGTGACGTAGTCGTCGGCCCCTAGCTCCAGGCCCACCACGATGTCGACCTCGGAGTCGCGCGCGGTCAGCATGATGATCGCGACGTTGCCCCGGGCGCGCAGCCGACGGCACACCTCGGTGCCCGGCATGCCCGGCATCATCAGGTCGAGCAGCACCAGGTCGGCCCCGGACTTGTCGTACTCCGCCAGCCCCTGATCGCCGTCGCTGGCGGCGGCAACCTCGAAGCCCTCCCGGCGCAGCATGAACTCCAGCGCCTCGCGATAGGACTCTTCGTCCTCAATGATCAAGATGCGCGTCATCTACGCCCTCGCTCTCGTGTCCCACATACACCGGCAACCGTAACGTGAAGGTGGAGCCCTGTTGCGGCTCGGACCAGACTGTCACGTCACCGCCATGGGCGATCGCGATGTGTTGCACGATAGACAGGCCGAGGCCGGTGCCGCCATTCTCTCGGCTCCGGGCGTAATCGACCCGGTAAAAGCGCTCAAAGATTCGTTCCAGATCCTCCGCCGCGATGCCGATGCCGTTGTCGGCGACCTTGATGTCGACCATCTCATCGCCGTCCAGGGCGGGCTGCGATACCGAGATCACCACCCGGGCTCGTTTCCCCGAGTAGATCACCGCATTGTGAACCAGGTTGGTCAGCGCATCGGCCAGCTGTCGCCTATCCCCCAGCAGCCGCAACGCTGACGACGGGCCACGAACCAGGTTCACCTCCCGATTACGGGCGACCTCCCGCGACCGCTCGATGGCCTCGGTCACGATGTCGTCGACCGCCACGACCTCGTACTGCGAGGTCACGTCCGCCGATTGCAGCCTGGACAGTTCGATCACTTGGGCCAGCAGCTCGTTTAGCCGCCGCGACTCCCGCTGCAACCGCCCGATGAACCGGGCTACCGCCGCCGGGTCGTCAGCAGCCGCTTCGATCGCCTCGGCCAGGATGCCGATGGCACCCACCGGGGTCTTTAACTCATGGCTAATGTTCGCGACGAAGTCGCGGCGCATCTCCTCGACTCGCTGGCTGGCCGACTGGTCGTCGGCGAATACCACGACTAGACCATCTCGCAGCGGGATGACCGAGCCCGCAAGCTCGACAGCTGCTTTGCCAGCCTCCCGTTGGGTCGGCAGGGTGCCGCGGAAGGGCACCTGATCGCGACGCACCTGCCGCACCAGTTGCAGCAGCCCTGGGTATCCCACCCGTGCTCCCCGACCAAGACCAATGGCCGCTCCGGCCTCATTGATGGCGAACACTTCGTCCTTTTCGCCTACTAGCAGGCCAGCCATCCCGATGCTGGCGATGAGCTTTGCTAGGTCAGCAATATCGGGCGGCTGGTTCGCCTCGGCTCTGCGCCGCGAGCCGAGCCGCAACAGCAACGCCAACCCGACTAGCAGCAAGCTCACTGCGGCACCGACGGCAGCGGCTACTAGGGGCGACATACCCAGCAGTCTACGGATTGGCTGCTTCGGCAGCTGAACCGGGCCACCCACTAGTTGTTTTCGGCGGTTGCTGACCGCTCGACCACCGGGGTTCTGAGCTCGAGTGGGTCAATCCCGGTATTCATGCGCGAACCGGAATATAATTGGTGATTCGAGGCGGGAAGGAACCCAGTATGCGCGCCAGTTACCACGATGAACTCCAGATGGTCGTTGACCGCATCAATGAGATGTCAGCGCTGGTCGGCACCGCTATCCAGAACGCCTCCGCCGCCCTCATGGAAGCCGATATCTCTAAAGCCGAGTCGGTCATCACCGAGGACGCAAAGCTGGACGAAATGCATGAGGAGCTGGAGTTCAAGTGCCTGTCACTGCTGGCGTTGCAGGCTCCGGTGGCCAGCGAACTTCGCACCATCGTCTCCGCAATCCGGGTCGTGTTTGAACTGGCCCGGATGGGTGACCTGTCGGCGCACATCGCGAAGATCGCCCGGCTGCGTTACCCGAACCACGCGGTGCCGGCGGAGCTAACCGAAAACTTCCAGCGCATGGCCGAGGTGTCGTGCGAAATGATGACGCTGACCCACGGCACCCTGGTGGAACGCGACCTGGAAAACGCCCAGCGAATGGCCGAGATCGACGCCGAGATGGATGAGTTGCGCCGCGCCCACTTCGATGTGGTGTTGGCCGAAGATTTCACCGGAACCACCGAAAACGCCATCGACGTCGCCCTACTTGGGCGATACTTCGAGCGGTTCGCCGATCACGCAGTGGCGGTGGCTCGCCGCGTGATCTACATCATCACCGGCAGCACGCCCGAGGGCGAAGAATGGCCCAACGCCTGAGCTAGCCAGTTACGGCCCAACCGGCCGCCAGGACCAAGGCAGCGGTAGGCTAGAGCTATGACTTACAAGCTTATTTTGCTGCGCCACGGCGAGAGCGAATGGAACGCAAAGAACCTGTTCACCGGCTGGGTTGATGTCGACATCAACGAAAAGGGCGTCGATGAAGCCAAGAAAGCCGCTGGCTTGCTCCAAGCCGAGGGCCTACTGCCGGACGTGTTGCACACCTCGCTGCTGCGCCGGGCCATCCACACCGCCTACCTGGCGCTGGACGGCTGTGACCGGCATTGGATCCCGGTAAAACGCAGTTGGCGGCTCAACGAGCGCCACTATGGCGCGTTGCAGGGCCTCGACAAGGCGGCGACCCGCGACAAGTACGGCGATGAGCAGTTCATGCAGTGGCGTCGCAGCTACGATACGCCGCCGCCGGTCTTGGACCCAGCTGCGGAGTACAGCCAGTTCCACGACCCGCGCTACGCCGACATCCCCGAGGGCGACCGGCCGCAGACCGAGTGCCTCAAGGACGTGGTTGCGCGGATGCTGCCCTACTACGAGTCCCACATCGTGCCGGATCTGATCGACGGCAAGGTCGTGCTGGTGGTTGCCCACGGCAACTCGCTGCGGGCACTGGTCAAGCACCTGGACGGAATCTCGGACGCGGACATCGCCGGGCTAAACATCCCCACCGGCATCCCGCTGCTGTACGAACTCGACGACAACTACCGCCCCGTTACCCCCGGCGGCCGCTACCTGGATCCGGATGCCGCTGCGGCGTCCATCGAAGCGGTCAAGAACCAGGGCAAGAAGTAGCGCCATGCGCCGCCTTGCGGTGGTGACTGGGGCCTCCTCGGGGATCGGCGAGGCGACTGCCCGGCGGTTGGCCCAGGCCGGGTTCCGGGTGGTCTGCGCGGCTAGGCGGCTGGATAGGTTGGAAAACCTGGCAGCCGAGATCGATGGGGTCGCGGTTCGCTGCGACGTCACCAACCCTGCCGACGTGGCCAGGCTGGCCGAGGCCGTCGGTGGTCGGCTGGACGTGCTGGTCAACAACGCTGGCGGTGCCTTCGGCCTGGAGCCGGTAGGCACCGCCGACCTGGCCCGCTGGCAGCGGATGTACGACGTGAACGTCATTGGCACCGCCCAGGTCACCCAGGCCCTGCTCCCGGCGCTGACCGCCGCCGAGGGCATCGTCGTATTCGTGACCTCCACTGCCGCCGACGCAGGCTACGAGGGCGGCGGCGGTTATTGCGGCGCCAAGGCGGCGGAACGCTCGCTGGTTGAATCGATGCGGCTGGAGCTATTCGACACCCCGGTGCGCATCACCGAGATCTGCCCCGGCATGGTGGCAACGCCAGAGTTTTCACTAACCCGGTTCGATGGCGACGAAGCGAAAGCGGCGGCCGTCTACGCCGGGGTCGCCGAGCCGCTGAGCGGCGACGATGTGGCCGACTGCATCCAGTTCATGGTTACCCGGCCCAGCCACGTAAATCTGGACCGAGTGACCATCCGGCCACGAGCCCAAGCCGCGCAGCATAAGGTGGCGCGCAGCCGCACCGACTAGTCGGCTGAGCGCAACTCGACGCCACGCAACTAGCCCGCCATACTGGACGCCATGCTGTTGGAAGTTAGCGCCTCGGTGGTCATCTCGCTGTTCTGGATGGCCGCATCCGCCGTCGTGGCAACGATGGTGGCCCGGGCCACGAAACATCGCCTGCCTGAGGTGGTGTTGCTGATGACCTTCGGGCTGGTGCTTGGCCCCTACGTGCTCAATTGGGCCTCCCCGACCGGCAATGAGATGGTTCGGGAGCTCGGGCTGGGCCTGCTGTTCCTGCTGGCGGGCATGGAGATCGAACTGAAGGACTTGGGCGGCAGGCTGGGCCGCTGGGCAGCCATCACCTGGTTCGCCGGTTTCCTGCTCGCCGTCGGCATCGGCTTCGTCATCGTCCCGGGCGCGCTACTAACCCACGCCGTGGCCTTGGCGTTGGCGATCACCTCGACGGCCCTGGGCACGCTGCTACCGATACTCAAGAACAAGGGCCTGCTGCAGACCAAGCTGGGCACCGCGGTCATGGCCCACGGCGCGGTCGGCGAACTGGGGCCCGTGCTGGTGATGGCACTGCTACTGACCACACATGAGCCACTGACAGCGGGGCTGGCGATGGGGCTGGTCATCATCGTTACCGTGGTGGCGATGGTGTTGCCGATCCGGATGCTGGCCCACATCCCCGGCATCGCGGAACAAACCGACACCGCCTACATGGTCACCGAACAATCGCTGCTGCGCGGCGTGGTGCTGCTGCTGTCTGCGCTGATGGCGCTGGTCGCCGTCTTCCAATTCGACGTGGTGTTGGGGGCGTTCGCGGCGGGCATTGTAATCAAGCGGCTGTCACGCGATCACGCCGAGTCGGTACTGCACAGCATCGAGAAACTCGGCTACGGCTTCTTCATCCCAGTGTTCTTCGTCAGCGCGGGCATGAGCATCCCGGTGCACGCGGTGCTGCGCGACCCGCTGACGGTGTTCTGGTTCGTGCTGCTAATCGTGATCGCCCGCGGCGTGCCGGTCTTTTTGTCTGAGCTGTTCTTCGACACTGGCTCCGGGCTGGCCAGGACGGGCGACCGTCGCCAATTGGCGCTCTACAGCGCCACCGGCCTGCCAATCATCGTTGCCGTGACCGACATCGCGGTGTCCTCGGAACTGATGCCAAAGACGCTGGGGGCGAGCCTGGTGACAGCCGGTGCCGTCACGGTGTTTCTGTTCCCGCTGCTGGCCGACTTCGTCCCGAAGCCCAAGCGCAGCAAGGCGACCGCGCCCGCCTCGAATACCAATCATTCCGGGGCCATCCTGGTGGCCAAGAGCGACGAACAGATCGCCCGCGACAAGGAGGCCGCCGAACGCAGGCAGGCCCGGGAAACCGAAAATCGGCGCAAGGAACAGTTACGCACGGCCGAGCGTGAGGCCCGGGATGCGGAAAAAGCAGCGATTGAGCGGGTGCGGGAGTTTGAGCGCAAACTGCACGACGCCTGCGACATTGAGGACGCGGAAGCGGCCAAACTGGCCCGCGCCGAACTGCGCTCAGCCGAGGCCGATGCGTTTGAGGCGCAGCGGGCAGCCGAAGCTGTCAGCGAAGAGTTGGCGCGCCTGATCGCGCCGCCCGGCCCCGACCCGGATCGTGATCCCGATCCGGTAGATCATTCGAGTTGACGCCCGCTGGCGCCAGCTGGCTAGCCGAGGTCGACCAGCGCCTGGCCGCCCTGGACGGCGTCGCCGATGGCCACCAAAATCGCGCTGACCTTGCCGTCGCTGGGCGCGTTGATCTCGGTCTCCATCTTCATGGCTTCCAGCACCACGACGACCTGGCCTGCTGTCACCTCGTCGCCCTCGGCCACGAGGATGCGGGCCACCGAGCCCGCCAACGGCGCGGTTATGGCGTTACCGCTGGCAGCGACCGGGGCGGCGGCAGCGGCTGGGGCTGCCGCGCCATCGACCACGACCGGGCCGAGCACCTGCCGGTCCTCAGCTACCTCGACGTCGATCTCGTACTCCGTCTCGTTGACGGTCACTTTGAGTTTCATTGCTTCAATTCTCCTAGGGTTAGCGGACCACAGCCCGGTGTGCGCGATTGCCGGTCGGCCGCCGGTAGCGGATGGCCCGTACCTTGGCTTCGTAGCCGAGATAGGCGGCCACGGCGGCGCCGATGGCAACCAGGTCGGCTTCGGGGATGGGCAGCTGGCTTTCGAGCGAATCGACCCGATCCTGCAGCGCCTTGAGCTGGGCAACCAGGTCTTCGACGGTTGCTTGCTTAGCTTGGGTATCTGACATGTGTTCTCCGATCAGAACGGCTGAAGGCCGTGCTTCTTGGCCGGACGGGTCTGTTTCTTGCCTGCCAGCATCTCAAAGGCAATCGCGACCTCGCGCCGGGTGTCGGCCGGGTCGATGATGTCGTCGACCAGTCCTCGGCTGGCGGCCATGTACGGGGTCGAGAAGGTCTCGCGGTATTCCTCCACCAACTCGGCCCGCCTGGTTTCCTGGTCCTCGGCCGCCTGGATTTCGCGGCGGAACACCACGTTCGCGGCACCCTCGGCACCCATCACCGCGATCTCGGCGGTGGGCCAGGCGAACACCTTGTCCGAGCCGAGGTCCTTGGCGCTCATGGCGATGTAGGCACCGCCGTAGGCCTTACGCAGCACCACCGTCACCTGCGGAACCGTCGCGGTCGAGTAGGCGTACAGCATCTTCGCGCCGTGGCGGATGATGCCGCCGTGCTCTTGGGCGACGCCGGGCAGGAAGCCGGGCACGTCCACCAGCGTCAGCAGCGGGATGTTGAAGGCGTTGCAGAACCGGATGAACTTGGCGCCCTTGTCGGAGGCGTCGATGTCGAGCACGCCGGACATCACCTTGGGCTGGTTGGCGATGATGCCGATGGAGCGGCCGTTGATCCGGGCGAAGCCGACCACGATGTTGGTGGCCCAGCCAGCCTGCACTTCGAGGAAGTCGGCGTGATCGACCAGCTTGGCGATGACGTCGCGGACGTCGTAGCCCTTCTTGCCTTCCACCGGCACCATGTCGCGCAACTCGGGCTGCGGTTCCATGAGGTCGCTGACCTCCAGGATTTCAGGTTCCTCCTGGTTGTTCTGCGGCAGGAAGCTCAACAGCTTCTGGGCGATCAGGATGGCCTGCTCGTCGTCGTCGGCCACGAAGTCGATGACGCCGGACTTGTTCATGTGCGCGTCGGCGCCGCCCAGCGCGTCCTGGGTGACCTCTTCGCCGGTGACCTGCTTGATCACGCCCGGCCCGGTGATGAACATGTGGGCCTTGCGGGTCTGGATGATGAAGTCGGTCAGCGCGGGCGAATACGCGGCGCCACCGGCGCAGGGGCCGGAGATGATCGAGATCTGCGGCACCGCGCCCGACAGCAGCACGTTGGTGTAGAACACCTTGGCGTAGCCGGACAGCGAATCGATGCCTTCCTGAACCCGGGCGCCGCCCGAGTCGTTGATGAACACGAACGGGGTGCCGTTCTGCAGCGCCGCCCGCATGGTTTCCGCCACCTTGATCGAGTGGGTCTCGCCCGCCGAGCCGCCAGCGACCGTGAAGTCTTGGCTGGCCAGGTAGACCGGCCGCCCGCCCACCAGGGCGGAGCCGGTGACCACGCCGTCGGCGGGCATGTCTGCCTTGTCCATGCCGAAGGTGGTGGTGCGGTTGCGCCGGAACGCCCCGATCTCTTGGAAGGTCTCGGCGTCGACTAGGAACTCGATGCGGTCGCGGGCCGTCAGCTTGCCCTTGGCGCGCTGCTTTTCCAGCCGGGCCTCGCCGCCGCCAGCTTCCACCTTGGCGCGGGCCTCGGTGAGTTGTTGCAGGCGCTCAGCCATAGTGTGATCACTCATGTGTGCTCTCCTCAGGCGGGTTCGACCGTGACCCGGTGCGAATTGCCCTGAACCGTCACGTTGTATTGCACCGGCACCTTGACGCCCTGGGCCGGCCCGGCGGCGGCAGCCTGCTCTTGGGCAAGCTGCTCCGGGGTCTTGGCAACGGACTTGGGGCCCTCAGCGCGGGAAGCAAAGAACTTAGGTGCGACCTGCGGGAACATGGCATTAGTGAGCACATCTTCCTCGCTGCCGTCGCTGCCTTCCAGGGCATTCGCCTGCTCGACCAGCTCGTCCCATTCCGGCTTCAGGTAGTCGGCGGGTCGGTTCGTGATCGGATCCTTCTTGGCCTGCGCCTGCGCGATGGCGACGACCTCCGGGTTGCGCTCGCCCAGGCATTCGCCGTAGTAGCCGAGCATCAGGTCGGCGAACTCGCCGGTGAGGGTCTTGTAGGGGCCCATCAGCACGTTGAACACGGCCTGCGTGCCGACGATCTGCGACGAGGGCGTCACCAGCGGCGGATGCCCGGAGTCGGCCTTGACCCGCGGCACTTCCTCCATGACCTC
>PDWJ01003391.1_pt1 | contig 15301 bp, 11 predicted proteins | sample 1430881 | NCBI WGS metagenome assembly PDWJ01 (sample SAMN01162460, study PRJNA174530) | Oral metagenome, whole genome shotgun sequencing project. | biome: Marine environment; feature: Marine mammal; material: Swab sample of the gingival sulcus; isolation source: swab sample of gingival sulcus... | reverse complement strand
TTTCTGGTACTGGAACGGGTCAAGCAGTTAAAGACCGGCAAGGGACTTGATATTGCCAGCGCATCGGAACTGGTGAAAAAAAGTACCCTGTTCACCACCCACACTCCCGTAGCGGCGGGATTTGACCTTTTCCCCAGGGCCCTGATCAGGGAACGAATCTGCCCCATTTATGAGAAACACGGCATGACTCTTGATGATATCATGCAATGGGGAAGAATTCACCCGAATAATGAGACAGAATCCTTTTCCATGGCCATTCTGGGAATCAAGATGAGCACCTTTCGCAATGGCGTCAGCAAACTGCACGGTGAGGTCGCCAGAAAGATGTTTCAGGAGCTGTGGCAGGACGGATACAAACCGTTTCTTCCCGTGGGCCATATCACTAACGGAGTACATCTGCCCACCTGGATTGCCGATGACATGCAGCAATTATACCATCGCTATCTCGGTGAAAACTGGTATCTGAAACCCTATGATTTTTCTGTCTGGGAACTGGCTAAATCCATTCCTGACCTGGAACTTCTGAAGACCAAACAACAGCTAAGAGCCAGGCTCATCGGCTATACCAGAGAAAAACTGAAACAACAGATCAAAAACAGAAACGGGTCGCTAAGTGAACTTCGCAAGGCAGAGACAGTGCTCAATCCTGACAGACTGACCATTGGTTTTGCCAGAAGGTTTGCCACCTATAAACGGGGCTCCATGATTTTTACGGACGAGCAAAGACTGGCAAAAATTCTCAACCACCCTGAGCGTCCCGTGCAACTGATTATCGCGGGCAAGGCTCACCCCAACGACACCGCGGGCAAGGAGATTATCAAAAAAATTATTCACATTGCCAGAAAGCCGGAATTCAGAGACCGTGTAGTGTTTCTGGAAGATTACGATATGTGCATGGCCAGACAACTGGCCGCCGGAGTGGACATCTGGCTCAATACCCCGAAGCGTCCCATGGAAGCCAGCGGCACCAGCGGCATGAAAATCGCCGCCAATGGCGGCCTGAACCTTTCCATTCTCGATGGCTGGTGGGATGAAGGGTATAACGGCAACAATGGCTGGTCCATTGGATTTGGCGAGGAATACCAGGATCAGGATTATCAGAATTTTGTGGAAAGCCAGGAACTGTATAACAAACTGGAAAACGAGATTGTGCCCATGTTCTATCATCTGGACAAGGCAGGGCTGCCCAGGGACTGGATTGACATGATGAAAGATTCCATTGGAAGCATCTGCTCTTTTTTCAATACCAGCCGCATGGTCATGGACTACACCACCGAATACTATCTCCCCCTGCACGATATGTTTTCCGAACTGACAAAAGACAGTTTACAGGGGCTTTCCCGGTACATAGCCTGGAAACAAAAAATCACCGCGAAATGGCCGCAGGTGAAATTTGCTGGCGCGCAAGTGGAAGCAGTCAACCCCAGAATGGGGGACAGAATGAAACTCAAGGCCAGGGTTCATCTGGGAGAGCTGAAAGCTGAAGACATTCAGGTCTACGCGCTTCTTGAATATAACGCCAAAAGCCAGACCTTTACCAAACCGTTTTTTGTCCCCTTAAACCATATTACGCAGGAAGGAAAAGAAAGTCTCTGGGAAAAGGAATATCCCATTGTCAACAGTGGGAAACTGCGGGCAGGTTTTATGCTGCTGCCCAAAAGCAGCCATACCCGGCAAGACTTCGAAAGCTGTCTGGCTGTCTGGTATTAAAACTTACTGGAAAAAAATATTCCGTATCATAAAATCAGGAGGATTCTATGAAAGCAGTTGTCATGGCAGGCGGATTTGGCACCAGAATCCAACCTCTCACCTCCAGCATGCCCAAACCCATGCTGCCTGTATTGAACCGGCCCATGATGGGTTATATCATTGAACGCCTGAAAGATGCGGGCATTACAGAGATTGTTATCCTGCTTTACTTCAAGCCCCATATTATCCAGACCTGTTTTGGAGACGGTTCTGATTTTGGCGTAAAAATTCAATATGTCATCCCGGATGAAGACTATGGCACAGCCGGAGCAGTCAAACAGGCCGCGCCCCATCTGGATCAGCAATTTATCGTCATCAGCGGCGATCTGATCACGGATTTCAACCTGCAGGAAATCATCGGCTTTCACAGTGCCAATCAGGCCAAGGCCACTATCACCCTGACCTCGGTGCAAGACCCGCTGCAATTTGGCGTGGTAATCACTGACAAAAAAAATCAGATCATCCGTTTTCTGGAAAAACCAGGCTGGGGAGAGGTCTTTTCCGATACCATCAATACAGGAATTTACGTATTTGAACCGGAAATCCTGTCGTTTATCCCCGATAATGTGTCCTTTGATTTTTCCAAGGATCTGTTCCCCAAACTCATGGAGAGTCAGGTCCCTATTTTTGGATACAACGCAAAGGGATATTGGCGGGATGTGGGCAACCCCAATTCCTACCGGGATTCCCTGCTGGATATCCTGGAAGACAAAATGAATCTGCCCACAAAAGGTTTGATGGAAAAAACCTATGAAAACGGCAGACTCTTTTACGAAAAAGAAGCCTATCTTCCAGAGAACATGACCATTACAGGCAAGGTCGTACTGGGTATGGATGTCACCATCCAGGAAGGTGTCCATCTGGAGAATTGCGCTATTGGCTCCAATTCCGTGGTGGGAGAAAAAACGAGAATAGTTGATTCTATTCTATGGGATTATGTGACCATTGGGCAGAACTGCCAAATCAAAAAATGCGTACTCTGTAACGAGGTGAATTTTGGGCAGGGAATCCACGCGGAACATGGGTGTATCATTGCCGAAAATACAGACGTGGGTAATTATGTGGTTTTTGAAAAAGATGTTATGGTCTGGCCCAATAAACAAATTGAGGAAGAATCCATTGTCAGTTCCAATCTGATCTGGGGAGATAAGTGGAAAAAAACCATATTTGAAGGCGGCAAGGTCAGCGCGCGAACCAACGTGGAACTGTCCGCGGAATTATCAGCCAAACTGGGTACAGCCCTTGGCAGTATCGCGCCCAAGGGACGCAGTGTTCTTCTCAGCCGGGATTATCACAGGGCTTCAAGAATGCTCAAACGCGGATTTCTGGCAGGACTTCTGGCCGCTGGTATCAATGGAGTGGACTTGAAAATGGTACCCTTGCCCATTATGCGTTTTATCCTGGCCAATCACAAAGAAGTGTTTGGCGTACATTTCCGGCAATCTCCCAAGGATGCCACGCATACGGAAATCTTTTTTTATGATGAAGACGGACTGCCCATTGACGCGACCATGGAAAAGGGAATTGAACGCTTCTTCTTCCGGGAAAACTTCCGCCGGGTTCCCCAAAATGAAGTAGGCACAATTACCTCCCGTGTGGATCTTATCCAGCGCTATCAAAACAAATTCTTTGCGTCCATTGAAAAAAATGCCATACGCTCCCGGCATTTTCATATTGTACTGGATCTGCTCAACGGAACCACAGATACCATTTTCCCAAAAATATTCAATGAATTAAACATAGAATCAACAGTATTAAACGCCTATCAGGATGAAAAAAAACTGTCCCGCTCCCTCAGCAAACGGAATAAATCCCTGGCCCAATGCGTAAATATTGTCAAAACCATGAAAGCAGATCTGGGTCTGATCCTCCACCCTCATGGAGAGCGTCTGGAGATTATTTCCGACACCGGAGAACTTCTGGAAAGGGAAAGGGCTCTGCTCCTGTTTTTGAAATTGATTGATATGACCATTGCCGAACCCGTAAAAGTCTATCTGCCTGTGGCTACACCTGACATAATTGATAACAGCCTTGATAAGATAGAAATTATCCGGGGGAAAACCACAGGACTAAAAAAGGATTTCCTGCAGCATTTTTATTTTTGCAGTACCGAGGATTATTTCTTCGGCTTCCCGCAAGTGCATCCTGTGGGAGACGGCATGTTCGCAGCCATAAAATTGCTTGAAATGCTTGCTAAGGGCAACACAAAAATATCGAATATCATGGCCACATTGCCCCAGTATTATTTTAGCCACAATGTGATTAACTGTCCCCTGGAGAAAAAGGGCTTTTTCATGCGCAAGATGAGCGAGGAAGCCATTGACAGGACAGCATCCTTTCTGGACGGAATCAAGATATTCATGGACAAGAAAAGGTGGGTGCTCATGATTCCTGATCAATACTCCCCCAATGTCCACCTCTATGTCCAGGCCCCTGACCAGACAGCGGGACAGGAAATCATGGACAGTTACAAAAAGCTGGTCAGCGGCTGGCTGGAAGAATAATTCATCGAAAAACAGGAAAAATAACGATGAAAACACTCTACCTGTCCTTTTTATGGCATATGCACCAGCCATATTATAAAGATGACTTTCAAAATCAGTACCTGCTGCCCTGGGTGTTTTTGCACGGCATCAAGGATTATTATGACATGCCTTCGTATCTCGCGCCCCACAGCGGCATCAAGGCTGTGTTTAATTTTGTGCCGTCCCTGCTGATCCAGATGGAAGATTATGGCACGGGCAAGGCCCATGACGTCTTTCTGGAACTGATCCGCATGGATACCCGCAAAATGGATATGGCCCAGAAAACGGCTCTTTTGCCCCAATTATTCATGGCCAATGCCAAATATATGATTCAGCCCCTGAGCAGGTATAATCAGCTCCATCAACGGTACAGACAATTTCCATTACCGGACGCTGCCGTACATGGGTTTGACAGCCAGGACATTCTGGATCTGAAGGTCCTGTTTCTCATCAGCTGGACAGGCAATTATATAAGAAAGGAATCTTCCCTGATCCAGGCCCTGCTCCGGCAGCAGGAACAATTTTCCGAGGATCAGAAAAATAGTCTTCTGGACGAACTACTGGAAAAAATGAGGGATATTCCGGACGCATACAAAAAGCTTTTGCAAAAGGGGCAGATAGAAATCTCTGCCACCCCATTTTACCACCCCATTTTGCCCCTGCTCCTGAACCCGTCTTCAGCAAGGGAAGCAAAACCGGACATCTCCATGCCTTCCTGTACCCAAGCCTTTGCCCATGACGCCAACTGGCATGTGCGGCAGGGGATTGGCCATGTACAGTCGGTTTTTGGCCAGAATATCACGGGCATGTGGCCGGCAGAAGGCAGTGTGAGCAGCGCGGCAGCAGAACTTTTTTCTCTCCACGGCATACAATGGATTGCCAGTGACGAAGACGTCCTGTTTCAATCCCTTGGCAAAGGCGCTCACGCCCGCCCTGCCCTGTATAAACCGCACAGGATACCCTGTGACAACGGTAAATCCCTTACCCTGTTCTGCCGGGATAAAAAGCTCAGTGATCTGATCGGATTCACTTACAGCTCCATGGACGCCCAAAAGGCAGCCTCTGATTTCATGGGCAGGTTACAGGAGATTTATGACACTTCTGATTTTAACCCCCATGTCTCCGTGATTCTGGATGGAGAAAACGCCTGGGAATTTTATCCCCAAAATGCCGCCCTGTTTTTCCATGCCCTGTACCAGAAACTGGAAGATTGCACCTGGATAAAAACAGTAACCTTTAAGGAAAGCCTTGCGCACCCTGACCTGAGCTATGAAATCCTTCCTGCCATCCGCGCGGGTTCCTGGATCTATGGCAATTTTACCACCTGGATAGGGCATAAAGAAAAAAACCAGGCTTGGGAGCTGTTGGCGCAAACCTGGCAGGCAGTTGCAGAACAGAAAAGCAATATCTCTGAACAGGAGTGGAAGCTCATTGTCAAGGAACTGCGCATTGTTCAGGGCAGCGACTGGTTCTGGTGGTACGGAGATGACCATTTCAGTGTCCAGGCAGATGTGTTTGACCGGATTTTCCGGTCACATCTGATGAATATGTACAAACTGGCAGGTATGTCCATTCCTGCCCAATTGTACCTGCCCATTAAAAAAACTTACAAAAGCGGACTGTTAAAACCCATGTCCGGCTATATCAGTCCCCGGATTGACGGCCGCCAGTCCGGTTTTTTTGAATGGATGGGAGCTGCTCATTTTGATCTGACCTATGACATGGGTTCCATGCACACGGACAAACGCTATTTGAAAAACTTTTTCTGGGGGAGAGATACAGAATTTCTCTATTTTCGGCTACAAGGGGAAATAGCGGAACTTCTGGGTTCCAACATGATTTTGCGGGTAGAGATCAACAATCCTTCCGCCCACTGTATTCAGTACACATTCACAGATCCCCCTACCCCGCCAAAGATGGACGAGACAGGTCTAAAATGCGCGGCAGCAGACTTTATTGAAATGCGGATCCCATTTATCATACTTCAAAATCCCCAGGCTGCTTCCATCAATGTGCAATTCAAATTATTGCGTGAAGATACCGTTGTGGAACAGGCTCCATTGTACAATTCCGTAAACGTGGACATCTCAGACCGTTTTCTGGACGACTGGATTGTCTAATGACAAGTAATTTAAAACGTATTGAAACTTCTCTCTCTATCATAACAGGCAGGTGTTCATGAAACTTCCATTTTTATTCGGCATTCACTGCCATCAGCCTGTGGATAATTTCCATTCCGTGGTCAATGAAGCCATTGAAAAATCCTACCGTCCTTTCATGCACACGTTGGCGGAATTTCCCGGATTCAAGTGCGCTGTACATTTCAGCGGGTGGCTGCTGAACTATATCCGACAGCAGGAGCCGTCTTTTTTTTCAGACCTGCAGACCCTGGCCCAAAACCGACAGATAGAATTTGTGACCGGAGGCTTTTATGAGCCTGTTCTGGCGGCCATTCCTTCCAGAGACAGAAAAGGACAAATCCGAAAATTATCCGAATACATTGGTGAACATTTTGGCCAGACTCCCAGGGGCCTGTGGCTCACTGAACGGGTATGGGATCCGTCCATTGTCCCGGATCTTGCCGCCTGCGGCGTGGAATACGCAGTGGTGGATGACTATCATTTTCTTTCAGCCGGCTATGCAAAAGACACCCTGCGCGGCTACTATCTTACGGAACAGGACGGCATTTCGCTCAAGATACTGCCCATTGATCAGCAGCTGCGCTATATGACCCCGTTCAAACCTTTTGGCCTGGTGGCCGAATATCTGCAAACCATTCAGGCCCGTTCCGGTGCCATGGCAATGGTCTTTGATGACGGAGAAAAATTCGGTATCTGGCCCAAAACCTGGCAATGGGTATATGAAAAAAAATGGCTCTTTTCCTTTTTGGAAGGAATCTGCAATTCAGAGCATGTCCTGTCCACCCATTTTTCCGATTTTCTTGCCTCTGCCGCTCCCGTGGGACTTGCCTACCTGCCCACGGTCTCCTATATGGAAATGGGGGAATGGTCTTTGTTTGCCAACAAAATCCAGGAACTGGAAATTCTAAAATCCCATTTGACCCAGGCGGGCCTGTCAGAGAAGATCACCCCCTTTGTCAAGGGCGGGATCTGGAAAAACTTTTTTGCCAAGTACCCGGAAAGCAACTGGATACACAAGCGCGGACTGCAACTCTCCCGCAGGGCTGCCCAGGCCAATGACCCCAAAATTCTTGACTCTTTGTACCGGTCTCAATGCAATGACGTACTCTGGCACGGATTGTTCGGGGGACTGTATTTGCCCAACCTGCGCAATAACGCGTACCGTTCTCTCATTGAGACATCGGCTCTGCTGGATGCCAAAGAAAAAATCAGCTTCCCGGTCTGCCGTATGGAAGATATCAATTATAACGGATACAACGAGGTCATGCTTGGCTCACCGGATCTGGAAGCCTGGTTCACGGCACGGGACGGTGGTCAGCTGGTGGAACTGGACTGCAAAAAAACAAGGATAAACCTGCTCAATACCCTGGCCCGCAGAAAAGAAGGCTATCATTGTCCGGCAGGAGACTCTCCAGCCGCCTCTGGCCGACAAGACCGGACCGACGAGGGAATTGCCACCATTCACGAAAATCATACAGGCATTACCCCGGAGATGGAAAAACTGATGTTCCATGACTGGTACAACAGATATGGATTCATCGACCATGTGGTCAAATCTTTTACTCTGGACGGATTTATCCACATGGACTTTGAAGAGATGGGAGATTTTGTCAATCAGCCATTTACAATCACCCGGGAAAAAAATTCCATTCTGTGCTCCCGCCAGGGCGGGATCTATGAACACGGCAAGGCCTATGACACTGTATTGCAAAAACGGTTCTGCCTGGACAGCCGTACCCTGAATTTTTCTGTGGTTCTGCAAACAAAATATCCGGGACAGCTCAGCTACGTACTTGAAACCAACTGGCATATATACAATTACGACCTGCTTGTTATCAACGGGACACCATTACAGAATGAGCATCTTTTTTCCGGGCAGGATTTTGTGATCCAGGACAGAACAATGCCTTTGAGCATCGTCCTGCACTTTGACCAAAAAGTCTCCATGGCAGGCTTTGCCATTGAAACCCTGTCCCAGTCAGAAAAGGGGATGGACCTGACCTGTCAGGGGATATGCCTGCTGGTGCCCATAACAGGCCACAAACATTTTTCCATCAGCGGTTCTGTTACCATTGTTGAATAATTTATTTATATTTGCGGCAGGTTACATCCTGCTTGACTCCTTCATCCAGGCGTCTTACCCTAAAGTAAGATTTTTGATTTCAGAAAGGAGAAAATATAATGGCATTAGCAACTGTTACAACAAAGGGACAAATAACGATCCCAAAACGAATCAGAGAATCTCTCAAATTAAGCACGGGAGACAAGATTGAAATCGTCACCATAAACCGCATGGAAGCCTTGATAAGACCGATTTCAAAAAAGGTTGATGACGTTTTTTGTAAACTGCACAATCCTGAACGACAATCTGTTTCCCAGGAAGAAATAGATACCGCCATTGCAAACCGAATGAAAAAGAAGTTCAAATGAAAGCTCTTGATACAAATATCCTTATTCGTTTCCTTGTTGGCGATGACAACAAACAGGCCCAGGCTGTTTATAATTTGCTTAAAGACGCTGAATCGAAAAATGAACAATTATTTGTTCCCCTGTTAGTTGTCCTGGAACTTATCTGGGTTTTAGAGTCTGTGTATTTTATTAAACGAAAAGATCTACTTGATTCTATTTCTGATTTATTAATCATGCCAGTTCTTGCATTTGACCGTGTGGAAGCTGTCCAGAATTTTCTCATAACCGCGAAAAACAGCAGCTACGATTTATCTGACTTACTGATAGCTCATTTGGCAAAAAATTCCGGGTGTGAAACAGTGTATACCTTTGACAAAAAGGCCTCAAAACACGCTTTATTTGAATTGATACAATAAAGAACCAACTTGTTTCACCGGACGCCGCGCACAGTATAATGCCGGTAAGATCTGCGTTACGGACAGGTCTGGACGAAAAAGCCCGGACGCCCATGACCGCCCGTCTTACCAGACAAGGAGAAAATGACCCGTGTCACAATTACGCTTTGACCCCACAACCCTGCACTGGACAATCATGGCACCTCAACGCTGCAGGCCCCTGCCCTCAAAAGAAAAGGAAGATACTGACAGGCCCTGCCCCTTTTGTCCGGGAAATGAATCCCTGACTCCCGGAGAAATTTACCGGCTTCCTTCCGCCAAAGGGCAAGCATGGCGCTGCAGGGTAATCCCCAACAACTATCCTGTACTGCGGGTGGAAGAAAGGCTGGAACGCCAGCCACACGGGATTTTTGATACTATCAGCGGAGTGGGCGCCCATGAGGTGATCATTGACACTCCTGAACATGATCGTGCTGTAGATAAATATTCCATTGACCTGTGGGCCGATCTGTTTGCCGTATTTCAGACCAGAATCACAGATCTGAAAAACGATATCCGGCTGCGCTATGCCGTTTTATGTAAAAATGTAGGACTGGACATCGGAGTACAGATGCCCCACCCCCATTCCCAGATCATTGCCCTGCCGGAAATTCCACCGGCAGTGAAACAGGTATTGCACGCGGCCACGGAATACTATCTGCAAAAGGAAAGATGCGTGTACTGTGACCTGATACACCAGGAAACAGCGGACAGGGTTCGGCTTGTCTGCGAGAATCAGGACTTTCTGGCCTTTTGTCCCTACGCGTCTTCAGCTCCCTTTGAGATCCGTGTGTACCCCAAAAAGCACGGCCCGGATTTTTCCGCAATGGACGAGACCCAGAAAGTGGGGCTGGCAGATATTACCTGCCAGGTCTTTGACAGGTTGTTCCGCGCCTTGGAACAGCCTGCTGTTCATCTGGCCATTCATTCAGCGCCCATTGCCAATGATCCCCTGACCGCGGTGGAATTTGGTCAATGGATGGATGCCGCCTATCACTGGCATATGGTGATCACGCCAAAGATTGCTGAAAAAGCCCCTCTTACACTTGGACAGAGCATATCTGTCAACACGGTTGTCCCTGAGGAGGCCGCCAATTTTTTGAGAAACGCCAAATGAAGATTATCCATATTGCAAGTGAAGTGTACCCGTTCTCCAAAACCGGCGGGCTGGCAGATGTAACCGGAACCCTGCCCCTGTGGCTGGCTTCCCTGGGAAACGAAGTGATTGTCATGAGTCCCCTGTACGCCAGAGTGCACAAACAATATCCTGATCTTGCGCCCACAGGAATCAGGGTATGGGTTGATGTGCCAGACGGACTGCTTGAATTTGAGCTCTATGAATGCGCCATAAAGGGAGTCCGGTTTCTTTTTTTCCGGCAGGATCAGCTTTTCAACAGGCCTGGGATATATAACGAGAACGGAAAAGACTACCCGGACAACCATATCCGGTTTTCTTCCTTTTGCATGGCCTGCATGAACTATATCAAGCACCATGGCCTGATGCCGGATATTCTTCATGCCCACGACTGGCAGACGGCTTTAATTCCTGTGTATCACAAATCTTTTTTTCAGGACATTCCGGCCAAGACCGTGTTCACCATCCACAACCTGTCTTTTCAGGGCGTATTTTTTGGAGTGACCATGGAATCCATAGGGCTGACCCCAGCTCATTTTTCCACGGAAGGCCTGGAATTTTACGGCCATCCCAATCTGATGAAAGGGGCCATTGTTTATTCAGATCTGATCACCACGGTCAGTCCGTCCTATGCCAAAGAAATCCAGACCCCGGCCTGTGGCTGTCAACTGGATGGACTGCTGCGCAGACACAGCCGCAAACTGGTGGGAATTTTAAACGGCATTGACGACCGCGTATGGAACCCGCAGACCGATGCCATGATTGCTCACCATTTCAATACAGATGACCTGTCAGGCAAAATAGCGCAAAAGCGTTCAGTGGCCGCTCTTTGGGGATTTAATTCTGAAAAACCGCTGGTTGTCATGATTTCCCGGCTTAGCAGCCAAAAAGGCGTGGAATTGATTCTGGAAGCCGCCAGAGACATGGGGCGTATGGACGCGCACTTTGTTTTTCTGGGCGACGGTGTACCCAAAATCACAAACCAGTTTCAGAAGCTGGCGCACACATATACGAATATGACCGTCATTATCGGCTATAATGAAGCCTTAAGCCACAACCTTTACGCTGCAGCGGATTATTATCTGATGCCCTCTATTTTTGAACCCTGCGGATTATCACAGTTGATTGCCATGCGCTATGGAGCCTTGCCCATAGTGCGCCGTACCGGAGGGCTTGCCGACACAGTACGGGATGTCGACACAGGCGGCTGGGGATTTGTCTTTGATTCCGCTGATGCCGGCTCTTTGTTGCGTACCCTGAAAAGAGCGCTGGGTATCTATCATACCCCTGCGTTTGAAAAATTCGTAACACAGAGTCTGTCCCTTGATTTTTCGTGGAGAAAATCTCTTTACGAAACCATGAAGCAATACCAGATATTACTCGGCAATTCCGGGTAAGGGAGGAAATGATGGATTTGCGGCATAAAACAAAAAAAGAATTATACGCGCTTGCCAGACAGTACAATATTCCCAATCGGAGCAAGATGAACAAGGCCACGCTGGTCAATGCCCTGATGCCCATTGTATTTCCCGGAACCCGTCTGCCTGTTCTGTCTTCCATGGCTGTTACGGAACCTCCTCACGGGCAGTATGCAAAAAAACAAACAAGGCCCCCTGCTTTCACTTCTTCTCCTAACCAGCAGCCGGGTAAAGCCCCTTACCCCATTCCCCTTGCCTATGAACGGGATCTTCTGGCTCTCATGCCCATTACCCCGTCAATGGCCTATGTGTGCTGGGAATTAAGCTCCAGGACAAAAGAACAATATCAGATTCAGCTTAAAACCGGGGAACCCCATATTTTGCTGAAACTGTACATCAAAAACCAGGACAAGAACGATGTTCTGGAAAGCGTCAGGGTGGGACAGATTGGCAGTTACGTTTTCAATCACTATCTGCCCAGCAGGGAGTGCTGGGTGGAACTGGGTGCCAACAATGAAACAGGTACATATTTCAGTATCATGGTTTCCCGCCACATCAAAATGCCGGGCGACCAGATGCATGATACCGGAAAATTTGTCTCCATGACCGTAAAAAAGAACGCGCGGGGACTTCTGGATTTGTCAGTTTTTACCCGAATCAAAATCCCTGAAGACAATCTGCATACTGTCTGGAAAGGCGCAAGTTCCACTGAATTGACAAGGAGACAAAAATGAACGGATACTGGATGCTGGTACTCCACGCACACCTGCCTTTTGTCAAGCACCCCGAATATGAATATTTTCTGGAAGAACACTGGTTATATGAAGCCATCTGTGAAACCTATATTCCCTTGTTCATGCGTTTGAAGCAATTAGAAGACGAGGGAATCCGGGCCAAAATCACCTTGTCGGCAACGCCGCCCCTGTGTGAAATGCTGGCAGACCCCATGCTTGGTGACCGTTTCCAGGCCTATTTGCACCGTATGCTGGAACTGTCTGCCAAAGAAATAGACAGAACCAAAAACGATAAGGTGTTCAGGAAACTGGCCTGTTTTTACCATGAGCGTTTTTTGAAAATCAAAGACTGGTACAATGGATTTTTACAAAACAATGTGCTGAACGGATTCAGGTATTTCAGGGCCAGAGGGACAATGGAAGTGATTACCTGCGGCGCGACCCATGGATTTTTACCCCTGCTCAGTGCCAATGACAAGGCGGTGAATGCCCAGATTGCCACGGCAGTTAAAAATTATGACAAACATTTCGGCCAGCAGCCTGATGGAATATGGCTGCCTGAGTGCGCCTATTATGAGGGGCTTGACTCCATTTTACGGAAACATGGCCTGCGCTATTTTTTCATGGACACCCATGGAGTCCTCCTGTCCAGACCAAGGCCGGTTTACGGCGTATTTGCTCCAGTTTTCACGGAATGCGGCATGGCGGTTTTTGGCAGGGACTACGAATCTTCCAAACAGGTCTGGAGTTCCAAAGAAGGCTATCCCGGGGATTGCTATTACCGGGATTTTTACCGGGATATTGGATACGATCTTGATTTCGACTATATCAAACCCTATATCAGCCCTGACGGAATCAGAGTGTTCACGGGCATAAAATATCACAGGATCACCGGGGAAGCAGACTACAAGGAAGTCTATGATCCAGTAAAAGCCTGGGAAAAAACCAGTGAACATGCCGCCCATTTTGTCCGGGAACGTATGGAACAGGTAGAAAAGGCTACCAATCTCATGGACAATCCTCCGGTACTGGTCTCTCCCTATGACGCGGAACTGTACGGACATTGGTGGTTTGAGGGGCCTGATTTTCTCTATCATGTATTTAAGTACATGGAACAGTGTGAACACATTGCTCCCATAACGCCCACGGAATATCTGGAGAAATTTCCCACCCATCAGGTGGTTGCTCCCAATCCTTCTTCCTGGGGAGACAAGGGATACTATGAAGTCTGGCTGAACAGCGGAAACGAGTGGATATACCGGCATCTACACCAGATGGCGGGCATTATGTGTGAACGGGCAGAGCAATACCGCCATACCAGCGATGAAACAATCATCAGTCTGCTCAATCAGATGGTCAGGGAACTGTTCCTGGCCCAAAGCAGTGACTGGGCTTTTTTGATGACAACCCAGACGGCTCTGGAATACGCAATCCAGCGGACAAAAGAACATATCTACAATTTTATGCGGCTGCACCAGATGCTGACAACCGGAGATATAGATACCGACTACCTGGCACGCATTCTGAAGAAAAACAGCCTGTTTCAGGAGATTGATTTCAGACTATATCAATAAGGAGCATACTTCCCAAACGTGCCCATATCCTGTTGCATGAAAAGCGAACTGGACATCGGCTGTCGGCTGAAGGCCCAGGACAAATCCTGTCTGAAAATTGCTTTTTTCTTTTTTTTCAGCTATAATTGTATTGATTTTCTATCATTCTAACTCTTTTTCAGGAGGTCGGTATGAAACGTTTTATCTCTGTCTTCTTTTTACTGTTTATAGGTTGTATCCTTATTGCAGGGAACGCCCAAGCCAAGGCTCCCCAGGAAAAAACGTCTAAGCAGCAAACCGTAAAAGTGGAAAAAGAAAAGGCAGAAAAAAAAGCCCGGTCAGCCAAGGCAACAGCAAAGCAAGCAAAAACCACCACCCAAAAAGTGAATGTCAACACCGCTGATGCCAAGACTTTGCAAACTTTGCCGGGAATTGGCCCCAAAATAGCAGAACAAATTATTCAGCATCGTGAGAAACAAAAATTCAGTTCAGCGGAAGATCTGTTACAGGTTAAAGGGATTGGAGAAAAAAACCTGAAAAAACTCCTCCCTCTCATCTCTTTTCGCTAATTTTGCCGGCTATGGGAGAACCTCCCATAGCCGCTTTTTTCCATGGTAAAAACCCGCGTAGCAATGTTAAAGACTGACAGCCAATTCTATTCCTCTCTATCAAACAAAAATCTCTTTTTCAGGTTTGATAAATTCTATAACAGTCTCACAAAACCAAATTATGTACAGAGGACAGAAACCGCTCTCCCAAAAGACCTGATTTTGACTTCAAAAAGTTCATTCCCCTATCTTATAACAGCGACAGAGAAAAAAATATGTTCTATGGTTGGAAGTTAAGCGCTCTTGGTACCGCTGGGAATTTTTTACTCCAGGGTTCCATCATCTATGTAATGAACGCCTTTATTACTCCCTTATCCGCTCTTCATGGCTGGAGCCGGGCAGATATCAGTCTGGCCATGTCTGTTGCCGCGCTGTGCGGCGGTTTAAGTATGCCTGTGCTTTCCTCCCTCAGTTTGCGGTTCAGCCTGCGGACACTGATGACTGGTGGCGCACTAGTTGGCGGAATCTCACTTTGTCTCCTTGGTATCACAGACAACCTTACCGCGTTTATCCTCCTGTATTCCCTGGCCTGGATGAGCGGACAGGCCTTTGGCGGTGTGATCGCCAATGTACTGATGAACCAGTGGTTTGACCG
>PDWJ01003390.1_pt1 | contig 15301 bp, 13 predicted proteins | sample 1430881 | NCBI WGS metagenome assembly PDWJ01 (sample SAMN01162460, study PRJNA174530) | Oral metagenome, whole genome shotgun sequencing project. | biome: Marine environment; feature: Marine mammal; material: Swab sample of the gingival sulcus; isolation source: swab sample of gingival sulcus... | reverse complement strand
ATGGCCGCAGTGGATGAGCCGGGATACGGTCGTGTCGTTGCATTTATTGAAAAAAATGATCCTGGCCAGGATGAAATCAATACGGCAGTGGCACAGGTTAGCGGCTATCTCGAAAATATGGGATCCGTTTTCGGGGTAGCCCCTGAAAACTCGACAGTTGAACATGAAATCATTGAAGAGCAGGATTGGGGGTGTAACTGGAAGAAACATTTTAAGCCCTTTGCCATCGTACCCGGTCTTGTTATAGCCCCAAGCTGGGAGGAGTATATTCCTGCCGAAGATGAAAGTGTTATAACCATGGATCCAGGTATGGCTTTTGGCACAGGGCACCATGACACAACCCTGTTCAGTCTGGAGCTGATCCGGGAAAGTGTGCTTGCTGCTGGTGACGGCAATCTGCGTTTACTTGATGTGGGGACAGGTACCGGGATTCTGGCGATGGCTGGTATTCTTTTTGGCTGCGCTGAGGCTGTGGCTGTTGATAATGATCCTGATGCTGTTGATGCTTCACGGGACAATGTTTTTAGAAATGGATTTGCGGAAAAAATAGATGTCAGTGGTGCGGATCTTGCTCAGGTGGATGGTGTTTTTGATATTGTTGTTGCCAATATCGTGCATGATGTGTTGATTATGCTATGTGATGAGCTGGCGAAGCGTGTCGCTCCCGGGGGAGTGCTTATTCTTTCCGGGATCATTCCCGGAAAGCAGTTGGACAGTATAAAAACAGTTTTTACTGCAAAAGGTTTGAGCATAGCTGGAGAGAAAACAGGACAGGAGTGGGCAGCAATTCGGTTTAAAAAGTAGTTTGGTTATGCAGGTTCTGTGAGTTACCCTGGTAAAATTACTCCTGAATACAGGGTCTGTTAATTGTGATAGCTTATGAGACGTTTCTTTTTTGATCCAGATTCCCGGAAAGGGGATGTCGTGTCCCTTGCCCGTGAGGAGTCCAGGCATATTGTCAAGGTCCTCCGTTTAGAAGACGGGGCAGAGGTCGAGCTGTTTGATGGTCGTGGTAACCTGTTCCGTGGGGAATTATCCATCCCGACAGGAGGCCGCACCAGGGTGCTTACTGCAAGAATTACCGCCAGGCTGGAAAACCCGGAAGATAACGGTCCAAAACTCACCGTCATCCAGGGTTTTCTAAAAGGTGACAAGATGGATACGGTGGTTCAAAAATGCACAGAGCTTGGAGTTAATACTTTTTGTCCTGCCTTTTTTTCGAGATGCCAGGGCAGACCAGCACTTCATAGTGGTGAAAAAAAACTAACCCGTTGGGAACGTATTGGCCTGGCATCCTGTAAACAGTGCATGAGGACTCGCCCGATGGAGATTTTCAGGCCGGGAACCTTCGCCGAGATTATAGGTATGGATGTGATCACAGCCGCAGAACTCAAACTTCTTTTTTGGGAGGAAGAAAAAGAGACAACCCTCCATAATCTGAACGTAATGAGAGATACGAAAAAACTTGGGAATATCAGTTCCGCTGCCGTTATTCTTGGGCCTGAAGGGGGCATTTCTTCAGAGGAGGTGAGACTGGCAAGAGAAAAAGGTTTTGTCAGCGTAAGTCTTGGTAAAAGAGTGCTGCGGGCAGAAACCGCAACGGTGGCGGCTGCGGCGTTGGTACAATTTCTGACGGGCCGAATTTAAAAGGCGTTGGTAACTGTGAAGAAAGAAGACCAAAATGAGTACAGGGCGGCCATTCTGCAGGAGACTGAAAATAGTGTTTCCATTGCAGCTGCCCAACGGGCCGGAATGGTAATTATTGATGTCCGTTCCAGGGCTGAATTTGACTCCGGTTCGGTGGTTGGCGCCGTCAGTGTGCCGCTTTTTGACGAAAATGAAAGAAGTGTCATCGGAACAATTTATGCCCACAGTGGTAAAAAACAGGCTGTGGATAAAGGTTTTGCTCTGGTAGAACAAAAACTTGCCGGATTGCTCCAGGGATTTGAGCCATACAAGGATAAGGAACTTGCTATTTGTTGTGCCCGTGGGGGGATGCGTTCCCGTTCCATTGTTAACCTGCTGAATCAGTCCGGTTATCGGGCGTATCAGGTTGAGGGCGGGTTTAAGCAGTACCGGAAGGACACCCTGGCAATTCTTGATGGTTTTGCACCGGAGGTGATTGTGATTCACGGACTTACCGGAACCGGTAAGACCAGAATTTTGCAGCATCTCGATCAAGCTATTGACCTGGAAGGGCTGGCAAACCACAGAAGCTCACTTTTTGGTGGAATTGACCGCATCCCGAATAACCAGCGCACTTTTGAGGCGCAGCTGGCCCGGGTGGCTCAGGAGCTTACAGAACCGCCATTTTTTATTGAAGGGGAGAGCCGCAAAATTGGCAGGGTGTTTATGCCAAAACCCCTTGCACTTGCCATGAAAAAAGGGGTTCTGGTTAATGTCACCTGCTCTATGAAAACAAGGGTGCAACGTATCATCGAAGACTACCCGGTGGAGGGAGAAGAGAGACAGAAGGAGATTCTGAAAATCCTGAAATCTCTGGCCAGAAACATGGGGAAAGCACGTGTGGAGGAGATGTGTACTCTCTTTCTTGATGGGAATTTAGAAGAGTTGGTTGAGATTTTGTTACGCGAATATTACGACAAACGTTACTCACGCTGTATGCAGGATCATAAGTATGAGCTTGAGTTGTCATCCGAGAGCATCGAAGAGGCAGCACGGAAGTTGACTGAATTTAAACGAAAATTATTAAAAAAATAGCAATATGGGGCTACTCTCAATAAATAGATTGATTCAGCAGTTGCTCGTCGAAGGAAAATCACGGGAAGAAATTTTCATACAGCTCAGTAAGCAAAATCCTGAAAATATGGTTAAATTTGCCTATTGTCTTGCTGCAACACCCAATGCCGATGCAAGAAGGCGATTTCTCAAACTCAATGCAGTACTCTTTTTATTATTGCCGCTGCTTGCCGCCCTTTCCGTCGCTGTGGAATGGCCTGTGGATTTTCAACAATCGACTTTTTTTCTTGCCCTGAAATTTATTGTGCCTCTGATTTTTGCTTATTTTGTATTCCAGTTTCATGGCGGTATTTATCGGATTCTTGGTCTTTGGTGTTTTGTGGAGTTGCTGGAGTCATTGCTGCTGTTGAGCTTTGGGACCGCAGCCGGTCTTGCCAAGACTTTTGTTTTACTGTTAATTGTCAGTTTTGCTTTCTTGATTGCCCGAAAAGTGTTTCCGCATCTTGGTTTTCTCGGACCAAAACAGGATAATCAAGGGCGTTATTTACTGTAGACCTCTCTCGTATTTCAGGTGCCTCTTTTGGGAGGCATTGTGTCTTGAAGTTTTCGGTGTTGCCTTGTAAAGTGTGCCGTAAAGGGCATACCTGTTTTCTGCACGGATTCCGGTTGAATGAGAGTTTTTTGAGCAACCGTATTTTCTGTCAGCCAAAGAATGTGAAAAAACGAAGATATTACAGGTGTATAGCTGGTGTCTTACGGACAAGGTTTTTGAATATAATCTGGATTTCTAAACTATTTTAAGAGCTTTGCCATATAATTAGCTTCTCCTTACGGTTTGTTTTTTATTGTGGCATATTGATTGCTAAACTTCTTGCGTTAACAATCAGTTCCGCTTTGGGGGTGTTCCATAAGGGGTATTCTGCAAACGGGAATTTTATCCATTTAATTCAGGAGGGTTTTCATGTCTCAGGTTTCGAAGAACATGCCGGTCTTCATTATGAGTACGCTGCTTCTTGTTTATGGCTTAATTGCCAGCTCAGGTGTGCTGCTGCCCACGATGAAAGCTTTGAGTACTCACAAGACAATGGATCTGCAGGTGACCATGTGTCTGATTGTGGCTGGAATTGGTTTTTTTGGTGCCATTATCAACTCTGTGCGCCAGCCAGGCAATGGGTTGTTTGATCGTTTTTTTCTCCAGCCGCTGGGCGGAGTTATGTTGCTTCTCATCCTGGCGATGGCGATCAGATGGTATGCAGAACCCATGGTCAAGATTTGGAGTAAGGCCCTTGCCCCAACTCTTGGTTTTAAGATCTACAAGGTTCTTAATCTTAACTATGTTGTTCTCGGACTTCTGGTCGGGGTTGTTTTCACCAATACTATCGGTATTCCGAGATTTGCAGCTGCCGGGGTCAAATGTGCCCGTTTTGTATTGAAAATGGGTGTTATTATGCTTGGTGCACGCTATAGTTTTGCGGAGCTTGCCAAACTCGGTGTCTATAGTATCTGGCTGATTGGTTTCTTTGTACTGGGTACTGTTTTTCTTGTACTCTGGCTTGGAAAGATATTTAACCAGCCAAAGACTATGACAGGGGTTCTTTCCGCAGGAATGGGCGTTTGCGGCGTTTCTGCAACAGTTGCGGTTGCCCCCGTTGTCAAGGCGAAGAGTGAAGAAATGGCATATACCATCGGTACCATTCTTTCCTTTGGTATTATCTGTATGTTTGTCTTCCCGACCATCGGCAAACTGGCGGGAATGAACCCGGTACAATTCGGTGCCTGGGCGGGAACCGGTATTCTTAACTCTGCGCAGGTCGCTGCTGCCGCGCTTGCCTTTAATGCCGTTGATATCAAGACTCTCAAGGTTGCCGAGATTTTTAATATTACCCGTGTTCTCTTTCTGCCCATTATTGTTCTGGTTCTTGCAACATGGTTTGGCAAGGACACCGGCCAGAAATTAAGTTTCAAGACTGTAGTTATCGACAAGTTCCCAATTTTTATTCTTGGTTTTCTCTTACTTTTCGGACTTTCTTCTGCTGGGCTTTTTTCTCCGCCACACCATTACAAAGGTAAATTTATCGACGTTGGTTATAGCGAAAGATCTCAGATTACCGACGACGAATGGCACACCCTTGATGACGCCTTAAAGGCAGGAACCATCAGCGGGCTTTCTGAAGCTCAGATGGAGGCGGTAAAAGATCTGCATCATCAGCGGCAGATTGCCGGTAACTTTGATGAACGCGAAAACACCAAGGCCTTTGACAAACGTGGACGAGCCCGTATGACGGAACTTGAGGGAATTCTTGCCGCAGCCAAGGCCAAGCAGATTACCCTGAGCAAGGAGTTGAAGGGCGTCATAAAGCATGCTGTTAAGCAGGTCCATAAAAAGTCCAAGACAGTTACTGCCCTTACCGACTGTATGATCTGGTTCTTTGCCTTTGGTCTTATCGGGCTGGGTATGCAGATTACCAAAAAGGCCATATTCCAGGCAGGCGGCTGGCCGCTGGTTATTGGTGGTATCTCGGGAATTGTGAAAGCGGGACTCTCTTTCTTTGTTGTCCTCTGGCTCGTTAAAGATGTTGTTCTCAACTGATTGAGGGAAAATTATGAGTAAAAATGAAAAAAATGCCGCTGAAGATGCAAGAGTAGAAAAAATGGAAGAGCGTGCACTTTCCGTCTTTAATAGTGAGAGAAACGAGGATCTTACTGCACTTGTTCTCTGTTTGGTGACAACTTTTATCGTCCTGCTCTTTACTAAATGGCTTGTTTAGTATACAACTCAGTATGAGTTTTTTGAAAGACCACGTTTTTCGTAAGACTCATTTGGAAAAAATCGGGAAGAAATCAGGAAGTATTGTACGTATTACCCCGCATTCATCATATGTGAATGCGGGGCTTGTTTTTAATTTTTGATATAGCGCCAATGTTTAAGAAAATACTGCTTTGTACTCATGGTTCAGAAGGTGCAAGGCGAGCTGAAAATTATCTGTTCAATATTATGTGGCCCAGTTTTCCTGAAGCAGAGGTTACAGTTTTAACCGTTGTTGATAAGGACTGGGCGATTATGTCCAGTGATGACTGGTTAAACACATCTACTGCGCGCAACCAGTTTACCGATTATGTAGATGAACAGCTGGGCCGGGAGATTCATGAAGACTGGGAGCGGATCAAAAAGGAATATCCCGCAGCAGAGAAGGCAAAATTTGTTAAGGTCGTTGGCGGAATTGAAGATACCATCGCGGAGGTAGCTCGAAGGGCAGAAAGCGACATAGTCCTGTGTGGACCATATTGTAAAAAAGCCAAGCGTATTTTTTCTGTAAAGATGACCCCTGGACTTGCTGATTCCATAAGAAAGGAAATTCTGCATCCCCTCTTGCCCTGCCCCGTTTTAACGGTACCCTGATCCATAAAAAAGGCCGCATATGAAAAAAGAGTATGATCTGGCCCTTCCCGTCACTGGAAAAACGGGAAGACTGGTACCGTTGAAGCTGTTGTCTGCCGAGAAGCTGCTTCGCCTCAATCCTCACTGGATTATCAAAAGCGTTGCCGGTGACAATGGCGGTTTTACTGCCTCTGTTGTCGATCATGAAACAGAGCGTTCTTTTGAGCTTGAAGGTTCCCTTGATGCGGACAATTCCCTGTTGCATCTTTCGTTCTCAGGTGTCGAGTTTAAAGACATCAAATTTCTTGATAAAGATCAACAGGTATGGGTAGAGGTTGATTATCTCGCCAACGATAAAAATGATGAGAATAATGAGCCGGAAGAGAATACTGAGCGTCATGTGGTGATGTGGCTGCGCAGTATCAAGGAGTATTTCAGGCTTTATCAGACTAACAGTGTCAACACCCTCTTCTTTCGTTTTCTGATGAACAAAGTGATCCTGCCGATGACTCCTTCCCAGCGGAAGATTTCCCTGATGCTTGTCAGGATAACGGCGGTGGAGCTTGCGGTTATTTTACTTATAGTCGCTGCTTATGTTACACTTAACTGATTATCTCCCTGTGATGTGGTCACGGTCCCCGTACAGGTTTTTGATAACAACGGGCTGAAAAAACGTATTTAATGAGAGTAGTACCCAAATCCATTACATTTCATAGCGCTGTGTCTGTACCAGTGATTTGCAAAATACTGTTGAAGATTTCCTGATTATTCAACTTGTGTTTTTTCAGTTGTACTTTCAACCTCAAGAAAAGGAAAATTATGTTTCATTTAAAACGTAAATACCGTCTATTGTCCGCCTGCATCGTAATACTCACAATTTTGTTATTCACTCTCTCCACTGGTTCGGCTGCCATAATAATAGGCGGAACCGGTAATGCCCTTGGTACAATGAAATGGATTGCCGAAGCATATGAAAAGGCCAATCCCGGAATTGAAGTTAAGGTTTTGCCAAGTATCGGCAGTTCTGGTGCCATCAAGGCTATTGCCGCAAATCGTATTCAGATTGGTCTTAGTGCCCGGTCATTGAAAGAGTCTGAATTGAATAAAGGAATTGTTGCTATTGAATATGCACGAACACCAACAATTTTTGCTGTTTCGAATAAGACAATTGTTAACACCATCTCTATTTCACAGCTGGTGGATATTTACAGGGGTGTTCTAAAAAAATGGCCGGATGGATCGACCATTCGTCCAATTCTTCGCCAAGTTGGAGACGATAACACCAAACAGCTTAAAGCTCTTTCTCCTGAGTTGAAAAAGGCGGTAGAAGTCGCTGAAACGAAGAAGGATTTTCTTTTTGCTGCAACCGATCAGGAAACGGTTGATATTATTGAGAAAACCCCCGGAAGTTTTGGCGTGACCTCTCTGGCCCTGATGCTTTCTGAAGAAAGGGATCTTCATGCATTAACGCTTGGCGGTGTAAAGCCTGACATTCAGTCCTGCGTTACTGGCGATTATCCCATTACCAAAAGGTTTTACTTCATTCTGCCAGAGGAACGTTCTCCTCAGGTCAATGCATTCCTTGATTTTGTTTTTTCCGAAGAAGGGGATGCTATTTTAAGACAGTATGGATGTTATCCGGTTCGATAAGATGTAGCGTATGGTTCTTTCTGCCCCGGACAAACTCGACAAGTTATTTCTTCGTCTGTCATTGTTCATTTCCTTTGTTGTGGCCTTAAGCCTCCCTGTCGTTTCCGGTTTTATTGCTTATAGCGATCTTCTGGAGGAACTCACTTTCAAGGCCCGGATAAAAGCCACAGCACAAAGGGAAATGATCACAACCCTTCCTCAGACCTGGATGTTTGCAGAGAACCGGATACAGGGAATCCTTGCCCGGGAGCCAGTCCTTTTGGAAAATGAGTTTATCCAGGTTTTCGATAATCAAGGCAATGAGCTGACTTCGGCCGGAGAAGCCATAGAGGGTCTCCACGTACAGCGAAGCTATCCACTCTATGATATTGATCAGATAGTAGGGACGGTTGTTGTCAGTTCAAGCATTTCCCCCGTCATTCACAATATAATTATCGGTAGTATTTTGGGGGGCTTTCTTGGTTTTTTTGTTTTGCTGGGGCTGTGGTTGCTTCCCGTTAGACGGCTTCGGCTAATTTCTGCTGAACTCTTTCGAGAAAAACAGCAGGCAGAGGTTACTCTTCAGTCTATTCGTGATGGGGTGTTTCGCACCGATGCAAAAGGACGTCTTGTTTATCTTAATTCTGCTGCAGAAAAACTGGTTGGACGGAAATTTGCCGAGCTAGAGGGGAAACCTGTGTCTGAAGTTTTGACCCTGATCGAGGAGCAAACTGATTCAGAGGTTGAAAGTTCAATCTACCAGGCTATCCGTGCAGAAAAATATGCCTCCCTTCAAGGGGACTACTCCCTTATTTCCTGCGATAACCGGAAGATAGCGGTGGAAGAGAAGGCGACTCCTCTTTTTAATAATAACGGGGAGTTGACTGGAGGGGTTCTTTGTCTGAATGATGTTACTGTTGTTCGTGAACAGTTGAAACAACAATCCTGGGAAGCATCTCATGATGCATTGACCGGGTTGATTAATCGCCGTGAGTTTGAGAAAAGAATTGCAAGGGCGATTGAGCGGGCTCAGGTTACCGGAAATTCAGGCTTGCTTTGTTTTATGGACCTTGATGGATTTAAAGTTGTTAATGATAGTTGTGGTCATGCTGCCGGAGATGAAATGCTTGTTCAACTATCAGAGCTGATAGGGGCTCAGGTTCGGAGCAGTGATTCATTGGCGCGTCTTGGTGGAGATGAATTCGGTCTTCTTCTTGAAGGATGCGATGAAGATCGTGGCCAAATAATTGCAAACAGTATCCTTAGCAGTGTCAAGAATTTTCATTTTTTCCATAAAGGAAAGGTTTATACCGTTGGAATAAGTATCGGTATGACCTCTTTCTCCAGCGAAAGTTATAAGGTCAAAGATGTTATCAATGAAGCAGATTCCGCCTGTTACTGGGCAAAAGAATCTGGTCGTCATCGTCTTTGTCTCTTCAAGGAAAATAAAGAAGAATTGACCGCCAGGCAAGTTGAAGTCAGTTGGGTGGAACGTATAACATCGGCGTTGGAGGAAGACAGGTTTTTACTCTATTGTCAAACTTACCAGGCCTTGAGTGATCGTGCTGGCTCCCGACAGCATATGGAAATACTCCTGCGAATGGTCTCTGAAAACGGAGAGATTATCTCGCCGGGAAGGTTTCTGCCGGCTGCGGAACGCTATAACCTGATGCCACAAATTGACCAGTGGGTGATCGATAAACTTTTTTCTGAATTTCACAATATACCTGTTGATGTGGGCTTTTCCGGTTTAATGGTGAATATAAATCTTTCCGGTGCTTCAATAAACTCTGTCGGTTTGTATGATTATATAAAAGAAAAAATTGCTGAATACGATATTGATGCCACATATCTCTGCTTTGAAATCACTGAAACGGTTGCGGTGAAGAATCTTCGGGTTGCAGTTGATTTTATAAATCAATGCAAAGAAATTGGCATTCATTTTGCCCTTGATGATTTTGGTTCCGGGGCAAATTTTTTTCGTTATTTGAAAAATATGCCGGTTGACTATTTGAAGATTGACGGGAGTTTTGTGAAAAATATAGAAAAGGACGAATTGGACAGGGAAATGACCGAAACGATTAATCGCATAGGCCATCTTCTCGGGAAAAAGACCATTGCTGAATTTGCAGAAAGTCAAACCATAATTGAAATACTCAAGGGTATAGATGTCGATTTTGCTCAAGGGTTTGGTGTTTGTAAACCCAGACCCTTGATTGCAGCATAGTATCTATCCGCTCGAATTTAGGAAGAACCTATAATTCTATACGAATATCAGGATACATCCCCTCCATTTCACCGAAAAGGAAGGGCTGGATTGTATTTAATGAAAGTTTCTGGTTACGCTGCGCGTGACCGGTATTGTTTTCGCCGTCAAAAAATGCACCGTTGGCTTCAAGGATGTGGTGGATTCTATCCTTGAATTTTTTAACAAAAAGCTCCCCATCTCCTTCAAAATTTAACCGACCTCTGGTGAAGCCGTCCTTTTGCTTTTTTAATTCTTCCAGGGGCATGCTGTGTTGCTCAAGATCTTCCTGTTTTTTGATCATTCCCCAGACCAGCATCCCGGCAGGGATGGTTATAGCCTCCTCTGTATCGATAATAGTATGTGGCATTATGACGCTTTCCCTGCCGATAGTAATACGTTTATCGGCCTTTCCGTTTAAAAAGCTGTTAAAACCGATAAAAATTTCCTCTTCAAGCTCGGTTTCAATAATTTTTGCACCGTGGGCAGTTACGTTGTTGCCCGCAAGAGTCGAGTTGATTATGTAACAATTTTCCTGGGCATTGGCACCCTTTCCAAGATGGGCATTCTTCAGGTAAGCCCGCTGGGAGATGAGAACATTGTCCTCAATTGTTACCTTACCCTGAACAACGGCATATCTGTCAAGGGATGCAGTTTCTGGAACGAAATCCAGATCTTCCAGTTTTACCATATCAAAAATTCGCTGAAAGGCCTGTTCGTGGTCTTCTATAAAATCAATTATTGAGCCATGGGGAAGGTCGCCGGCAACAACCCCGGCATAGGGACGCAGCAAATCAGGGTCATAGCTGTAGTAGAAGTTAAAATTACCGGGGCTGTTTACCCAGATAGTTCCCGGCGCAATCATCATATGGCTTATCTCTTCGGCCTGAACGTAGGAGTAGGTGCCGATAACGCAATCCTGAACCGTAGTTAAATCTACTGTGGCAAAAGGCCCTATAAAGGCTCCGTCTGTGGGGGCACCGTGAATATTGGCATAGTCCATTGCCAGGGTATCCCGGATAAAAAAGACCTCTGGAGTCTCCGGGTCGTGGGAGAAGTTGTGAACCAGGGTTTTTACCAGGGCACTGTCTCTGATATCAAACATTTCGTCCTGTTCCAGAGTGATGTCAAACCCCTGACAGCTCATTTTATCGCCTTTTTGTTTCAGTTCATCGCCCCTTATGTCGGTTTTATAGAGCAGGGAGTTCTGCACCTTGCATTTTCCCAGAAAATAGCTGCCTGCAAGACCGGAATTCCTGAAGACAAGGCTTAGTGGATGGCCGGTACTTATCCCGTAAAATGCGTAAAATTTTGCCATTTTTTCTGGCTGTATCAGGCCTGTGTAATATTGCTCGACATCGAAATCGAGGTCACGCAGATTTATATTCACTCGCTGGGTTATGCGGTCGTAGAGTTTTTGCAGTTTATTCATTGTGGCTCCTCAGGAAGTGATTGTTTTTTGTTTTCCCTCTGGTTGTGGCTCCTATTGGCACTCATCCAGCCCTTTGGCCTTTACTTCATGGAAGACCGCGGCAAAAACATCCGCAATTCTTAATATACCGACAATTCTGTCATCCTTGGTGACCAGCAGGGAGAGATGGGTTCCAGAGACGAGTCTGTGAATGGCCAGGTCAATGGAGCTGGACTCGGAAACAAACTCTCCGGGGGTTGGTTTTTGCATAAATTCTTCAACCTTTTTATTCATAGCTTCCTTTAGGGATTCCCGGTTAAGAATTGGTCCCTGCTGCCTGTATTGTTCACGCCTGTTAGAGATGAACTTTTCACTGAATCGAAATTTTTTCAAGTGGTCGAGTTCTTCTTTAAGGTCATGCCGTGTCTCCACTGCCTTGAGAATTCGCAGCTGCCCGATTTTTCCAACAACCCGCTCTTCTTCATCAAGTACCAGGATTGACCGGTGTTGATATTTACTGTCAGTGTATGATTCCTGGACCTTTTCAAGTTCCTGGATTGCACCGAGGAGTGTCGTGCCGTAGCGTACAGTAGCGTATTCTTCAATAGGCACCATAAGATCTTTGACTGAAAGATTTTCCATCACTGACTCCTGGTTTACGTTATAAATCATTAAGACTGAATGGAGATTCATTTTGTTTGCGTATGAATTCCCTAAAAACATCAAAATTACAACGATATTTTAAAGGGGTACTAATTTTGTTTTGGAAAATGAGTGTAAAAAGGAAGGGCGGTGGATTAATGGTAACCGGATAAAAATGGGGCAACCTGTTGCCATTGCTGCTAGTTTATCCGTAAATCGGTTTGTAAACAGGTGGTAATTCCACGAAGTTCCGATTTTCATTCCTTTTTGTGGCTGAGGCATTTGCTCCAGCCATGCTGGTTAGCTGTTGTTTAATAATAGTCTGACAGGGTTAACGCTCGATCCAGTCGCTGGAGGAAACCCTGGGTGACTTCAGGGTAGTAGGCGAGGCCCTTGAAACGGGACTTTCCTGATGCTGTGATGGTTGCACATTCCACTTGAAAACCGATGGATTCGAGGTTTGTTCTCCAGCTTTTTTCATCTCCCATCAAATCTTGCTCGGCGTGAAGCCCGGCAAAATAAATTACAGGGATAATTTTAATCCTGCCATAGCGGGCAGCGGTGCCGTTTCGTTTAAAGTTTGCGAAGATCGCGTCTATATCAGGAACACCTTCTATGGCAGCGGCCCGCACGTTTGGGTAAAGGTCTTTTACCATGGTATCAAGGCCAAGATAGATAGTATTTGCCGGGTCGGCAGCAAGAGGAGTGCCGTGAATGGCAAGCAGGTTGTACCCTTCTTCAGGTACGAGCAACTCCGGCTCAATGACTGCTATCAGCTCTTTGATAAACTCCCAGCGGTGAAGCAGGCTCTCGCCCGGAAAAATCCGGAGGCCGGGAAAGAAATGGCAGGTTTCAGCAAGTTGCTGGTATTCGGTACCGGGGAATATGTGCAGCGGCTGCACCACTGCCTTACGGTAGCCGTCAGCCTCAACACGACTCAGAGTCTGCTGTAAACTGGGGAGGTCAAGCTGTTTACGGATTATTTCGGAGGTATAGGCCCAGTAAATATTATGTTCGGGATATTTTTCCATAACTGCGGTTTGAAAAAGTTCCAGTACTTCTTTGGCATGGTTGGTACTGCCAAATGCGGCAATGACTATTGCCGGTTTTTCCTGTAAGGCGGGTAAGCGCATCTTGCGACCAATGTATCCGTTTGGGTTCATTGTATAGGTTCCTTGTTCCTGTAGCTTGCGTGTTTTACCTGCGGCGTTTATATTTTTCCAAGTGGAAGATTTTTCTGTTGCCGGGACCATCAGGTCAATATTTTTTGCTGTTACCGGCTTTAGCCCGGCGGTAAAGTATGACTATTAAATATGAACACAGTAAGGAATAAATGATAATAGTCTACGTAAATTGCCATGGAGTCATTTTTTGCTTTTATATGAAAGTAATCACTGAGGGTATGGAACCTGCAGTTGAGAGTTTCATTGGTCATTGTGGCTGAGGCATTTGCTCCAGCCATGCTGGTTAGTTTGCTATAATAGATAAAATTTGATGCCATCAATTTAAGGGAGGAAGAAATGAAAAAGATTTTGTTGCTTGCGTACAATGGCGAATTAACGTGTTTTGCTCATGTCATGCTGTATGCTCTGGATTTCGACGCCAAAGGGTATGAGGTGAAGGTGATAATTGAAGGGATGGCAACCAGGCTGCTTCCAGAACTGGCAAGGGAGGGTGCTCCTTTTGCCAATGTTTACAGGCAATTAAAGGAAAAAGGTCTTCTGGCCTGCACCTGTAATGCGTGTGCCCAGAAAATGGGAACCCTTGAAGAGGCTGAAAGACAGGGGATAAAGGTTGTCGGTGATATGCAGGGGCATCCTTCAATTGAGGCCTATTTAAAGGATGGGTACGAAATTGTTTCCTTTTGAGATGTATCGTAAATGAAATCACGCTCCCTGGAGCTGCTCGCTCCGGCAAAAAACCTCCAGACGGGTATCAGTGCTGTCAATCACGGCGCTGATGCCGTCTATATTGGCGGCCCTTCGTTTAGCGCAAGAGCTGCTGCCGCAAATTCTGTTGCCGATGTTGCCCGGTTGGTGACCTATGCCCATAAGTTCAACGCCAGGGTCTATGTGGCCCTGAATACCTTGTTTTATGATGATGAACTGGAGCAGGCGGTGCAATTAGCCCACAAGCTGTATAATGCAGGAGTGGATGCATTGATAATCCAGGATGTAGGGTTGCTTGAGATGGAGCTGCCGCCGATTCCTCTCCACGCTTCCACCCAGATGAACAACCAGACTCCAGAGAAGGTCCGGTTTTTGGAAAAAGCGGGTTTTGCGCAGGTGGTGCTGGCAAGGGAACTCAGCCTTTCCCGGATCAGGGAGATTTACGAGCAAACCACCGTGCCTTTGGAATATTTTATCCATGGAGCTCTCTGCGTTTCTTATAGCGGACAATGCTATATCAGTGAGGTTATGGCTGGAAGGAGCGCCAATCGCGGGGAATGCGCCCAGTTTTGCCGCCACAGGTATGATCTCCTGGACACTAAGGGGAAAACCTTGGTGGAGGGGCGATATCTGTTAAGTTTGCAGGATCTTGATTTATCGGGCGGATTGCAGCAGCTTGTCAACGCCGGAGTAAGATCCTTTAAGATAGAGGGGCGTCTCAAGGATGAGAATTATGTAAAAAATGTGACCGCTCATTACAGAAAACTACTGGATGAAATTCTCGAACAGGGGAGCTATAGCCGTTCATCCTCTGGCAGATGTGAATTTGGTTTTACGCCTGATCCTGCGAAATCCTTTCACCGTGGAGGAACCGAATATTTCACCACCAAAAAACGAAATAGAGTTGCTGATATTCGGAGTCCAAAGGCCACTGGAGAGTTGCTTGGAGTGGTAAAAAAAGTATCGAAAGACTATTTTAGTCTACGGTTAAACCAACCTGGAACCGCTATCGCTAATGGTGACGGACTCTGCTATTACGATAATCGGGATAGTCTGAGAGGTTTACGGGTAAACCGCTTTGCTGATGGGCAGGTATACGTAAAGGATGGCTGCCGTAATCTCGCCTTGCAGGTGGGGACAGAGATATACAGAAATCTTGATCTTGACTTCAATAAACAACTGGAACGCAGCCAATTGTGCAGAACTATCAATCTGCGGGCCAGAGTGCTCGAAGTTGAAGGGGGGCTGGAGTTGCATCTGGTAGATGAAGACGGTATCTCTTCATCTGCATTTTGTGCAGTTGCGGCCGAAAAGGCTAAAAATCCAGGGACTCTGAAGGGAACAATTCAAAAACAGATGAACAAAACCGGCGGAACCATATTTCACATAAGTTCTCTGGAGGTTCA
>PDWJ01003680.1_pt1 | contig 15306 bp, 15 predicted proteins | sample 1430881 | NCBI WGS metagenome assembly PDWJ01 (sample SAMN01162460, study PRJNA174530) | Oral metagenome, whole genome shotgun sequencing project. | biome: Marine environment; feature: Marine mammal; material: Swab sample of the gingival sulcus; isolation source: swab sample of gingival sulcus... | reverse complement strand
GGTGTTCTCCAGCTTGAGGCCAACATCTTCGCTGATGACCTGACCGCCGGTGAGGACAGCCATGTCCTGGAGCATCGCCTTGCGACGATCGCCAAAGCCGGGGGCCTTGACAGCGGCAGCGTTGAAGGTACCGCGGATCTTGTTGACGACCAGGGTGGCGAGGGCTTCACCCTCGATGTCCTCAGCGATGATGACCAGCGGCTTGCCGGTCTTCATCACACCTTCGAGGACGGGAAGCATCGACTGAACGGTCGAGATCTTGCCCTGGTTGAGGAGGATGTAGGCGTCTTCGAGAACGGCTTCTTGACGCTCGGCATCGGTGACGAAGTAGGGCGAGAGATAGCCCTTATCGAACTGCATACCCTCGGTGAAGTCCAAGGTGGTGCCGAAGGTGTTGGACTCTTCAACGGTGACCACACCATCCTTGCCGACCTTGTCGATCGCGTCGGCGATGACTTCACCGATCGAGGCATCAGCTGCCGAGATGGTGGCAACGCTGGCGATATCGCTCTTGTCGTCGACATCCTTGGCCTGCTCGGAGATCGAGTCGGCAGCCGCGACGACAGCCTTCTCGATGCCCTTCTTGACCGCCATCGGGTTGGCCCCGGCAGCGACATTCTTCATGCCGACACGAATCATCGACTGGGCGAGGACCGTGGCGGTGGTGGTGCCGTCTCCGGCGATGTCGTCAGTCTTGGTGGCGACTTCCTTGACGAGCTGGGCGCCCATGTTCTCGAAGGGATCCTCAAGCTCGATTTCCTTGGCGATCGACACACCGTCATTGGTGATCGTCGGCGCACCGAACTTCTTGTCGAGCACGACATTGCGGCCCTTGGGGCCGAGGGTGACGCGCACGGCGTCAGCCAGCTTGTTAACGCCGGCTTCAAGTGCACGACGAGCTTCGTCGTCAAAGGGCGCCCTAGTGCGCTGACCGATCGGATGGTCCGGGTCATTGGCACTCGACCCAGTGGAGTGCCAATGCTAGACCTGGCGTTTTAGCAATCACAACCTACGAGTGCTAGCCATCAGCGGCCACCACAGCACCAGCGACATCACCAGTCGACCGATCATCCACTGATCGGTTCTTGGTTGTCATCATCGGTCTGGGTTCATCGGCGTGGAACATCGCCAGCTCAACACACATGCACGGCGACCCACCGCCCGACATGGTGGGCGGGGTGTTGTCGCTCTGGAAATCCCTGAGCGTGACCGCCGCCTTCGTTGGAGCGATGATCGGCGGTCTCGTGATGGAACACACCGGTAGCCGAAGCGCCACTGTTGGTGCACTGATCTGGTGCGGCCTTCCAGGAGCGATCATGTGGATCGCCATACAGCACACGAACACGCCGCGACCAGAACGGCTCTAACCTCCCCGGTCTCAGCTCGCTCGATCATCCGTCCAGAGTTGTGCACCCCATGGTGGCATTGCCCATCGCGGTCTCAAAGTCAGGCGCCGACGGATCAAGATTCTTGTACGCCTCCCTCAAGCACTCGGCATCGACCACGTCCTCAGCCCCAGGGCCAAGCTCCTTCATGATCCGGTCAACAAGCGCATCGGTGTCGATGCAGGCGATGATCCCCCACTTGATCTCCTCACCCTCAGGGCTGAGCTGCGGATCCTCGGTGTCTCCAAGGGCAACGATCGTGGCAACGTCTTCGTCACTCAGCTTCTTCACCAGATCGTTGACGCAGGCCGTATCGAGCTCGAGGTTCTGCTTGGCGGCTCCCTCGATGAAGAGGTCGACAACCTTGCCTCGGTCTCCACCAACGCTGCCGCCACCACAGGCAGTCAGGACGAGCAACGCCGCAGTCAACAGAACACATCGACGCTTCATGGGGTTTCCTTTCGCCATACCCGCCGCATGGCGAGCCTCATCTGCCTAGGTTGCCAGATTTGTCTCGAACACCGCAACGCTGAAATCCACGGCAATCGGGTCTCGATATGCGACAACGCGACCGGTTCAACCGTCCTTGTTCGAATTGCGAGACACCGTTCTCAGCCCCTGAACCGCCTCGACCTGTGCAGCCCGGCTCATGACTCAAACGATCAGTCGTTCATCGCCAGGCCGGCTTCAAATCTCTCCTCAAACAACGTCGCCTCATCGATCGACCGATCGGCATCACACCGATCGACCAGGACAACGCGAAAAGCCGCGACCAGGCAGGCACGAGCCCTCCCGGTCGCGGCTTGCGACGTCGCCCTCTGAGGGCGAGCACACAGCTAGATCATCCGCCGAGGCTCACACACTGCATAGCAGCATTGGCCATCGCAGCTTGGGGGTCACCTGAAGACGTATCGAGCTCCTTGAACGCCTTCTTCAAGCAGTCGGTGTCGATCATGTCCGCAGCATCCGGACCGAGCTCAGCCACCATCTGGTCGACCAAGGCATCGACATCAGCACAGGTCACCAGCTCCAACGACAGCTTCTCGGCTTCGGCGCTGAGCTCAGCCGCTTCGATGTCGTCAGCTTCAAGAATCTTGGCAGCATCTTCGTCACTCAGTTTCGAGGCCACGTCGTTGACACAACTCTCGTCAAGCTTGAAACCTTCCTCTGCCGCTGACTCAATCAGCTTGTCGGCGACCTTTCCCTGGTCTCCACTAGCGCCGCCACCACCGCACGCACTCAAGGCAAACAGCGCCGCGGCAGACAGAGCAACAAGACGTTTCTTCATGGAACTTCCTTTCGTTATGTCCGCCGCATGACGGACCCAACTTTGTAATTCTAGTGCCACCAAACCAACTCGGGTACGAATACCACCCATTCCTCCATTTCTTTCCAACTCGACCACACTCTTGGCTGCGGGTCTCAGACGCGACAGACTCCATCCCGCTGATCACGCAAGGTGGCGTCTGTTCAACAGTGGTGTTGTACCGATGACGCTCTGCGACGCCTTATCAACCCACGCCGCGTCGATGTCGACCGTGTCGGCTGTGGCGGCTTCGGGGACCATGTTGGCGAGCGTGCGAGAGCTCTATCGAGCCTCACCAGCCGATCTGGAACCCGTGGTCACCCGGAGACGTGGCTATACCACCGCATACCCGCACGACCGCAGCACCCCAACGGTTTCAGCCAGGGGTAACCCGACCACATTTGAGGGGCTTCCATCGATGCGATGCACCAGCACCGCTCCAGCTGATTGCATCCCATAGGCACCGGCCTTGTCGAGATGATCGCCAAGACTCAAATACCAATCGATCCCGTTAGGACTGAGTCGCACAAAGGTCACCTCGGTCGTCACCGTGACCGCATGGACATCGCTCCCCCGTCGACCGACCACCGTGGTATGCACCTGATGAGCCCGATCTGACAGGAGGGTCAACATACGGCGAGCATCATCGTCGTCAACCGGCTTCCCCATGATCTGACCGCCCAACGCCACCGTGGTGTCAGCAGCTAGAACCACCGCCTCATCGGGATCCTCGATGATGGCTGCCACGGCAGCCGCCTTTGCCCGGGCCACCCGATCGGTGTACGAGGCCGGTTCTTCACCAGGGCGCGGTGTCTCATCGACATCGGCCACATGGATGTCAAAAGCCACGCCGCAGCGGGCCAACACCTCCTGCCGTCGGGGAGAGCCAGACGCCAATACCAACCTCATCACCTCAACGTTGCCACGTCATCAGCGTCAACGCCACTTATCGGCACGTGACCGATCACACCGCCAGCTATCCCCCAGACACCGACGAGATACCCGATTCATCGGGAACGGTGGTGTCATCAAGATCATCGAGATATCCCTCGGGGAGCGAGACCGAAATCGGCCCATTGGTGTGCCCACGACGGATGCGCTCCCCACCGGCAACCAGCTCAAGATCACCATCGAGCTGACCAAGCCGATCATCAAGCTCGTCCAAGGTGGACACCTGGGACAGATCTCGACGCACCGCTGGACCCACCGGATAGCCGGAGAGATACCACGACGTGTGCTTACGAAACTCGCGCATCGCCACCGCTTCACCGCCAAAGTCAGCGCGATGTTCGATCAAGAGCCGGGCGTGACGAGCCATGGCGTCGACAACCTCACCGAGCCGGCGTGACGGAGGCACCGCGCCACCGGTCATCGCGGCAATCAGATCGCCGAACAGCCACGGTCGTCCCAGGCATCCCCGACCGATCGCCACCCCATCACATCCGGTGGCATCCATCATCGCCACCGCGTCGCGCGCTTCCCAAATGTCACCATTGCCGATCACCGGTATCGAGGTCACCGCTTGCTTGAGCTCCCCGATCGTTTCCCATCGAGCATCTCCGGAATAGTGCTGTTCAACCGTGCGAGCATGAAGGGCGATCCACGCCACACCCTCATCGGCACAGATTCGACCGGCGGTGAGATCGGTACGGAGCCCATCCCACAAACCGTGCCGGAACTTGGCGCTGACCGGCACCTTGTAGGGCTCGGCAGCGGTGACCGCGGCGCGAACGATCTGAGCTAACAAGGCCGGTTTTGCCGGCACTGCTGCTCCCCCACCCTTGCGCATGACCTTGGCTGCTGGACAGCCAAAGTTGAGATCGATGTGGTCAACTCGCCCTTCATCACACACCCGATGAACAGCGCGTCCCATCATCGCTGGATCATTGCCATAGATCTGGAGGCTGCGCGGTGTCTCATCAGCAGCGAATTGGATCATGGCCTCGGTTTTCGCGTTGCGATAGGCCACGGCGTGAGACATCACCATTTCGTTGACATAGATGAGGCCAGGACCCCACATCCGACACATGGTTCGAAAGGCTCGATTGGTCACCCCAGCCATGGGGGCCAGGATCACCGGAACCGTGGGGGTGAAGTCTCCAATTCGTAGCGGCAACATCTCCTCGCCAGGCTAGGAGCCCGCCCCGGTTGACCCTCCTTGCCGACGACTACGACCCCTCACTGTCGAACCAGGCAAACAAAAAGTCTCGTGTCGTCACCCGATGAGTCTCTTGCCATCACTCGGTTGAGAGTTCATAGTGGAAAGATGGGGGTTGATCTCAGATCGGTTGACATCAACCTCGCCGATTGGAAGCGCTGACAGCTGGGTCACGGTGATGGATCGTCCCGGCAGCGACTTCTCATAGGGGTTGGGGAGCTGATGCCAGCCAACCCGTGAAAGGACAACTCTGATGACCTCTTCGCTCCGCCCACTCGCTCTTGTCGGCGTTGTTGCCCTGATCACCATCGGTGGCTGCACCCGCGACACCGCGACCCCACCCACGTCCACATCGGACAGCTCTACCAGTTTGTCCGCCACCAGCGTCCCCTCTCCCACCAGCGCTGCGACCCCAGCAACCACCGACGCCACCCCAGCAACCAGTGCTGCCACCCCAGCAACCACCGCTGCCAACCCAGCTACCACCGCTGCCAACCCGGCTACCACCATCGGCACGAACCCCATCGCTGAAGGAAGTGGGTGCGCCCCCGGACCCGGCACCCTTCCCGATGGAACCTGGTACGGCAGAATTGTTAACGCTGATGACAACACGATCGAATTCGATCTGATGTGCTTCTATGTCGGTGACAATGCCACTCTCGCCGCGGCCCAAGATGGTGAAGAGTCGCCGCCGCCCAACGACTATTACGTCCGCAACGACTCCTCGGTGACCCGCGTGATCCCGATTGCTCCCACGATTACGGTCACCGCACTCAACAATGCCAACAATCCGATCAGTGTGAGCTATGCCGACTGGTTGTCACAGCGGGTCGGTGACTTCCGGCATTCAGTCTGGATCGATACAGCATCCGGCGAGATCGTCGAGATCGAAGAGCAATACCTTCCCTAGTCGTCAGTCGATCACCGGAAGCCGAAGATGGGGCTGGGCGCCGCTGCTGAGTGGCATAGCACCATCACTGCGCCACCGATACCAGCCCGCCGCGGCCACCATGGCGGCATTGTCGGTACACATGTCGCGACTCGGCAACGCCGCTCGAATACCGTCATCGGCACATCCTGATGCCATCGCGTCGCGCAAGGCACTATTGGCCGACACACCACCGCCGAGCACAATCCCGCTCGCTCCAACCCGACTCGCCGCCCGGCGAGCCTTAGCGACTAAGACATCGACCACCGCGGCTTGAAAACTGGCAGCAACATCAGCTGAGGACACCTCGGGATGAGCCCGAACATAATTCATGACCGCGGTCTTCAACCCCGAAAAGCTGAAATCCAGATTGTTGGGATCCGAGCTCAGCGCCCGCGGAAACCGGATCGCCGTGGGATCACCACCACGAGCGGTCTTTTCGATCGCCGGTCCGCCGGGATAGCCCAACCCCAAGAAGCGGGCAACCTTGTCGAAGGCCTCACCCGCTGCATCGTCGATGGTTTGGCCGAGCACCCGATACCGACCATGATCGATCATCTCGACCAAGAGGGTGTGTCCTCCCGACACCAGCTCGACCACCAAGGGGAACTCCAGACTCGGATCATCGATCAGGGCAGCATAGAGATGGGCTTCAAGATGGTTGACGCCCACATAGGGCACCCGCCACGCCGCGGCCAACGCCTTGGCTGCCGACACTCCCACCAAGAGAGCTCCGATCAACCCTGGTCCGTGAGTACACGCAACGATGTCGATATCCGACGAGGTCATCCCAGCATCGCTGAGGGCCTGATCGATCACCGGATGAAGGTTGGACATATGGGCTCGGCTGGCGATCTCCGGCACTACCCCACCAAATTCGGCGTGGATCTCCACCTGGCTCGACACCACATTGGAGAGGACGTGGATGCCATCGACCACGATCGCTGCCGCGGTTTCATCACAACTGGTTTCGAGGCCCAACACCACGGTGCGGGCCGATGCCGAGGTCATGACTGCGAACCATCCTTCCCGCTCAGCACGGCCTCATAGTCGTCCGCAGCCAGGTCATGACACCACATGATGAGGGCGGTCTCGTTGCCGGAGTAATAGCTCGGTCGGGTACCCACCGGGGCAAATCCGAACCGACGATAGAGCTCGATCGCCGCGTGATTGGATTCGCGCACTTCGAGCGTCCACGACACACAGCCTCGACCCCGAGCATGTCGACCCAAGGCCGACATCAAACGGGCACCGATCCCCCGACGACGAAACTCGGGCGAGACAGCGATGGTGGTCACATGGGCCTGGTCGCCGTCGGGATCGGGCACCACCATCAGACCAGCGAAACCGACGATCTCATCATCGATGCGGGCGACGACATACCACCGACTCTCGGGTCGAGCGAGCTCGTCATTGAACAAGGACCAACTCCAGGGTGTCGATGAGGTCTCGGCATCGATCGCCACCACCTCGTCGAGATCAGCCCCAGTCATCGTCTCAAGACCTATGTCGGTGACCGTGCTCATGACGCTCCCCGACGGGTAGCCCAATTGATCTCAGCGTCGGGACGGCGCAGATAGAGCGGAGCCACCTCCACCGGCGCCACCCAAGCATCAGCGGATCGGGCCACCTCGACCACCGCAGCTGACGAGGGATACCAGAGATCGCCGAGCATGAGTCCGGGACCGGCACTGACCAGCTCATCGCGATAGCGATGAGCTCCATCACCGACAGCCACTGCCTGACCACCGTGGGTACCGATCGCCGCGACCACATCGGTCACCCGACCAGCAGCTGGCTCGGTGAGCGGTTGGAGCTCATCACCGCGGCGCTGGTACAGAGCCCAAAACACCTCACCCTTGCGACCGTCGATGATCGACGCGATCACGCCGTCAACCCCGATCACGGTGTGGGCGAGCGCGGTCAGCGACACCACCGAAGCCACCGGAACCCCAAGCCCCACTCCCAAGGCTTGAGCGGTGGCGATACCGACCCTCATCCCGGTGAACAGACCGGGGCCGATATCGACAGCAACACCATCGATCTCGGACAACTCGATGCCTGCATGACGACATCCATCCTCGATCAGGGGCATCAGCAATTCGGCATGGCGACGCGGCTTGACCACATCGATGGTGGCGATCAGACCCTCAGCCGAGCCGATCGCCACTCCCACCTGGGTGGTGGCGGTCTCAATCCCGAGGATCAGCATGCAAAGGCCTCCAGATCAGCCGCCAGCTGGGCCCACCGATCATCCCAGGCGCCAGCGACCGACACGATCTCGATCCGACGCTCGCCATCCAGACCAAACTCGTCATCGGTGATCTCTGCCGGCGGGCCGCTGGTGAAGGTCGCCTGGAGGTAGGCACCAAACGCGTCGGCAGCCACATCACCCCATTCCACCAGAGCGATGCCGTCAGATTCGACCAGTTCCACCAGCCCCAGATCATCGACATCAGCGAGTCGATCGAGCCGATACAGATCAGCGTGATGGAACTGCCACGTAGAACCGGGAATCGGATAGGTGTGAACCAGGGTGAAGGTCGGCGACGTGATCGGATCGGTGATCCCCAACGCCCGACCAAATCCCTGACTAAAGGTGGTTTTACCGGCTCCCATCTCACCGGCGAGCAGGATCACGTCACCGGGACGCGCTGCAGCCGCCACGACCCCAGCGATGGCGTGGGTGTCATCTCGGCGGCGGGAACACAACAACATGGGCTACCGATGCTAGGAGGGATCGTTGGCGGTCGTGCCAACCACCTGTCGCGGCACCCGCTCGGATACGCCACACACGATCTCATACCCGATCGTGCCCAGTCGTTCAGCCCACTCCAGCGCGGTGATCTCTTCGCTTCCTTGACATCCCAGCAGGACCACCTCATCACCGACCTCGCAGCACTCCAAGCCCCCAACATCGACCACCAATTGGTCCATCGTGACCACACCAACGATCGGACAGCGGCATCCTCCGATCAAGACATCAGCACCACAACGGTCACCATCGGTGCCCAACCGCCGAGGTACCCCATCGGCATAGCCGATCGGGACCGTGGCTACCACCGTGTCAGCGGAGAAGGTATGGCGCCAGCCATAGGACACCGATGACCCGGCCACGACCGTCTTGACATGAGACACCCGAGCCTTGAGGGACATCGCCGGTCGAAGTCCATCGACCAAATCGTCCACTCCCCGACCGGGCGAGATCCCATAGAGCGCGATCCCGACCCGGATGAAGTCATATCGCGATCGAGGCAGGGCAACAGCGGCCGCTGAGTTGGCAGCGTGAACGATCGGCGGACGACCACCGACCCGATCGAGATCGGCCAAGACGGTGTCGAAGCGGTCAAGCTGGGCATCATTGGCTGCTGACGATGGTTCGTCGGCACACGCCAGGTGGGTGAAGATCCCCTCCAGACGAACCGCCGGCGCGAGCGTAGAAATAGCGGTGACCAGATCGGCCACATCAGCGACATGAGCACCGATCCGATGCATCCCGGTATCAACCTTGAGGTGGACCGGATGATCATGGGCGCCGGCGTTGACCAGTGACCGAGCAGCGTCAACCGATGACACCGTGGCGATCAGATGGTGATTGACGATGTCGTGGGCATCCTCGAGCGGTTGTTGGCTCAAGATCAAGATCGGCGCGTCGATACCGGCATCGCGAAGGGCGATCCCTTCAGCGGTCAGGGCGACGCATAGGCCATCAGCTCCAGCATCGAGGGCCGCTTGGGCTGCTGTGGCCGCACCGTGACCATAACCGTTGGCCTTGACCACCGCCCACACCGAGGTGTTCGGCGCTGCAGCGGTGACCACCCCAATATTGTGGACCATGGCTGAACGGTCGATTTCGGCCCACGCTCGAAGGCTCATACGAGCCCTCCAAGCGCTGCTGGCAGGGCATCGATCAGGTCGCTAGCGATCAGCCCAGCAGCGCCGTGACGGTGTCCAGCTTCAGCATGGATCCAGGCCCCAGCAGCCGCAGCATCAGCTGGGTCCAGGCTCCGAGCGAGCAGCGCCCCAATAATGCCGGAGAGCACATCACCGCTTCCGGCGGTGGCGAGAGCTTGATCGCCATGATCGACCAGCCGCACCCGGCCGCTCGGGTCGGCGATCACCGTGGTCGGCCCCTTGAGCAGGATCACCGCCCCGGTTTGGATCGACCAGCGACGAAGATCGGCGATCCGATCGTCGCTCGGTCGCGATCCAGTCAGACGTTCATATTCACCATCGTGGGGGGTGAGCACGGTGGGAGCACGTCGTTGGGCAAGGATGTCGCCCAACCCGCTGGTGGCGAGAGCATTGAGGCCATCACCGTCGACCAGGATCGGGATCGAAGCGTGGCGAATGATCGAGGCCACGAGCTCATCCCCACCAACTCGACCAAGTCCCGGACCGATCACCAAACTGTGGAACCGGTCGAGGTCGGCCAACACCTCAGCACCTTCGTTCCCCGGAGTGAGAGGGCGCACGACCGACTCCAGCGGGGCAGCCACCTGGTGTCCTGGAGAGGAGACCACCACGATCCCGGCGCCAGCTCGTTGAGCGGCAGCGCAGGCCAACCAGGCAGCGCCATCCATCCCCGGTGAACCAGCGATCACCCGGACCGCATGGGACCATTTGTGAGCGGTGCGCGATCGAGCTGGCAGCCACGCTGCCACGTCAGCAGCTTCAACGATCTCGATCGGGTCGGTACCATCGTCAGGCCGGTTGAGATCGAGGCCGATATCGACCAGGTCGAGTTCGCCGACCAGGTCGGGACCAGCACCGAGCACGTGACCTGGTTTGGCCGCCGCGAAGGTGACGGTGGCCCTTGCAGCGGCGGTGCCCGGCGAAGCATTGCCGGTCAGGGCATCAAGCCCGGTCGGCACATCGACCGCCAAGATAGGTGCACCAGCGGTGTCGGGCATGGTCCACTCGCCGCGAAAACCGGTGCCGAATGCTGCATCGATCACCAGGTCGGATGGCGGAAGAACCGCCGGGGCATCATCCCAGCGATAGATGGTGACCGCCATGCCGGCCTCGGCAAGGCGGCGACCGGCGACCCGTCCATCAGCCCCGTTGTTGCCGGGACCGGCGATCACGATGACCCTCCGGCCATACACACCACCCAGCACTTGTCGAGCCCGGGCGGCAACCGCTGCACCGGCTCGTTCGATGAGGATCTCCACCGGGGTCTCCGACGCCGCGTCGATCGCGTTCATCCGTTGAGGGGTGACGACAGGAATCACCGTCCCCAGGGTAGTCGGGCCACCCCACGAGCGCGTTTGCTCACTCAGCGATGACGACAGCGATAGCGGTGGTCTCGGTATGGGTCAGGCTGAGATGCCAGCTGGTGATTCCGGCGTTGGCCGCCAGCAGGGCGGCTCGCCCATCGAGATGGAGACGGGGCTCGCCCGACTCATGTGACGACACCCAGACATCATGGGCATCGATCCCTCCGAGCCCGACGCCGAGGGCCTTCATCGTGGCCTCGCGGGCCGCAAATCGAGCCGCCAAGCCAGGAACCGGATCAGATCGAGTTGACAGATCGTCAAGTTCAGCGGCGACAAAGAGCCGCTGTCGAAGTGAGGGGGTTCGTTCCAGGGATCGGCGAAACCGGTCGATCTCGACCGCATCGATGCCCAGTCCTTTCACCAGCTCAGCTCCGCCACGTGTCAGCGACCGACGAGAGCGGAGCGATCAAGAGCTCGGCAACGTCCAGGTTGGCCAGGATGGCATGGTCAAACTCGCCTTCGGTTTCGGTCACCCAGTCGACCAGGCGGGCATAGCGATCGTCATAGCCCTGGAGGACCGTTCTCATCACATCGGCCGAGAGACGATCGTGGAACCGGACATGAACCAGGGTGATCCCGGTACACACCCCAGATCGCACTTCAGGCACAAAGATCATGGTTCGCTGGTCGCGGCGGCCACGAGCGACCAAGACATCTTGTGCTTCAGCAACCCGGTGTTTGGTTCCCATCAGTCGATGGTCGAGGTCAACCCGACTCGACAGCCCGCGAGAGATCCCGGCCCGATCCACAATCGTGATCTGAGCGCCCTCGATGCGATATCGGGTAAACCCGGTCACCTGAGCCACGGCTGGGCTGAGTGCAGCAAGCACCTTGAGCACCCGGTACGACACCACATCTCGGCCCACACCGGCATCGAGAACGGTTTCGACCAAGAGACGGTCAAGGATGCCTTCGTCGCTGCGCGAAATCCCAACAGTCACCGTCTTGGCTTGGTGCTTGATGGCATCGATCGGCCGGGTGAGCTCATTGATGGCATCGGTGAGCGCCGCCACCAGATCATCGATCAGGGCCGCTGGTGTACCGACCTTGCCGGTTGCTTGAGAGAACGCCTCCACCGGGTTGGGAGCAGCCAGATCGGTGAGTCGACCGATCAGGGCAACCGCGGTGCTGGCTTCGAGATGGCCGTCGTAGCGCTGGGCTCGAAGACCGTCGACAAAGCGCCGGGACACCGGGGGGATCTCGGCTCTCACCCGAGCGAGCACCTCATCGCCAGTCGTCGATTCAACCACCGCGTGATCGATGAGGTCGCGCGCCTCGCGCAGGGGCCGAGCAGAGACATCGATCGCCCGCGCCGCCTCATAGCCAAACAGATGGCCCACCATGGCTGACAGCACAAATCCAAGAGCAGGATCGACCGGGGGAACCTCGATGGTAGCCACCGACCGATACCGGGTTTCTCCCCGGTCGGCGACCACGATCGGCAGGGCTTTGTGGGCCAAGAAAATGGCGGTTTCTTTGGCGACATCGTCAGCGATACTGCCCCTCAGCCCAGCAGCACACACAAAGATCAAGGGCTCTGAGGAGAGATCGATGTGCTTCTTGTCTTCGGTGACATCGGCAGCGATCGACTTGTAGCACAGCTCGCTGAGCTTGATCCTGACCTCTTCAGCAGCCACCAAATTGGGCCCATTGCCGACCACTGCCCAATAGCGCTTGGTCGGGGCGTAGCGCTGAGCGGCTTCGGCCACGTCGGGGCGCACGGTGAGCACCTCATCCATCGCATCGGGCATGGCGACGAGACCGGTCAAGAGATCGTGACGGCGCTGGTTCGAACCGATTCCGGCGGCAGCGGTGATCGCACACGCCAGCACCGCCCCAGCAGCGATCTGGGAATAGAACGCCTTGGTCGATGCCACACTCATTTCCACATCGCGACCGTCGGAGGTATAGATCACCCCATCGGCCTTTTGGGCCAGGTCGCTGGCTCGACGATTGACGATCGCCACCACAGCAGCACCCCGTGACGAGAGCAGATCGACCGTGGTGTTGGTATCGGTCGTGGTCCCACTCTGGCTGACCGCGATCACCAGGGTGTCGCTCATGTCTGGCTGGAGCAAGAATCCCGAGAGTTCGGTGGCGGTCACGGCCACGACCTCAAGATCACCGTCAGCGAGCTCCCCGAGAATCCGAGCGACTCCTTGTCCGGCGACAGCCGCGGTGCCTTGGCCGATCACATTGACCCTGGTGATCGTGTGCTCGGCGAGACGATGCCGAATCTCTTTGCTGAGGGTGACGTCGCCAACCTCAGCATGAAGGACTCCATCACGATCGACGATGCGACCCCGCAAGGTGGTGCGGAAACTTCGAGGTGATTCACCGATCTCTTTGAGGAGATAGTGGGGTGCTCCACCACGGTCGATATCGCGGGTGGTGACCCCGGCCTCGGTGACATCAGCATCGGACACCGGATGATCGGAGCCGTCATACCCGATCCGGCGGATCCCCTCGAGGGTTCCAGCCTGGGACCGATCCAAGGTCACGATCTCACCGCCATGTTCACCGTCGAGGCGCACATACACCGGCGTTTCTTCGACCACGCCATAGGGCTCGGACGCCACCACATAGGCATCATCGGCCATACCGACATAGAGCCCTTGGCCGCTGCCGTGGAGGGCCAACATCATCACATCGGGCTCGTCAGCGCTCATCGCGGCGATCGCCACTGAGCCTTCAAAGGATGACACCGTGCGCTGGAACGCTTCGGTCATGGTGGTCGTCCGCTCAGCATGGCGCGACACCAGGGTGGGGATGATCTTGGCATCGGTGGTGATGTGGGGATGGATATTCAGATCGTGGCGAACCCGAAGATCGGCATGGTTATCGACATCGCCATTGAGCGCCGCCACCACATAGGGCCCGCGCTGAGCGCCGAGTTCGCGGCTGTCGACCGGATGGGTGTTGGGCACCGAGATGATTCCCACGCTGGCCCACCGAGTGTGGCCGATGACCGCTACCTGAGCATTGGGTCCGCTGACCGCCTGCCGCAAGAGGTCGTCTGCCAGCAGCTCCTGACGCAGGATCCGGGTGTTATCGCCGAGTTCACCGATCTCGGCGGCTTCCTTGTAGACGAACGACAAGGTGGTGCCATCCAGATGCACCGAACCACTGGGCTGGGTGGGGTCGGCGGATCGTTCAGCGATCCCCTGGCGAATCGGGGCCGAGGTGAGGTCGAGATCGTGGCCGGTGACAAAGATGTGGATCCCAGCTGAGTCGCGTCCTCGAACCTCCAGCCGGTCAAGTGCCGCCAAACCTTGGTAGATCGCCAGATAGGCAGCAACCGATGACTCGCTGATCTGATCACCGACCATGGCCCCCACCGCGGCAATCGCTGGGAGACGATCCTGGCGTACGGCCCACAGGGCGTCGCGGAGGGCAAGCGATTCAGCGCTACGCGCTTCGAGCTCGGCAGCATCGACCTGGTCAAGGCGGGCATCGGCCTCGGCACTGATCGCGTCGAGACGGTCGAGACGATCGGTGATCTGGGCAACATGATCGGGGCGATTGGCCAACGCGAGGATTCCTGGCGTCCCTTTGAGAGCAGCGTCAACCTGTGAGATTGTCGAGATCGTGACGGTGAGATCGGTCGCGGCGATCGCTCGATCGAGCTCAGCGATCAGATCGTCGGGCACTGGAACCGGCCGTGACGACCGACGACTGAGTATCCCAACGATGCCGCACATGTGGGGAAGCCTAGCGATGAGGCCCGGCGATGATCAGTCAGCGCCTAGCAGCAGGCAGCCCGTACCGGCTCGATCAAGGAATCAGCGGTGGCGTGGGCCAGTTCAGCGGTTGGCGCTTCGACCATGATCCTGACCACCGGTTCGGTCCCGCTCGGTCGGATCAAGATCCGGCCCCGATCTCCCAGAGGACGGGCGGCCTCGACGATCTCGGCGGCGATCCGCTCAGCAACATCCGGACGCCGCTGACCGACTTCAACATTGATCAAGACCTGGGGCAACTGGGTCATCACCGCCGATGCCAACTCCGACAACGGTCGAGCGGAACGCACGACCAGATCAGCCAGAATCAGCCCGGTCAAGAGCCCATCACCGGTGTTGGCCAAATCAGAAAAGATCACGTGGCCCGACTGTTCTCCCCCCAGAGAGAACCCTCCGCCGGTGAGGGCTTCGAGCACATAGCGGTCACCGACCGCCGTGTCGACCACCGAAATGCCCGCCTCGTTCATCGCCAGACGGAACCCCAGATTGGTCATCACGGTGACGACGACA
>PDWJ01003389.1_pt1 | contig 15306 bp, 14 predicted proteins | sample 1430881 | NCBI WGS metagenome assembly PDWJ01 (sample SAMN01162460, study PRJNA174530) | Oral metagenome, whole genome shotgun sequencing project. | biome: Marine environment; feature: Marine mammal; material: Swab sample of the gingival sulcus; isolation source: swab sample of gingival sulcus... | reverse complement strand
ACGGATACAAGCACCACATCAATATCGACAAGGCGCACAAGCTGATCCGGCGCTACGCTGTCACCGACGCCAGCGTACACGCCAGTCGGATGTTTGATGGTATGTCGAGACGGCCCGCGCGCTGGCCGAACACCGAGGTGAGCTCACTGCCGACGGTGAAGAGAGCGAGCAACGCTCGTATCTGGCTGAAATGCTCTACATGACTGAACTCATGGTTACCGGCGGGCGACCCCGGGAGATTGAGGCGCTGACCAGCTCGGATCGTGCGGCGATGCAAGAGGCGTTGATTCGTGCGTTGGAAGCGTGTGAACAGGACGGTCGGCCACACGCACGACCCGAGGATGTGTGCGCGCAATTGCTCACAATGGCTGAAGCCGAGCCGATTCCGGCCATCCAGTTGACCATTCGGCATCAGGCCGATGCACTCAAATTATGGACGAAAGGCCTGCGTGGCCACTTCTTCAATCGCTATGGTCAGGGGTTTGACGACGAAATCGATGTGGTGCATATCGATCTGGGGCTACTGACCGCCGACGGCCATGAAGACATGCTGGCGCTCGCGGTCTTGTCGCTACTGGCCAACATCACCGCCTGGAGCGAAAAGCACCAGGCGTCGAGTCGCCATACCGAAGTGTGGTTTGATGAAGGCCACTACATTTCCAGGATGCCGCTCACCGTCAAGGGTTTTATCGTCGGCACCAAAGTTTGGCGCAAGCTCCATACCTGGTTGATTTTTGCCACGCAGGACTTCAGTGATTTTAGCGAAGACGCTCGCCAGATTCTCTCGCAAGCCGAATTCTGGTTTCTGCTATCGATGGGTGCCGCTGAAGCGCGCCAGGTGGCGCATTTTCGTGAGCTGACTGACGAGGAACGCCACCTGCTGACGCTGGCACTCAAAGAACCGGGACGGTTTGTTGAGGGTGTGATGCTCTCGGAAAAATACCCCCCCGCATTACTGCGCTTTGTGCCGCCCGCCCTGGCACTCGCCCTGGCACATACCGAAGGCGAAGAGAAAAACCGTCGCCTCCAGCTCATGGAGACGCAGGGTCTGAGTGAACTGGAGGCCGCCTTATGGGTGGCTCGTGATATGGTCGCTCAACGCCGCCGCCACCGTTTAGAGGAGACCGCCTGATGATACGTCAAGCCACCCCCTTGATTTCTTCTGCACAACGGTCCGGGTTGCTGGTTCTGGCCCTGGTCTCGGTGCTATACGTTGTACCCGCCGCCCATGCACAAAGCCGCATTGATGAGCTAAAAGGCAAAATGGGGGCGGGGGTGCGCTCAGATGATATTCCCGCCGGGCGCAGCGGTTTTGCTTTTGGCATTGGCGCAGGCGCGGACACCGACGGGCTGTATCCCCCCAGCTTCAGCGATAAACTTCGGATCGACGCGAATTTCAGCGCGGGTTTTGGCTACTCGTGTGGACAATTTAATCCGTTCGACAACGTTGAAGCGATGATTGAGCACAGCGTTGAAAAGTTCAAACAACTGCCGCAGAAATTTGTGATGGCCGTACAGGGCGCGGTGGCCTCGCTGCCCGCTTATATTCTAAACAAGATTAATCCGACACTCTACAACACCGTCACCAAGAATCTGGACGAAGCATTCAAATTATTCGAGGTTAATTTCAAGGACTGTCAGCAGATTGAGCGCGAGATTGCCCTGGGGCAAAACCCGTATCAAAGTCTCGTGATGGCCGGGATTGGCGACCGGATGCGTGTCGAGATGGGCTATGGAAGAGGAACCATTGATGATCGGATGCGAACGGTGCGGGAACAGGGCCCGGCCAACGGTATCGTGATGAGCGATGGCAAACGATACGGTGGTGAGGGTCAGGAACCGATTGAGGTGACAGACAATGTGCTGACCTCGGGCATCAATCTACTGACCGACCGTCCGGTCAGCGAGACCGGATCATTTTCCAGCGGGATGCACGCCCGGCATCCGATCACCCAGGCATTTGCATCCCCCGAAGAACTGGTCACGTTTGTCACCGACATCTATGGCAGCCAGGCGTTCATGTTGACAGAGACCGGGCCAACGAAATCCAGGCCCGGCTATGGCTATCAGAAAAAGTACGTTGATCTTCGCGATCAGGCGATCGATCACCTGCAACAGTACGTGCATCGACGCATCGACCGTCCTGCTTTTGAGGCGCAAAGCGGAATGTTGATCCCACCGGCGACGATCAACGAAATCCGCCGCTTGCCCGGTTATGAGCAAAGCATTGCCATTGACGATCAGGCACGCACCCATGCCATTGGGCAACTCCGGCTGAAATACGATTTTGCCCTGCAAGCGCTGCGTACCGGATTGAAAGAACCCAACCTCGCGCAAAGCGAAGCCTTTGAAGTGATTGAGCGGGAAATCACCAAGCTGATGATCGCCATGCAGGACGATATGGCGCATCTCAGTGGCATGACGTTCCTGCGCTGATTGGAGTCATCGTTATGTCGCAACAAGGGCAACAACGCTTCCGCCGAACTCTCCTTTTCGGGGTGATGGTGGGCGTGGCGCTGGTGGGGATCGCCTATCTCGGACCGTATCTGGTGGATACGCTGACCCCGGCGCGGCTGGCGACCACACAGACGTTCATTGAGCAGATCTGGTGGCCGGCCACCGGTCTGCGCCTGGCGGTTTATGTCGTGCTGGCCTTTGGTGTCTATCCGGCCTGGGTGCGTGGCCACACCCGGGCTCCGAAGGCGCAACAGTGTGCGCTGCCGCCGGTCGGTGTCGATGCATGGGCGGATCAAGAACGCAGGCGGCTGGAGGCACGCCTTCAGCATCTGGTGCGTGCCGAACAGCGCGGGTTCTGGGTGTTTCTCGGATTTCTCATCAGCGATCTGTTGTTGGCGCAGATCCCGTACGGGCTGTTGCCGGGAGGGTAAAACATGTCGGTTAATGGCATTCTGGAAGGCTATCTCACCATTTATGGCTGGGAGGTCTACACCGCTATTTTTCTGCTGCTGGTCGCGGTCGGTGCGGTGCTCTATCCCGTGGCACGGGTGCTGTTCGATATTGCCATCACGTATGCCGAAGGCGGCAGCACGCCGGAAACCGGCGCGCGCGCGCTGATCATGCGCCTGACCATTTATTTTCTGGTGCTGGTATTGGGCCTGATTCCGATCGCGCCGGTGGAGGTCAGTTCCACCAGCGTTCAAAACCGCTGTGGCCGCGAAGCGCTTCAGGTGATGGGCGATAGCTACCCGGCACTTACAGACGGAGATTTTCGCTTCACCCGGGCTCAACAAGCCTATGCCCCCTTATTGCCGTATCTGGCCATGGTCCTGGCCTCAGGTTTCAACGCCGTGTTGTATGAAGCGACCCCCTGCCTGCATGACCTGACCAATCTCAATTTGGCCATGAACACCCTCGATTTCAGTGCATCGGAGAAACCCAATGAACTCCGATCCAACGTGGAACGCTTTGAGCAGGAATGCGGAGCCACCGCGCGCCGGATTGCCCTGGACTTTTTAAGTGGCGTGCATGGTACCGAGGGTCGCGCGTATATGGAGGGATTGCTTGACACCTATGCACAAAACACCAACGGAAAACGTCAACAAAGTGCCCGACAAAAACAGTTGGTTTACTTTGGCTCGAAATTTTATCGGGAGGTGTTCTACAAGCCCTGTACGAGTAGCGGTGATATCAACACACCGGCCGGTCGGCTGTGCATCATGACGCCGCTGCGTGCCCAGCAGCCGGTATCGGGGTTTCCTTACAACCCGTCGCGTGACAGTGACGTCAGTCGCTATCAGGCCGCGACGGGACAAGGGTTGCCGACCTGCGAAGAGTGGTGGAGCGACAGCGAACAGGGGCTTCGTGCCCAATTGCTCAAAGCCAGCAAGCCCGCATTGAAGAAAACCATGAACACTCTTGACCGAAGCTGCATGTTTGCCTCAGGCGTGACCAACTCGATCTGTGTCAATACGATCAGGATGCTCCCGGAGCCAGAACTTGCCGATACGATGGTGGAGCAAATGCTGCTGGCGGGTAAACGTCAACTGAGTACACAAACCCAGGATATCGGCTGGGGTGCAGCGCTGGTCGCCGGTGGCCTGTTTGCGTTCACCGATGTGGCGCAGAACATTGCCGCGCAAGCGGCAGGCTATCTGATGACCATTTACTTCATGAAAATCGGCTCCAGCCTGTTGCAACCGTTCGTATTGATGACCGTATTCATATTGTGGGGGCTATTTTTAGTCATCGGCGAGATGCGCGGTATGGCCTTGATTAAAGGGATGCTGCTGATCTTTGTGCTGAGCATCCTGCCCTCGCTCTGGAGTTTCGCCGATTACATCGACGATCAATTGTTTCTCGCCCTGTATCCGGGCGCATCACCGATCACTGTGGCCAGTATTCCCCTGGAGCTGTTTGAGGATCACTCCACCATCGAACGCATCCTGCTGACGTTCACGACCCTGGTGTTTTACATCGTCTTTCCACTGCTGATGCTGTATCTGGTCGCTGAGGCGGGAGGGCCGAGTCAAGGGGGTACTATCGGAAGCGCTGGCATCAACAGTCCAGCCCGGGAACAAGGCAGTGTCGCCGGTTCCAGCGTGAGTGGCAGCTCCGTGCGTCCCGGCGTGAAGTCGTGGGCGGCTGGAAAAATGAGGGTGGCTGGAAAAATGGGCGGTGGGAAGCAGTGAAGATAATCGTGGAAAACCGCGTATCACTTCAATCTTGGCAATGGGAAGACCCGCATTGGCCAGAAGCCAATGCTTGGGTCGCCACTGCCGCTGAGTGGCGTGACGCGGCTCCGTCAATCCTTGCCGTGAAAATTCTTGTGGTAGCAATTTCCTGGAAAAGAATGGAAAGCCGGGTTGTAACACACATCATCATCATCTGGCCCGAACTTCCCTGGTTCATTAAAAACATTCGGCAAAGGCCTCTTCTTCGGGGCTTCGTTATCGCTGGAATCGAGCCCCAGCGAGAGCAGCACGACACCCGCGATGATAGCTGCGCTGAACAGACCGCCCAGGCCGTAATTAAACAGCACATACAGGGCACCACCAATCACCACGCCCCAGCGGAACAGTGTGACGACCAGCGCGCAACCGTATTGGAACATACGTCCCATTTGTTGCAGTTCCTGAATCATTACGGACTCCTTCGTACGGCTTCATTCAATGCCTACCATACCCTGTTTTATTTGTCAAGTTTCCAATTACTCGTCTGGAGAAAAAATATGAACTTCAATGATGATGGGCAACGCCTCGCTCTCGAACGTGAACAGCAGCTTCGCCAGCAGGAACTGGAACGCGAACGTGAACAGCACCTTCGCCGGCAGGAACTGGAACGCGAACGTGAACAGCACCTTCGCCAGCAGGAACTGGAATGTGAGAACCGCCAGCGCCAGCAGGAAGGCAGCATGAACGATCGCACACGGGATCACGAATTTTGGTGGTCTTGGCTCAGAACCTTCTGGCTCTGGTCTGGATTAGGCTCAGCTTCAGCCAAAACCGCCCCGGTGAATGGTGGGCGAAAGCCTTCCGGCCAACGGCGGCGCTAACGGTTCCTTTTTAACTCTTTTTTGAAACATCCTCACGGATCATCGTGAGCTCTTGATTCATCGTGGAGAAAACCCAATGACCGATCATAAACACTCCGAATCGCCCGCACTTCCTGGAGCCACCGCCCGGGAACGTCAAGCCGCCGCACGGAAAGCGTGGGCCGCGCACATGCAGGAAACCCGGCTGGAAGACCCTGATGCCGGGCGGACGGTGACCCTGCGTGCCGAGACGCGCTGGCCGTTGCTCAAGTGGCTCAATCGCCTGGGGATACCATCCATCCCCCATCGTCGTCGCTAACGGACGCTCGCTATGGCACGCTATCCGATTGAAGCCTTGCTGCGCCCGCCCGTTGAGTGGTCGAGCAGCCTGGCCGCTGCCAGTCTGGCCGCCATCGTGCTGCGTGCGCCTGATCTGTTGCTCATGACGCGCCCGGTCGCCCGGGGAACGGCGATTGTACTCGGCGGGATTGCCCTGCTCCGGTTTATCCAGGGTTGGCGGGTGGTGCGTTATCAATACCATCTTCGGCGCAACCACCGCTACCGGATCGCGGCCCGCGACCTGCACCCCGATGAAGCGGGATTACTGCTAGGACGCGGGTTTCTCTGGACGGCACGCCACACCCAACGCCTGTGGGATGCCACCCGTGCATACAACCGGCACTACATTGAGCCGGGCTGGTGGGCGCGGCGAGCGGCGGCGAAACACCCTTTAAGCGGCTTGCCAGCGCTGCATGGGGTGGGACGGCTCGAAGGTCATCTGCGTATCGTCCTCCCCCAGACCGAGCGTCAGGGGCATCTGTTTTATGTCGGTACCACCAGGGTCGGAAAAACCCGCGCCGCTGAACTGGCGATCATCCAGGATATTCGCCGAGGGCATCCGGTAATCTGTATGGACCCTAAAGGTGATCCCGATTTGTTTCGGCGTCTGCGCAGCGAAGCGGCGCGCGCCGGTCGGCCGTTTTACTTCTTTCATCTGGGCTATCCCGATCACTCGGCGCGCTACAACCCCATCGGGCGGTTCTCGCGGATCACCGAGGTCGCCACGCGCATTGCCAACCAGTTGCCCTCGCAAGGGAATGCCGAGGCGTTTCGCCAGTTCGCCTGGTTGTTCACCCATGTGATTGCGCGGGCGCTGGTGGCGCTCGGCGAAAAACCCGATTACCGCAAAACCCTCCAGTACATGAACCACATCGAACCGTTGCTGGTGCGTTACTTCGAGCACTGGCTGGATCAGGAAGGTCCGACCGGCTGGCGGCTGTTATTGAACCCGGAGGCGGCCGGTTCGTCGCGTCCGTCGCCCGTGTCGCTCCCGCGTCACCTCAAAGGCCGTGATCCCCGAGCGCTAGAGTTGGTGCGATTTTACAAGGAGCACGATCTTTACGATCCCGTGGCGGACGGGCTGCGGCGGGCTTTTGAATACGAAAAAACCTTTTTTGACAAAATCTCGGTGGCCGTTCAGCCGTTGCTGGAGAAACTGCTTTCCGGTCGGGTGGCGGAGCTGATCAATCCCGATTACACCGATCTGAATGATCCTCGCCCGATCCTGGACTGGCCGAGCGCGATCCGCCAACGTGCCATTGTTTATTGTGGATTCGATGCGCTCACCGACCCGGAGGTGGCCACCACCATCGGTCAGAGCCTGATGGCGGATCTGGTGGCCTATGCGGGCGAACTCTACAAGCATGGACTGGGTGAGAACCTGCCGGTGCCCGAAGCGCTGCCCGAGACCTGCCTGCATCTGGATGAGTTCGCAGAACTGGTGCGCGGCCCGGAAATCATCCAGGCACTCAATAAAGGCGGTGGTGCCGGTCTGCGCTTCTCGGTCTATCTTCAGACGCTGGCGGATATCCCCGCCGGTCTGGGTAACCGGGATCGCGCCTTGCAAGTTATCGGCAACGTGACCAACACCATTATCATGTTGCGTGTGGCCGATCTGGAGACCGCTGAGCTGCTGGCGAACCGGCTGGACACCGTGGAAGTCAACATGCTGATGCTGGTTTCGGGTGCGACCGATTCATCCGATCCAGACTCTCCGGTCGATTTTACCAGCAACACCCAGGAGCGCCTTTCCAGCCAGACCGCCCGGCTGCTGGAACCGGGCTATCTCATGCAACTGCCGCGTGGTCACGCCTTTGTGCTGATGGCCGGAGGGCAGCTTTATAAAGTGCAGTTTCCTGAAATCATCGATCCGCCCGATCGGCTGCCTGCCGATTTGGACATCATCGCCCGCGACATGGCGCGTCGATACCACTCTGTGGGTGTGAAACACCATTCCGACGAAGACACGATCCATCGCGTGGCACTCTGGAAAGATGCGCCCACTTCGGGGATCGACGGGTGAACCACCGATCTTATCCTGCCAAAGGCGGGGCACCTGACCGGCGACCGTGGAGCCTGGCGGGGCTTTTGGATCTCGTTTTGACCTTGATCACCACGGTGCTGATCAGTTGGCTGATCTCGCTGTTAATCGAATGGCTGGGGATCGGGTTGGAGTGGTGGGATGCCCCCGGTGCGGAACATAGTCGACAACTGCTGGCGGCGGAAATGGACGGGTTACGTCAGGACTTTACGGCACCCGAGGCGGTTTCGCGGCTGTTGCGCTGGACGCACCAGGGCGCGACGCTTGCGTATCACTGGAGCGGGCTGGAGGCACTGGTGCGCTGGCTGGCGGCGGATGCACCCGCCACCGGGTCGGCTCTGGAGCCGTTTCGTGCCGGACTGCTGGGGATCGGTGAGTACATTCTGGCCACCGCTTACATCACCCAACTGGTGGGTGCACGGCTGGCGGTGGTACTGCTCAGCCTGCCCGTCTTTGCTGTCGCCAGCCTGCTGGGCGGGATCGATGGGCTGGTGCGGCGGGATCTGCGCCGCTTTGGTGGGGGCAGTGAATCCAGCTTCATGTATCACCACCTGAAAAAGGCGCTTCGCCCGACCGTCTGGGGGCCGATCATCTTTTATCTGGCTGCCCCCTGGTCGTTGCATCCCACCGCAGTTTTCATCCCCGCTGCACTACTACTGGGATTCTTTGTTCAGCGCACCGTTTCACGTTTCAAAAAGTATTTGTAAGGAGGAGGCATGAGTCAATCGAATCGCGCCAATCCGCTACCGATCGGACTGGCGGTGCTACTCGCGTTCTGGGCACTGTGGCTGTGGCTGTGAGCATGCTGGAAAAAAAGTCGGACCGGATGCTGATCCAGACGGCGAGCGCGGTACTGGATGCACACACCGCAGTATGGACCCGCGTGCAGGCGTTGTCCGCGAGTTCTCCCACGCAATGTGCCGCCGTTTACACGCCGCTGGCGCAGGCATTGGCGGGCTATGTTCAGCATCTGCCCAGTGCACAACATCCGGATCAATCGATCCTGAGTGTGCGCCTTCAGCAGGCCGCGTGCGTACTACGGCGGCGCTCCGGGCGGTTCCTGCCACCGGGTGTGTCCCCCGAACGCAGCGCCCGTGAATCCGATTTATGGACGTATGTCGCGTACAGTGTGGCGCTGCTCCGCGGCCTGGCGCACGAACTTTCACCGTGGACGATCACGCTGTGGTCATCCGACGATACGGCCTGTGGCCTCTGGCAGCCGTGGCTCGCGCCCCGTGGACTGACCACCGTGAACGCCGCCGCGTACCGCGTGCAACCCAACCCCGCCGCGCCGAATGCCGACTGGACGCCGCTGATCATCGGTGCGCTGATGCCAGAGGCCGGACTGAACTGGCTCTGGCGCGAACCGACCGTCTGGCAGGTGTGGCAACAGGCGCTGATCGCAGCCGAACTGCCGGATCGGCTCCAACCTTTGTTTGTTAATCCCTAGAGGAGAAGTCCGATGGCGCTTAATCCCCTGATTCAAAACCCCAGCCGGGCAGTGTTTACGTACCCCATCACCCTGTCCACCTACATCGGTATCAAAACGTACAACCGGACGTTCAATCGAATTGATGCGGCCTTCTATCTGGCTCAGATCCTGGTTCGTGTACAGGGTTCAGCCAGCCGTGCGTATGAACCGGAAATCGCGCAGGTCAATGTGGCCATGAACCAGGAGCTGCAACGATTAGCAGATGTCATCACCACGGAAGCAAACACGCTTGAAAACCGGCTGAAGAAAGCACCGACCCACCCCGACCCCGCCCCCATCCGCTATACCCACCCCGCTCAGATGGAGCTGGTGGTACGTACGCCGAAAGCGGGTCAGTATGCGCGCCTGCTGGATCGGCTGGAGCACACGGCGCGCCGACTGGATACAGCGTGGAGCCTCCAGGTCATTGACGAGAGCGAACAACTCCAACGCAGCAATACCCTGTTTCGGGCATTCAATCGGGCCTGTGGGGTGATCGAGCGATTAGCACGCGGTCTGGCGCAACGGGTACGCGAGGATGATCGGGAACCCGCCCCGGCGTATACCGAGATGTTGATCAAGCGCACAGGGCGCGGTCCGGGTGCTGCACCGGAACCGGCGGTCGCCGACGAAAATGCCTCGATCATGACGCCGACAGAAGAGGAAAATCTTCAGGACATGGAAGCTCTGGCGGTCGATCTTGAAGCCCATACCCCGGTCACCGACCCCTCGCCGGCGGTTGAGACCGAAGGGGAGGCTGACGCCACATCCGGCGATGAGCCATCTTCCGAAGACGTGCCGGTTCTTCCACCGGAGACGGACACCGCAGCGACTGAAGCCTCAATTCCCGCTGACGGAGAAACCCCAGCCGTTGAAGACGCGACGGCGGATCGTCCAGGCAGGACGCAGCGGTTGCGAGATGCCTTGCGTTACTCAGCAGAGAGGGCCACTGTATGAACAAGCGAGCCATTTTTGTTTGTAGCCAAAAAGGAGGTGCGGGCAAGACCACGTTTGCACGTGGGCTGGTGGAAGTGTTGCGCTGGGAAGGCCACAAGGTGGCCGCTTATGATGCCGATGGTAACGTGGGGCAACTGCTACAGCATGAAGGGCAGCGTAACGTGCACGGCTGCTTGCTGCCTCGGCAAGACCCGTATGTGGGCTGTGGATTTTTTAATATCCGCGAGGATGACGACCGTGATATTTTGCTAAACGCCCTGGCCAGTGAGCCACCCCTGATTCTGTTCGACTTGCCCGGTGGTGTGGTCGGCGAACTGGGAAAAGTATTGGACAATGGCGATCTGCCGCGTGGATTGTTTTCTGAATATGTGGATCATGGCTATGCGATCACCGTAGTAGTAGTCATGACGCCAGTTCTGGCTTCGGTGCGTACCGTGCAAGAAAGCATCACTGCCTTTGGTGATATGGTGGATTACGTTGCGGTGAAAAATCTGGCCTTTGGTGCCGAGGATGCCTTCATTCTTTTTGATGGGTGCGACCAGGAGGATTTATCGCGACCGCCGAGTCAGGGCAAGCAGGCGCTCCTGGAACAGGGAGGCGCGATCATCACGATGCCGGCTTTACATCCACGAAGCTATGCATTGCTGGATGTGTTCAATCTCAGTTATTTGGATGCCGCCCAAGGCAATGGTCTGGGACACGTGTTGCCGATGGCGGATCAGACACGGGTGCGGCAGTGGTTCCAACGCTTCGATGATCAGCTAATTCCAGCGCGGCCGTTACTGGGATTGGAGGCGATCATTGACGAGGCGACTTTGCCGACCGCCCACGATGATTCCTCCGGGCCATCGGCAGCGGCAACCTGACATGGTGCGACGCACGCGGGCGAGCCAGGACGCTTTTCGCCCATCCCGTCAGCCCGGACCCCTGCGCCTGAGCGATAAGGCGCGGGTGCGTGCCGTGTTACCGGAGATCCAGAGAAGGCGGGCGGCAGGCTGGTCGTATGAGGAGATTCGCCAGGAAATGGCGAGCACCCTGGGTTTCAAGGGAACGCGCCAGACATTGTACAACTATGTATCACAATTGTCGTCGAGCACGCTCGCCTCACCGCCGCCGACCGGTCTTGCATCGGAGGTATCACCCCTTCCGCCACCACGATCTTGCGCCGAGCAGGCGGATGTCGATCACACTGTTGTCTCTGCATCATCAGATCAGGCATCGGCAACGCCTCCCTCTCGACGCTCATTGAGCCAGAGTCTTGGAGGGCCACATGCCCGTGAAGCCCTCAAATGGACGCGCGAAAATAACTCGGAGTGCGAGACTTTGGTTGACAAACTCAACAAGCCCATTTGAGTAGAGCTCTCGAATTTCAACAACTGCAATCAAAAACGAGGACTCCGGTCTTACTCACGGGTTGCCAAAATCTTACTCATCGGTGATCCGGGCACTACTCACCGAAAATCGAAGTTCTACTCATTGGTCGGAAAAAACTTACTCATCAATGGCCGAAATCTTACTCATTGGCGATTCACACTTTACTCACGGGTTGCCAAAATCTTACTCATCAGTGATCCGGGCACTACTCGCCGAAAATCGAAGTTCTACTCACTGGTCGGAAAAAACTTACTCATCAATGGCTGAAATCTTACCTGGTAAGCACTATGTATTAAATTGTTTTTATTTGATTTTCATTGATAAGACTTACTCACTGGTTTACAAAAATCCTACATGGTTTAAAAAATATGCCCAAATTTTGTGACCCGATTACGACAGTATTACGATAGGCTTTCTATACTGTTTCTACAGGCATTTACGAGCAATTTTGACGGTTTTGACCGAATTTCGATGGATTCCTGCGCTTTCAAGGGGATTTTGATGCAACCGGCATGGTCGTGCATTTCAAACAGAGCAATGGATGCTTCGGTCTTCGCTCACACGCCGAGAACCACGCGCCCCTGGACAGAGAGGAAGATACAGCAAAATAACCCCTTGTTTTAGCAAGCAATAAACTTCAATGCATAGGGTAAAGCCGGGGTAAAAACCAAAATATGTTTGACAAATTCACCCCTTTATGCTGCACTTGAAATGAGGATCAAAACTGGTTTTAAACCACCGATCCCCTCGTCCGGCCCAGACGAGAAATGCCACCCGAGCATCAGGATGTCGGGGGAACACGGGGCGTTGGATAACCCGTCTAAATCCGCAACTATAAACGCTGGTTCTCGTGCTGTGGGGTGAACGGCAGGGCGGGGAGAGCGATGACGCTTGATTGAGTGCGTGGTGCCGCAGGCTAAACGCACACTTCCGCGACCACGGTGTCGCGAATCGAGGACGGTGAGTGAGGGGACTCGACCCTGCATTAACTGTCGTCCTTTCTGCGCGAGATACGCGGGTTTCTCTCGTATCGCGCCCCTGGTTTTTCTACTGCTCGTCTTGGGCAAAGACTATACGTTCTGTAATGGCCACTGTGCTTTCTATGCGCCCTGCGCACCGGTGGTGTCTTGTGTCTTGCTAAATATCCTATCGCTTTTTCGCCTTTTCGTGCGTCCTGTACGCCCTGCCTGTATGTATTTGGCAGCAGGGACGGTCGCCTGCGACGGGATGTCCTCAATCCCCCTTTTTCCAAATTCCCGGCCATGGCTACGGCGGTGGTTTTCTGATTTAAAACGGTCCCTGTCACGTTCACCGACAGGGGGTTGTGTTGCCCGACCCACGAGCGAACGGGCCTGGCTCAGCCAGAGGTGTTCGCGGAGCACCTTCAAACGACCCGCGAATAGGTGTGGCCTGCCGCCTATTCAATGTCCGCAGGCCAAGGCAGTGGCTCTACTGCTTCAACAAGGTGAGCGTGTGAGGTGACGTGTGAATCAAGAGGCGTGAAACAAACGAAGCGCAACGAGAAGGAAACTGTGAAGGTGATGACCGGCAGTGGCTCTACTGCTTTTACAAGGTGAGCGAGAAGAGTGATGAAAAACGATGAAACGAGAGGTGAATGATGAGCAAAGAAATAAACGTAAAAACCGGGTACGGCCCGGGCGATGTTGTGGCGCTGGTTGAAGCGCTGCGCGGAATGATCGATCTGGAGGAGGGCGAGCTGTATACCCTGCGCAAAGGGATGTTCCACCGGATTGCCCGGAACGATGATGACAACGGCTTACGCCGGATCAGAGTCATGGAAGATGCCTATGATGCCGCCACGGTGGTAGCCAAACGGCTGCGAAAGAAAATGCGTGGTTATCGCCCCGATCCTGCGCTGGTCATCTCGGCGTTCGTTCTGCACGCGGCTCGATTAGAGGGCGCGGATGACATCGCCATTGAATATCTCCAGTGGCTGTTTAGTCGGTCGCATTCGGACGGGGACACGGACCGAAAATCCGTCCCGGACGGTGAATGATGAACCCGCGGTGGATCAAAAGTCCGTTGCGGACACCCGACGCTGTGATCGGCAGGATGCCCCTCCAGCACACTAAACACTGCCACGCCTCTGGAGAATACCGTCAGCTTTGCGGAAGTTGCCTGAACGGTAAGTGACAAACGGTCACGGCTTTCAGGTCGGGATTCACTCACGCCATCGGGCGTTGAGCAGAGGAGGGAGTCAAACGGATGAATATTCAGCCTGACGCTCAAATAGAGAGTGCAGCCCCGGTTTTCACTCACGGGGCATGGCCGGTCTTCAGGGCAAGACCCCCATGGTTGGTACAGCCCTCAAGGGAGGCCCTTTTTTAATCTGGTTTGTTGATGGAGAGGTAAGGAATGGCTAAATCCGGCGTGGAATCGTCACCTGAACGACCCCGTGGTAAACGCGGTCAGGCGTTCGCTTCGCTCAATGCCGTGCTCAAGCCGCATCTGCGGCGCAGCGCGGATGGGCGCAAGACGGTCAGTCATGCCACCATCGCGGATCGATCCGAATTCTATTCACGGATGATTCAGTAATTGCACGCGCAGGGCTACAAGCTCACCGACGTGCGGCACCTCAAGCCCAGGCATATTAAGGCGCTAATGTGACTCTGGGAACAGCAAGGGTTGTCGGCTTCAACGCTGCAAAAGCGTTTTTCCTATCTGACGATCCTGTGCCGCTGGATGGGTAAGGCCAGCATGTTGCGACCTGCGGCGTCCTACCTGGATAATCCGGACTGCTACCGTCGCACGATGGCGGCTGACCACGATCACTCCTGGACGGCACGGGGAATCGATCCTGAGGTCAAGATTGCCGAGATCGACATCGATGATCCGGCGGTCGCACGGGTGCTGCGCCTGCAACACGCTTTTGGGCTACGCATTCAGGAAGCGTCCTTGTTGAACCCGGCACGCGATATGGTTGATCATCACACACTGCATGTGGTGGCAGGCACCAAAGGCGGACGACCACGGGTCGTGCCGATTGAGACCGATGAACAGCGGGCAGTGCTGACAGAGGCCCGCCAGCAGGCGCAACGGACTCAGCGATCGATGATCCCGCTCGAGTACGATCTCAAGCAATGGCTCAAGCATTGCTACCATGTCCTGGGTCGCCACGGCGTCACCCGCAAAGAAGGGCTGGTCAGCCACGGCTTGCGCCATCAATACGCCAACGATCAGTACGAACAACTGACCGGTGAAGCTTCACCGGTGCGGGGCGGGGGGTCGGTGGAGGTCGAATCGCATCAGCGCGCCCGGCTCGATGTCTCCAGCCGCCTGGGTCATGCTCGCGTGGCGATCACCGAAGCGTACTACGGCACGCCGGATGCCCCTCGGATACATCCTGATGCCGTCAAAACCTCCTCCTCATTGCAAGCCATGATTCGGGTGCAGCAGCAGCTCCTGGCAGCGCGGATCAAGGACAGAATCGGCGAACGGCAAAACGGTCGCGGTTCGCTGAGCGCCCGCACGCTGACACAGCGCTGGACGCTGCTCCATCAAATGCTCAAAATCCTGGCCTTACGCGGTACGCCGCTGCACACCCCGGACGCCTTGTGCGAGGCGCACGTCCACATCCTGCTGCATCACTGGCATCACCGTGCGGGGCCTGGT
>PDWJ01003385.1_pt1 | contig 15318 bp, 15 predicted proteins | sample 1430881 | NCBI WGS metagenome assembly PDWJ01 (sample SAMN01162460, study PRJNA174530) | Oral metagenome, whole genome shotgun sequencing project. | biome: Marine environment; feature: Marine mammal; material: Swab sample of the gingival sulcus; isolation source: swab sample of gingival sulcus... | reverse complement strand
TTTAATAGCTTGCGCGATTTTGCGTTGGTTTTGTACGGTGGTGCCGGTGACACGACCCGGAACAATTTTACCGGCTTCGGTCAAATAATTTTTCAGCACATCTAAGTCTTTGTAATCGACAGTGATGCCTTCTTTGTTCAGGCGGTCTCTTTTATTTCTTGCCATGTTGTTCACCCTCTAGGCTTTTTCTTCGGTTTTCGCTAACGGAGACGCTTCGGTAATCGCTTCATCACGACTGAGTACCAAGTGACGAATCACCGCGTCATTGAATTTAAAGGTGGTGGTTAGCTCTTCTAAAGCTGCACTGTTACATTCAATGTTCATCATCACATAGTGCGCTTTAACCAATTTATTAATCGGATAAGCCAGAACACGACGACCCCAATCCTCCAAACGGTGTACGCTGCCGCCATCTTTTTTGATGGTACTGGTATAGCGTTCAACCATTGAAGGGACTTGCTCGCTTTGATCCGGGTGAACCAAAAAAACGATTTCATAATGTTTCATAAAAATAACCCCTTATGGATATTTAACAATAGCCGACACCCCATGTGACGGCAAGGAGAGCGCGATATTATACCGGTTTCTTATGGCAATACAATGATTTTTTAAAAAATATGAAACCTTTGCACAAACTGCCGAACGGGTCAAATTCGAGGCGCACGGCGCGCAGAAAGCGGAGTGTACACGCAGTACATGAGTATTTCGAGCACCGCGCAACGAAGAAATTGTCACGTGCAGGCGTTTTGCAAAGGTTTCAATAAAAAGCCCCCGGCCACTGGTTGTGGCGGGAGCAAAGTCATCGTGCAACAGGGGGTTAACGTTAACTGGCCGGTTTTTCTGCAGCTGGTTTGGCTTCTGCCGGTTTTTCTGCAGTTGGTTTGGCTTCTGCCGGTTTTTCTGCAGCTGGTTTGGCTTCGGCTTTTTTCTCCGGCGCTTTTACTTCTAGTAATTCGACTTCAAAAATCAGGGCACGATCAGGGCCGATATTACCCGGGCCTTGTGCACCATAGGCCAATTCAGCCGGGATCACCAACTCATATTTAGCACCTTCCGACATCAATTGCAGCCCTTCTGTCCAACCTTTAATTACCGCATTTAACGGGAATTCAGCCGGTTGACCACGGTCATAAGAACTGTCAAAAGTGCTGCCGTCGGCCAATGTGCCTTTGTAATGCACTTTGACTGTGTCGGTGGCCGTCGGTTTTTTACCACTGCCTTCGGTAATAACACGGTATTGCAAGCCGGAATCGGTTACTTTGACACCGTCTTTAGCTTTGTTTTCTGCCAGTAATTTGCTGGCTTCCGCTTGGTTTTTCGACGCCGCTTCGGCAGCTTTTTTCTGGGCATGCTCACCGGCTTTTTTCGCAAATGCCTGCATAACGGTGTTCATTTCTTCTTGGCTTAATTGCGGTTTTTTAGCAGCCAGCACATCGCTGATGGCTTCAAAGACAATACTTTCATCTAATTGAATCGGCCCGTTAACGTTGTTTTTTAACGAATTACCGATTTGCGAACCAATGGCATAAGCAATTTTTTGGTCATCGGTGCTTAAATCCGCCGCCAGCGCAGAAACAGTTAGTGCCGATGAAGCGGCAAGCAAAACGATTTTTTTCATAAATAAATACTCCTAAAAAATAAACAAGTTAAGTTAGTTAAATCGGGTTAGACGGTTATAAACCGCTGCCAAATCAAGTGGGGGATATCATAACAACATTCAACAGCCAGCATAAGGAAAAAGATGCAAATAAACCATATTTCATACAAACGTCACAAAACCTGCAGCGTAGCAAAAAATAGCGAAGATGGGTAACAAAAAACAATATCTCGTGACTACACTACCTAGACCTGGCTGTTTTTACCGACAGTTACACTATCCTGCTGAGCTAACTGCGCATTTTACCGAGCGCACAAACTGCATCGTCATCTTTTAGCGATTTTATCGGCTATAAGCCTTGCCATTTCACGCGATTGTGGCAAAATAGCGCTGCAAACGATGACATTCGCCGAATACTTGGCAAAAGAGACCATTTTTTAATGTGTCTCTTTTTTTGTACCTAAGGAACCGATATATTGACACTTTATTAACCATGACATTTAATACTCGCAGCAAAAAATCGATTAACCACCTGATTTGGATTGATCTGGAAATGACCGGCTTGTCCCAAACCAGCGATGACATTATTGAAATCGCCACCGTGGTCACGGATTCCCAACTTAATATTGTCGCCGAAGGTCCGGTATTTGCCATCCACCAACCCGATAGCGTACTGGAAAAAATGGATGACTGGAATCAGCGCCAACACCGACGCTCCGGCCTGTATGAACGTGTGCAAGCCTCGACAACGACAATGCGCGAGGCCGAATTGTGTACCTTGGAATTTGTTAGCGATTATGTGCCCCGCGGCGCCTCACCTATGGCTGGCAACAGTATTTGCCAAGACCGACGCTTTTTAGCCCGCCAAATGCCGGAACTGGAAGCCTGGTTTCATTACCGCAATTTAGATGTCAGTACCTTAAAAGAATTATCGCGGCGCTGGTACCCGCAACAACCGGCATTTAAAAAAGCCAGCAGCCACTTGGCGCTGCAAGATATCTATGATTCGATTGCCGAAATGCAGCATTATCGGCAAACCATTATGCGCCCGCTTGACGACTAAGTAGCTATTCGGAATCTTCTAAAGCCAATTCGCCAATCAACTCCGGCGCAATTAAGGCTTCAACCGTTTCGCGGCGGCGAATTAAGTGAAAATCATCACCTTCGGCAAAGACTTCTGCCGGGCGCGCCCTGGTATTGTAATTTGAGGCCATAACAAAACCATAAGCACCGGTATCATGAATGGCCAGCAAATCTCCGGGCTTGGTCGCAATCTGACGGTTTTTTGCAAAACTGTCACCGGATTCGCACACCGGGCCGACAATGGCTTGGCTGATGGGCTTATCATTATTTTCGCTTAAGTTACTAATGTGGTTATAGGCTTGATACAGCGCCACGCGTGCATAATCATTCATGGCCGCATCAACAATGCTAAAGTCATGCCCGGATTGGCTTTTATTATACAGCACGCGAGTCAGCAACACCCCGGCGTTAGCGACCAGCGAGCGCCCTGGCTCCATTAACAGAGTTATTGACTCATCAGTATGTTTTTGCTGCAATAATTTTACCCAATCAGCAATAGCAATCGGTGTTTCATCATGGTATTTGACACCGACTCCCCCGCCGACATTGATATGCTTTAGGCTGATGTCCAGCTCGTCTTTTAGCTGCTTGACAAACAGGGCTTGATTATCCAAAGCTGCTGCAAAAGCACTTAAATCGGTGATTTGCGAGCCAATGTGCATATTAATACCCACCACTTGCAACTGCTGACTATCACGCGCCAAACGATAAGCCTGTAACGCCTGTGCGGCCGTCATGCCAAATTTGTTGTCTTTTAATCCGGTAGAAAGATAAGGGTGGGTTTTGGCATCGACATCCGGGTTAAAACGAATGGAAATCGGCGCCACCGTGTTCATGGCCTCGGCCACGCTGATAATAGTGTGTAATTCTTGCAGTGATTCAACGTCAAAGGCTTCAATACCGACTTCTAAAGCAAAGGCGATTTCCTCGATTTGTTTACCCACACCGGAAAAAATGGTTTTATTCGGGTCACCGCCGGCCATGATGACTCGCTGTAATTCACCGACCGAAACAATATCAAAACCGGCACCCAAAGCGGCCAGATGTTTTAAAACGGCCAAATTGGAATTGGCTTTGACAGCATAGCAAATCTGATGCCGGCGCCCGGCAAAAGCTGATTGGTAGGCGTTAAATTTTTCGCTGATCAATTGCTTATCATAAACATAAGTCGGTGTGCCATAGCAGTCGGCTACGGCATGCAAGCAGTCTGTAGAAACAAAAGGTAAGGGGCTGGTCATTAGCGTTTCTCCACGGCTAAATATAAATCGATGTTTTGTTGCTGTTCGGTTAAAAAATCCGGGCGTTGTCGGGCCCGTTTTAACGTCGGGTGCTTGGTCAAATAGCGCTCGGCACTGGCTAATAAACCGGGCAAGTGATTGACGCCGGTTTCTAAACTGCGAAAACGAAAATAACTGCCTGCGGCCAATTGGCGCTGAGCAGGCGCGCGAACATTTTGATTTTGCACGCTGCCCACCAGTACTGCCAGTGGTGTCGATTCACCCAGCACATCACCATCAAATACCACATAGCGAATCAGATTGGTTGATGAATCCGTCGCTGCTAATAAAGCTTGCCAGCTCGGTAAATGCCGTTGGTTAATTTGTGCCAGGGTGCCGCCAATGCGCAGCGGCTGTAATTGCAAAAAACTGGGGGTGATATCGTTATCGGTTTGTGGCATAAAAATGGCCGCATCACTTTGGTCTTGCCCGGCTTCGCCCAGATAAAGCGCCCCTTTTTGCCCGCAGGCAAGTAACAAAAATACGTTAAATATCAAAAAAAAACGCATCATAGCAGATAAAATCTTTGGCATGCTGTAAACCTTGGGCTAAAATCAGTTTATCGAAATGTGTCAGCACCCACTATGACCTGCTGTAAAGCGCCGGTGGGTGGTAAATATGTTATTATCCCCGGTTATGCGGTGAAATCAACCCCTAACCACAGACTTAAAAAATAAAGACAATGAACAAGCCCGATTACACAACCCCTGCGCCCTTAATTATTGAACCCGAAACAGCTGCCACCAGCGCAGTGATTTGGCTGCACGGCTTGGGTGCTGATGCCCATGATTTTGCCGGTATCGTACCGCTACTGCCCTGTAAGCAACACGGTATTCGCTTGATTTTTCCTAATGCACCCAAACGCCCGGTGACCATCAATGGGGGCTATGTGATGCCGGCGTGGTACGATATTAGTGATACCAATTTGCGTAATGCCGATAGTACCGGCATTGCCGCATCCACCGCCACCGTACAAGGCTTGATTGATGCCCAAATCGCTGCCGGCATTGCCAGCCAGCGTATTGTTGTCGCCGGTTTTTCTCAGGGCGGGGCGATTGCTATCCATGCCGGATTGCGCTGCCCACAGCCGTTGGCCGGGATTATCGGTTTATCCTGTTATGTACTGGAACGTCAACAACATAGCGCGCAAATTCATGCCAGCAACCAAAACACCCCGATTTGGATGGCACATGGTACTCAAGATGCCATGGTACCCTATGATTTAGGCGAAAGCAGCGCCGCGTTTTTAAGCGCCAACGGGCATAAAGTGACGTTTGTCAGCTATCCGATGGGGCACGAAGTGTCACTGCCTGAAATCACGGCCTTGGCGCAGTGGTTGTCTGAGGTCTTGCGTTAGGGAAAAGTACATGAGAAACCTATGGTTTACTATCAGCAGCATATTTTCCGGTATGGAAGTGCTGTTTATCAGCTTGTTTTTAATGATGCTAGGCGCCGGCTTGCAGGGTTCGTTACTGGGTATTCGCGGCGATAACGAGGGCTTTAGCACCCAGATGCTGGCGATGATTTCTTCGGGCTACTATCTGGGCTTTTTTGCTGGTTCAATTATTGTTCCTAATTTATTAAAAGGCGTAGGCTATATTCGTGTATTTGCAGCCTTGATTGCCATTTCTTCGGTGGCGGCGGTGGCTTATGCCATGTTTATTGACCAGTATCTGTGGTTTACCATGCGGGTTCTGACCGGTTTTTGCTTTTCAGGTATTTATATGATTGCCGAAAGCTGGCTTAATTTGCAAACACACAACGATAACCGTGCCAAGGTAATGGGAACCTATATTATGGTTTTATTTATTGGCATGTCTGTGGGACAGCTGTTTTTAAACTTTGGCGATATTAACGGCTATTATTTATTTGCCATGGCCTCGGTGATTATTTCGCTGGCCTCGGTACCGCTGTTACTGACCAAACGCCCTGCCCCGTTAGTGGCTGAATCCACCACCACCCTAAGCATGTTAAGCTTATATAAACGCTCGCCGTTTGGCACCGTGGCCTCTTTTGCTGCCAATTTTATCAATGGTGCGGTGGTCGGTATGGCGGCAATTTATGGCAAAACCATTGGTATGCCAACGGAAAAAATCGCCTTATTCGTTGCCAGTGCTTTTATCGGTGTGGTTATTTTCCAGTTCCCGATTGGCTATTTAAGCGACCGTGTAGACCGCCGCAAAGCCATTATCTGCTTATTTTTCCTCACCGCCGTATTGGCCACACTGGCGATTATAGCTACCGATTATACTACTATTTTGATTCTGCTATTTTCCTTGTTAGGCGGAGTATCGTTACCCCTGTACGGATTATGTATTGCTTATGTCAACGACCGGCTACATCCTGAAGAAGTGTTGCCCGCTACCACATCATTGATTAAAATATCGGGTATCGCCAATATGATTGCCCCGGTAATCGTCGGTTATTTGATGACCCGTATCGGCAATGAATGGTTTTTTGGCACCACGGTGGTCGCCGCCGTCAGTGCGATGCTGTTTGGTTTTTATCGCTTGTACAAAGGCCGGGATATCATTATTGAAGAGCAAGGTGATTTTGCCCATATTGGTGTTGCCGCTACCCCTGCGACCTTGACGCTGGCGCACGAAGGCATTCAGTTAGAATTTGACTTTGGTGAAGCCCACCAAAAATCACCACAAAACCCAAGTTGATACTTCCCCCACGAGCAAAGAGCAAATAAGCATGAAAACCCATACCGAGCAAGAAATCGCCAAATTCGACGCACTGGCAGCTGATTTTTGGAACCCTGACGGCGAATTTAAAACACTGCACCAAATCAACCCGATACGGTTGGATTTTGTGCAAACATTTATTCAATTGGCGGGTAAACAAGTGGCCGATATTGGCTGCGGCGGCGGCATTTTGGCCGAGGCTTTGCATGAAGCCGGGGCGCAAGTAACCGCCATTGATTTATCTGAAGTCGGCATTGCTGCCGCTAAACAGCACCAATTGAGCAGCGGCTCCGATGTCGATTACCGGGTGCAAAGCGTGGCCGACTTTGCCGCCGAATGCCAAAGCACGGCCAGACTGATGGATGCCGTCTGCTGCATGGAAATGCTGGAACATGTTGAAGACCCGGCAGCTATTATCGCTGACTGTGCCAAGATGCTTAAACCCGGCGGTATCGCCGTGTTTTCTACCATTAACCGCAATAAAAAAGCCCATCTGCTGGCGGTTATCGTTGCCGAGTACGTGCTGCGTATGGTGCCGCAAGGTACGCATGACCCGGCTTTATTTATCAAACCGTCAGAACTACAGCGCATGGCCGCAGACGCCGGGCTGACAGCGTTGGATATTATCGGTTTTGAGTACCGGCCGCTGTTAGGCGATTTTGTTAGCAGCCGTAATACGGATATTAACTATATTTTTGCTTTTGCCAAAACTGAGCGGTAAAAATAAAAAAACACTGTAAAAAGTTCTGCAAAATATGTATTTTGCAGAACTTTCTTTATTTACGACAGGCCGAGCAGAAACCGTAAAGTACCATACTGTGGTCTTCTAAAACGAAACCAAACTTTTCTGCAATACGCTGTTGTTGTTGCTCCAGCGTTTCATCATAAAACTCAGCAATGGTGTTGCATTTTAAGCAAATTAAGTGGTCGTGGTGGTCACCGGTTTCCAGTTCAAAAACGGCTTGGCCACCTTCGAAATGATGTTTAACCAAAATACCGGCTTGTTCAAATTGTGACAAAACACGATAAACAGTTGCCAAACCGATATCGTGGCCATGCTCACGCAGGCTGGTAAAGACTTCTTCGGCCGTGTAATGCGATTTTTCCGATTTTTGTAATAATTCTAAGATAGTCACCCGGGGAATAGTGACCTTGAGTCCGACTTGTTTTAATTCTTTCATTGATTCCTCGATAAGTAAGGGGCGATTTATTCTTGTTTCGGATATAATACACGATAATCATTCACTTTGACAATTGTGATTCTTTATTACCCGTTCCCAAACAGCTAAATTTGGAGGAAATCATCATGCGTAGACACCGTTTTGCCAAAATTGTCGCCACCCTGGGCCCAGCCAGCAGTGACGAAAGCGTTATCGATGCCCTTTTTGTCGCAGGGGTGGATGTTTTTCGCCTAAATTTTAGTCATGGCAGTCACGATGTACACCAAGCCAATATCAAACGCATTCGTGCTGTTGAGGCCAAATACAATCGCCCGGCGACTATTTTGATAGACTTACAAGGCCCTAAATTCCGTGTTGGCCGATTCGCAGAAGATAAAGTGGATTTAAGTCCCGGGCAAAGCTTTACTTTTGATTACAATGATATACCGGGTAACAACCGGCGCGTATATTTGCCGCACCCGGAAATTTTTACCGCCGCCAAGCCCGGCCACCGTCTGCTGATTGATGATGCCAGAGTCTGTTTTGAGGTACTGGAAAACAATGGCCAGCAACTTAAAACCCGCCAGATTTATGGCAAAAGCATTGCCAATAACAAAGGCATCAATTTTCCTGATACCTTCCTGGATGTGCCGGTATTGACGAAAAAAGACGAGACCGACTTGGCCTTTGCCTTAACACAAGATATTGATTATGTAGCATTATCATTTGTACAGCGGGCAGCAGATATGCGTTATTTACGTGAAAAAGTCGGTGATAAAATAGCGATTTTAGCCAAAATTGAAAAGCCGTCTGCTGTCGATGCTATCGAAGAAATCCTGCACGCCAGCGATGCCATTATGCTGGCACGCGGCGATTTGGGGGTGGAGTTTGCGCCGGAAAAACTCCCTGGCATTCAAAAAACCATTATCAAAGCCGCCCGCGAAGTCGGTAAACCGATTATCGTTGCCACCCAAATGCTGGAGTCAATGATTGAAAGCCCGGTCGCTACCCGCGCTGAGGCTAGCGATGTTGATGCTGCCATTTCCGAAGGTGCCGATGCCGTCATGCTGTCCGGGGAGACTGCGATGGGTAAATACCCGGCAGAAGCTGTGTCATTTATGAACCGTATGATTATGGAATCGGAAAAAGACCACCGTTACCAGCACAGCATGAAAACTGCCGACCGTGGCGATGTGACAAGCACCGAGGGTGCGATTTCACAAGGAGTAAAAGCCGTGGTCAACGCCATGCCGATTGCCGCAATTGCCTGTTTCACGACCTCGGGCGGCACTGCCATTCGACTTAGTCGCGAACGCGCATTGACACCGCTGATTGCCATGACACCCGATTTACCACTGGCGCGCAAATTACAACTGTATTGGGGAATTGACGCCGGGGTGCTGTCAGATGTCACTCAGTTTAAAACCATTATGACTGCAGCAGTGGATACCGTAAAGCAGCGCGGCTATGGCAATGATGGTGACTGGGTGGTGGTCACGGTTGGCGTACCGTTTGGTCATGCCGGCACCACCAATACGCTGCGTTTGGCACAGGTCGGGGATGATTATTTATCGCAAGAGCTGTTAAGCCGGCATAAATAGAACAGGTCAGGTTAATCACGGCTACGGACAAGCCGCCAAGACAACAGCGCTGCCAGCACAAGCAGTACATAGCGGCTCAGCGGCTCACCCCATAGTGTGGGCTGAATTACAGCCAATATCACAAACCCCAGCAATACCGCCCTGGTGATTTGTCGGCTGTTTTTTGCCCGCGTTTGTTGCTGCGTGGCTAAGTTTTTTTCCAGCAGCATCGGCAACCCGGTTAAAATTTTCGTGTATTCACCGGCGTGAGATTTTAGTTCCCGATACAAAGCTTTGGGGCCAAATTGTTCTTTCATCCAACGTTCTAAAATCGGTTTGGCGGTATCCCATAAATCCAAGTCGGGGTATAACACTCTGCCTAATCCTTCGATATTAAAAAAGGTTTTTTCCAGCAACACCAGCTGGGGTTGTACTTCCATCTCATAGCGGCGTGCCGTTTGAAACAGGGTGAGCAAAAATTGGGCAAAAGAAATATCTTTTAAAGGTTTACCAAAAATCGGCTCGCTGGCTTTGCGGATGGCGGCTTCGAAATCCGTCACTCTTACCGTGTCCGGTACCCAGCCGGAATCGATATGTAACTGCGCCACACGGCGATAATCACGGTTAAAAAAAGCCAAGAAATTTTCTGCCAAATAATACTGATCTTCATCATTCAGGCTGGCCATAATGCCGAAATCAATGGCAATATATTTCGGGTTTTCCGGGTCGCTAACATCAACAAAAATATTACCCGGGTGCATATCGGCGTGAAAATACTGATGATAAAACACTTGGGTGAAAAATATGCTCACTCCGCGCTCGGCCAGCTTTTTTAAGTTTACTTTGTGTGCACGCAAAGTATCTATATCGCTAATCGATACCCCGAAAATACGTTCCATCACCAGCACCTCTTTGCCACAATAATCCCAGTGCACTTGCGGTACATATAAAATATCAGAGTCGAGAAAATTCTGCCGTAAGGTAGCAGCATTGGCGGCTTCTTGCAGTAAATCCAGCTCATCTTTTAGGGTTTTGTCGAATTCTTGCACCACTTCGGGCAGGCGCAGGCGTTTAACTTCCGGAATCCAATTGACCAAGCGAGCTAATAAGGCCATCAAGGCCAAATCGTTGTGGATGGTTCTGGCAATCTTTGGGCGTACGACTTTAACCACCACCTGCTCGCCACTGTGCAGGGTGGCCGTATGCACTTGGGCAATCGAGGCCGAAGCCAACACCGTGGCATCAAAGTGGGCAAATGCCTCATTTATCGGTTTTTTTAACGATTTTTCAATAATGCTAATAGCTTGCTGGTAGGGAAACGGGGCGACTTCATCTTGTAATTTAGCCAATTCCCGCGCCATTTCCGGCGACAGCAAATCAGGGCGGGTGGAAATGGCCTGACCAAATTTGACATAAATAGGCCCCAGCGCCTCCAGTGCGGTGCGTAGCCGTACTTCCGGGCTGGATGCCAGTTGCCGCGACCAAGCCACCGGCATTAAAAAAGTTAAGCCGGTAATAATAAAATGAAACGAGGTGCGTGGTATCAGGGTATCAACACCATACTTGGCCAGCATATGCCAGACCACAAAAAAACGTTTGATACTGCGAATCATGTGCAAAACCTAACAGGCAAACCTAAAGAATAACACTATGTCAGTTGTGCTAAGCGTTTGTTGAGTCTATCCAGGCGCTGATAAAACATTGTAATTGCACGGCTGAATTCATCCAGCTCCGCCTGGCTGACCAGCCACTGCTTATCGTCGATAACATACTGTTTTATCCCCTGCCCCAGCTGCTCGATACCCCCTTTGGCGACATGCAGGCTTTGTTCGATGGCCTGTGTCAATTTAGCGGCTTTATTATCGTCCATAAATTGTGCGAAAAATGCCTGCCAATGGATACCTAAACCATTGATAAAATGTTGAAAGCGTTTTAGTGTGCTGATTTTCCCACTGATATACAGAGCATCGTTATCTAAGCCCGCTTCTTCATCTTGCAGCATTTTAAGTACCGCTTTTAAATTACCGGAAACAATAACATCCACGTCTGCCACTTCGGCTTCTGCCACTGCGACGATTTTGCCATCCTGCACCCGGATAGCAATATCTTGGGGCAGTTCATCAATGGCAATGGCAAAACTGTGGCCGTGCAGCGCTGTTGTATCGGCCTCCGGATGCAGTTTAACCGCGATATTCAGCAATCCGGCAAACAGATGAGACAATGACGGCAACATGTCAGCTCCTGGTAGTCATTTATAAAAATCAATAGACGCGTATTGTTCATCCTAAACTTTTAATCCTTGGTGTAAGGCGACAATACCGCCGGATAAATTTTGGTATTTGCACAGGCCAAAACCGGCGCCGGCAAACATCGCTTGTAAGCGTGGCTGATTCGGGTGCATACGAATAGATTCGGCCAAATAGCGATAGCTGGCTTCGTCTTTGGCAATCCATTTGCCCATTTTCGGTAAAATATTAAAAGAATAAAAATCATAGGCTTTAGCCAATAATTTATCGTTTGGCTGCGAAAATTCCAGCACCAAACACTTGCCGCCGGGTTTAAGTACACGGCAAATTTCACTCAGCGCCTGTTCTTTGTTGGTAACGTTGCGCAGGCCAAAGGCCATGGTCACTAAATCGAACGCATTATCGGCAAACGGCAGGGCTTCAGCATTGGCCAGCTGATATTCAATATTTTTCACCAGCCCGTTATCGGTCATGCGCTGACGACCAATATTAAGCATGTTTTCATTAATATCAGAAGCCACCAAACGGCCGCTGCCCGCCAATTTTTTACCCATTTGTATCGCCAAATCGCAGGTGCCGGATGCCAAATCGAGCACGTGCATATTGGGGCGCACATCGGCGGCTAGCAAGGTGTAATATTTCCAAAAGCGGTGGATGCCACCCGACATCACATCGTTCATGACATCATAACTATCCGCCACCGAGTCAAATACCCCGGCGACCCGCTGTTCTTTGTCGGTTTTGTTAATTTGCTCAAAACCAAAATGCGTTTTTTCTGTCATATTTTTATTAAGTTAAGTCAATGAGTTATAAGCCGTTGGCTTGCAGGAAGTTACGAATATTATCGTGGTGATCGGTGTGATACCATAACTTTTCTGCTAACGCCGGCGGTGGTGTTTGGTATGCATTGATTAAAATGGTATTGGCACCGGCGGCCACGGCGGCACTGGCACCGGGCATGGAGTCTTCGATAACCACACATTGCTCAGGCTGTTGCCCCAGTTGCCGCATCATCATATTATAGGGTTGCGGGTGCGGCTTGGGGTGTTTAACGTCATCGATAGTGATAATGTGTTGAAAATCATCGAGTAATTCTGAATTATTGCGCTCAAAATTTTCCCGCATATCCAAGTAATTGGCTGATGTCACCAAACCAATCGGCCGCCCGCTGGCTTTGACCGTTTCAAATAAAGGGATGAAGCCGTCTTTAAAATCCAAGCCGTGTTCAGACAAAATATGCCAACGCGCCTCGCCCCAATCGCGGAAAAAACGCCGGGTTTTGGCAAAATCATTATTAAAAAATGCCTGCAGCATCAGCTGACAATCCTGGGCGGGCTTGCCCACAAAACCATGGACAAAATCATCGTCAGCTTCGATTTCGTGTTTATCAGCCGCCACGAAAAAAGCATCATAATAGACTTTTTCCGAATCAAAAATCACGCCGTCCATATCGAAAATAACGGCATTGATGGTGGTGGACATGGTTGCTCCTTTATTCATTAAGTATAATGGTAACCGGGTAAATCTTTTCAGTCGGATGCGCCGACTAAACGGACTTCAGCTACCATATCGATACCAAACTGCTGTTTGACGGCCTTCATCATATCACAGGCCAAGGCATAAATCTCGCGTCCATGGGCGTCGCCACGATTAACCAAAATCAGGGCGTGTTTTTCATACACACCGGCACCATTAGCGCGGGCATGACCTTTAAAACCGGCTTGCTCTAATAGCCAGGCAGCCGGAATTTTCACCTGAGTTGCATCAACAGTAAAATACGGCACGTTGGTATACTGTTGCTGAATGCTGGCTAAAACTTCGTGTGTCACTACCGGGTTTTTAAAAAAGCTACCGGCATTGGGTAACACCGCCGGATCAGGTAATTTCTGTTGTCGTAAGGTGATAACCTGTGCCAATAAGTCAGCCGGCGTTTGCGGCTCGCCGACTGCCAGCAACCCGTGATATGACAACACCGGCGCAAACTGTTTGTGTAGCCGCAAAACCACTGCAGTAATGATATAACGTTGGCGGTAAGCGTGGCGCTTAAACACACTGTGGCGATAGGCAAATTGACAGTCGCTAGCGCTGAATTTTACAAACTCTGCAGTGGCTAAATCAAATACTTCGACAAATTGAATAAAATCAGCAATTTCAACGCCATAAGCACCAATATTCTGCACCGGCGCGGCGCCAACCGTGCCGGGAATCAAGGCCAGATTTTCTAAACCGTAAAACCCTGATTGACTGAGTTTTTTGACGCTATCGTGCCAAATTTCTCCGGCTGCAAGACGAATATCGGCATATTCTGCGGTCTCGGTAAGTATCGTCATTCCGGTTAAGGCATTGTGTACCACCACCCCGGCAAAATCATCAACAAACAAGACATTAGAGCCGCTGCCCAGGACAATAAAAACTTTATTGGCCAGCTGCGATGGCAGCGCCAGTAAATCATGACGATGTTTTAAAACCAACAACTGTTGCGCACTGGCAGCCGTGCGAAAAGTGGTTAGCGGCGTTAAATCCACCCGCGCAACAGCATGTTGATTAGACACTGACGCAAGCGATGCCAGTGTACTATTAGAGGTCATATTTTTTCAGTTTATAACGCAAAGAACGCATGCTTAAACCCAATTGTTCAGCCGCGTCTGCTTTATTGTTATCGTTGGCGGCCAAGGCATTGACAATGGCCTTTTTCTCAATCTCAGCCAAATAGTCGTCCAAATTACTTTCGCCGTCAGCGACTGCCGCTGCTGCGACCGAGCCTGCATCAGCAGCGTTATCGCTTAGCGCCGTCAGTACCTCGTCGTCGCTCAAGTCGATGCTTATATCATCCGGGTTAAGGTCATCGCTTATCAAACGACTGGCAAATTGAATATCGTCTGCTTCAAGCGTATTGGCTTCACAAAAAGTCACGCCACGCTCTAAAATATTTTCTAATTCGCGCACATTACCTGGAAATTGATAACCGTTAAGCTTATCCAGGGCTGCGTCTGTCAAATGATATTTTTCAACACCATGCGCTGCCGCCAATTTCTTAAGAATAAAATCGGCCAGCACTCCGACATCACCACTGCGTTTACGCAGCGGCGGCATACCCAGTGAAATCACATTGAGACGATAGTATAAGTCTTCGCGAAATTCATGGTTAGCCACCAAAGCGGTTAAATTTTTATGCGTTGCCGACAGCACCCGCACATCCACGGGTAACTCACTGTCACCGCCGATAGGACGCACGGCACGCTCTTGAATCGCACGCAGTAATTTTACCTGCATCGATAACGGTAAATCGGCGACTTCATCTAAAAACAGGGTACCGCCGTCAGCGGCAACAAACAAACCGTCGTGGTCACTGTTAGCACCGGTGAAAGCACCTTTTTTATAGCCAAAAAACTCACTTTCAACCAGGTTTTCCGGTATCGCACCGCAGTTAACCGGCACAAAAGCTCCATCGCAGCGCGCCGATTGTTCGTGAATACTGCGTGCCACCAACTCTTTACCGGTGCCGGATTCACCGTGGATAAACACAGGCGCCTGCGAGCGGGCTAATTTTTTAATGATTTTTGCCAGTTTTTGCATCACCGCAGAATCACCGATAATGCTGACACCGCTGCTGTTTTTTTTGTTATCACCCCGGGCTTTTTTGGCCCCGGTGGCGCCGCTTTGCTGACCACTACCGAGTTTCATG
>PDWJ01003384.1_pt1 | contig 15320 bp, 12 predicted proteins | sample 1430881 | NCBI WGS metagenome assembly PDWJ01 (sample SAMN01162460, study PRJNA174530) | Oral metagenome, whole genome shotgun sequencing project. | biome: Marine environment; feature: Marine mammal; material: Swab sample of the gingival sulcus; isolation source: swab sample of gingival sulcus... | reverse complement strand
CAATGGGCATCTCAATGGTTTCAAAAAGCTCTTCCACATCGAGCTCCTGCATCTCGGCCCTGTACTTCTCATACAACTGAAAACAGGCAAAAACATCTTCGCAGCTATAATTTTTCGCCTTTTCCAGTGGGACATAAGCGAAGCTGTCTTCACGTTTATCTCCAGCGACCACCTCTGTAAAAGAGGTCATTTTAAAACCCATCTCGAGGCTCAACACGTCAAGTTTATATGAACGTCTGGAAGGATCCACCAGGTATGCAGCTACCATGGTATCGAAAAACGGCCCCTGTATCTCACATTCCAAAGTGTTCTGCAATACGGAATAATCATATTTCAGATTATGGGCAATCTTGAGAATTTCAGAGGAGTTCATAATGGGAACAAGGAAATCTTGTACCGCAGCCAGCGGTATCTGATTTTCCACAACATCCTGTTCTTCATTTTTATGAAAAACAGGGATATACCACGACTCGGAATCATCCACACACAGGGAAATGCCCACCAGTTCTGCTTTTCTTACATTTAAAGACGTTGTTTCACAGTCGAAAACCACCTTTGAGGCACTACGAATTTTTTCCGAAATTACGGATAGCTCAGTTTTTTCCCTTACCAGGGTAAAACTGTCTGTGGGTATGGATTGTTGTGTCGCACTTTCCTGAAAAAGAGAGCTAAAGCCCAATTCCTGGTACAGTGCCGCCAAAACTTCATCATTCCTGTCAACAACACGATATTCTTCCAGGGTATCACTGATCTCAATATCCATTTTCAGACGAATGAGATCACGGGATAAATAGGCAAGCTCCCGATTAGTAACAATCTTTTCCTTCATCTTCGATTGCTTCATGGTATCAACATGTTCGTAGATGCCATCAAGTGAGTCATATTCACCAATGAGTTTCGCTGCGGTCTTTGGCCCCACACCAGGCACTCCCGGTACATTGTCTGAAGCGTCACCAATAAGAGCAAAATAATCCAGTAATGCAGAAACGGGCACATTATATTTCTCTTCAACTTCTTTTTTGCCAAGTTCTTTATTCTTCATAGGATCCCAGATACGCATGCCAAGATCCACGAGTTGCAGCAAATCTTTATCGCCTGAAACAACCACCACATCATGCCCTGCCTTTTGAGCCAGCATGCCCAGAGAAGCAATGAGATCATCCGCTTCATAATCGTTTTCTTCAACGATTTTCAGATTATATCCTGCAACAATTTTTTTTATGTAGGGAATCTGAAGGGCCAGATCATCAGGCATAGATGGTCTGTTAGCCTTATACTGGTCATACATCCGGTGCCTGAACACAGGACCTCTGCTGTCAAAGGCAACACACATATAGGCAGGATCTTTATCCTTTAACAATTTCCGCAGCATGTTCACAAAACCAAAAACAGCGTTGGTGGGCAAGCCGTTACTGTTTGTCAACGAGGCAATTGCATGATATGCCCTATAAATATAGGCACTCCCGTCAATGAGATAAATCGTTTCTTTTTCCACAGAAACATACTCCAATTTTGTATTTTTTTTGACCGGCGGGGTATATCACTCCATTTTTCCGGTTCATATTCTTCAGATACTGACATCCTGTCAATTCGTATATCAACCTATTGCTTTTTAAAAAAGTTCATCAGAAATGGCATACGGGTCAGACAAGCCCCCAGAATAATCAAAAAGGCTGCCTGAAACCAGACAGCCTTCTTCTTCAGCAAAGTGGGGAAAACCCCATCCATATTTCTTTTTGTCTATCTTGCAATCCTCACCCATGAAGCCTGTGGCCCTTTATCCCCCTGTGATTCACCATAGTAGACATTATCACCTTCATTAAGCTCATCTATCGTAACATTTTTCAGTGCATTTTCGTGAAAATAGATATCCCGCTCATCGCTGCTTGTGATAAAACCATATGACTCCTGAGGCGAGATTTTTCTGATAAATCCATAGTTATCATCCGCGCCCCCTGCTTCAACTGTTTTATTCACCTTTCTTTTCTTTCTTAACTTTTCTTTCAACAGCAGGGCAAGGACATCAAAAGCCTCGACCAACAGAGGTCGCACAGACCCGCCTTTTCTGTTTACAACCAGTGTATCATTCGGTACAGACGCAACAAGTTTAACCTCAAAACCTCCTTCCTTATGAGCTGATGTGGCTTCAATGGTAACTCGTAAGTGCAAAACAAAACCCGCATAATGTCGAATGAGTTTTTCTTTTTCCTCTTCTATCTTAGTTTGCCATCCTTTTCGCAACTCAACATTCCGGGCTTCGATTTTTATTTCCATAAACTACCTCCAATGAATGTTCCGGTGACAGAATAAACATACTGGCACCACCTCTTTGTACCACTTGTCTTTCGTACCTAACAACGATCAATAACAACCTCGTACTATGGCAGGGAAAAAGGTGTCAGGGGATACGTTTTTCCCTTTATACTAGTACTATATTATCAGCCACTTCAATATCAAGTGAGATGGTCCGGTTTTCACATTAAAATACAATAAAATGTTACTACCTTAAAGAAGACTTTACATCACATACCCTGATGGTGTAACATTATTTGTCTAAACTAAGAGAGATCATTTTCGTCATGCAAAAATCCACAGGTGTTATCCTTCTCAATATGGGCGGGCCTGAATCGCTGGAAGCTGTTGAGCCTTTTCTCTATAAGCTTTTCTCCGATCGTTCTATAATACGGCTGGGACCACGGTTTTTACAAAAACCAATTGCCCGTCTTATTGCAAAAAGACGGGCACCGCATTCAAGAGAAACCTACAATCTCATCGGAGGAAGTACCCCTCTTCTTTCAATCACAAATGACCAGGCAACCGGGCTTGAAAAACTGCTGAGAGAAGAAGCAGGGGAAAAAACTCATTTCCATGTCACCACCGCTATGAGATACTGTGCCCCGACCGCCGCTGATGCCGTCAACTCACTCGTTGAAAAGAATGTGGACCGCATCATTGCTCTACCACTTTATCCACAGTACAGCAGGGCGACCTCCGGTTCATCACTTGAAGATCTGCAAAAAGCCGTAAAAACCTACGCTCCATGTCTGCCGCTGGTAGAAATCCATGGCTGGCCCACCCAGAAATCCTACGTTCGCTGTTTTGCCGAACATATCCTCGAAGGAATACAGGCCTTTGCTGATGCTGCTGAAAAAAATCTTGCTGTTGTTTACAGCGCTCATTCTCTTCCGGTCTCATTTATCGAACAGGGTGACCCATATCTTGATCATCTTAAAAAGAGTATCACAGAGATCGAGGCGATTACACATCATACAGGCTACCTCTGCTTTCAAAGCAGAAGCGGTCCTGTGAAGTGGCTTTCGCCGTCAACGGGTGAGATGATTGATGAGCTGGCTGAAAAAGGATATCAAAACATACTGATGGTACCCATCAGTTTTGTATCTGATCACGTGGAAACTCTCTACGAAATTGATATGCTTTATCGCAGCAGAGCAGAGAAAAAAGGAATCACCTTTCGCTCGTGTAAATCTCTTAATACCTCTCCACTTTTCCTTACAGCCTTAAAAGAGCTGGTATTCGAACACCTGTCCTGATTTCGTGGAATGATCTTTATTTTCCGTAAACAGGTCACTCCTGTTTTTCCACTATACATTCGACAGCTTGCAAACAGAGGAATAGTTCCTATTCTTAACCTATAGATTTTTTTATCAATACACATATCCCTGATATTTTCTTCTACTTTAAAGGCACACGCATGTACAACACTCGATCACATATTATATCAATCCCGGGCCTTACAAACAGCTATATCCAGCTCCCGGAAAAATTCTACGAGAAAATATCCCCTACACCAGTTAAGGCACCCAAACTGCAAAAACTCAATGCCGACCTTGCTCAGGATCTTTCCCTTGATCTGGGAAAAATTCCAGAAAACACGCTTGCAGCCTGCTTTTCCGGCAATACCTCTTTTGAAAACACCCCTTCGATCGCCCTGGCCTACGCCGGTCACCAGTTTGGTACCTTTGTCAGTCAGCTGGGTGATGGAAGAGCTCATCTCATTGGAGAAGTGACAGATAAGAGGGGCAAGAGATGGGATATCCAATTGAAAGGATCCGGCAGAACAAGGTTTTCCAGAGGTGGAGACGGTCGCTCAGCCCTTGGCCCGGTGATCAGGGAGTATCTGGTCAGTGAGGCCATGCATCACCTGGGAGTTCCCACTACTCGGGCACTGGCTATGGTTACAACAGGCGAAAATGTATTTCGTCAACAGGGAACAATACCCGGCGGAATCCTTACCAGAGTGTCTTCAGGCTTTATTCGCATCGGAACCTTTGAATATTTCAGCAGCAGAAACGACCTGGAAGCTGTCAGGCAACTCATTGACTATGTGACGACAAGACATTATCCAGAGGCCGGGCAGACAGATGCGCCCTGCCGTACTCTATTCAAAATGATCTGTGAAAATCAGGCAAAACTGGTAGCAAAATGGATGCTCATCGGCTTTATCCATGGTGTTATGAATACAGATAATACCTCCATCTGCGGTGAGACTATCGACTATGGCCCCTGCGCCTTTATGGACTCTTACGATCCCAATACAGTTTTCAGTGCTATCGACGTTCAGGGCCGCTATCGCTTTATCAACCAGGGCCCGATCATTACCTGGAACCTGGAAAGGCTAGGTCATTGTCTCCTGCCCTTTCTCGATAATGACCCCCAAAAAGCAGAAGAGATTGTAAATGCGGAGATTACCACCTTTCAGGAACACTTCCTGACAGAATGGCAAAATGGCATGTTCAGGAAAATCGGTTTATCTAAAGCGACTGATGAAGACGGCCACTTGCTCAAGGAACTGCTCGGAATTATGCTGGAAGAAGAGGCTGATTACACCCTCACTTTCAGATATCTCTCAGACGCTCTTGCAACAGAGGCATTGCAGTTTACAAACCTCTTCTCCTCCGCCGGTAGAATTACAGCCTGGCTCTCCAAATGGCGGATACGGATCAAACAGGAAGATACTCCTCTGACAGAAATAAAAACCCGCATGGATTCGCTTAATCCCGCCTTTATCCCTCGTAATCATCAAATTGAAAAAGCAATTCAGGATGCAGAACAATACGGTGATTTTGAAAAAACCCACCTGTTACACTCGGTTTTGTCTCAACCCTACGAACTGCAGGAGACATACAAGGATTTCATGCAGCCGCCACGTCCAGAAGAACGGGTTCTCCAGACCTTTTGCGGCACCTGACGTTTTATAAACTCTTTGTGATATACCAGTATGTCGAAATTACCTGCTCTGCTGGCAATGGTCTCTGGGAAAACTACGCATACTGACATTGAGTAAAATTGCCAGGGCGATAAGGGTGGTAAAAAGCGATGATCCACCATAAGAAACAAGCGGCAGAGGGATACCAACAACAGGAAGAAATCCCAGCACCATCAGGATATTGATAACCGCCTGCCAGAATATCAGCATAACCACACCATAGGCAAGGAGCATACCGAATCGGTCCTTGGCATTCATAGCCACACGAAGTCCCCAAAGCAACATCATGAAATAGATAATTAAAAAGAAAGCAGATCCTGCAAAGCCCCATTCTTCACACCAGACTGAAAAAGCAAAATCGGTATGCCGCTCAGGCAGAAAACTTAAATGCCCCTGTGTACCTTTAAGATAACCTTTTCCAAACTCCCCTCCACTGCCCACTGCGATTTTAGACTGGAGGATCTGGTATCCTTCTCCGTTGGGATCATGTTCAGGATTAAGAAAAGTCTGAACACGCTGTTTCTGATAAGGTTTCAGCAGGTTGTTCCAGGCAAAGATGACCGCAGCAATACCTCCACAACCGAGAAAAAGATAGGTAAAAAGACGTAATCGAACAAAAACGGTTATGGAAATAAAAATTATTGCCAGCATTAAAGCTGTCCCCAGATCTGGCTGTATAAGGATGAGAATAAATGGAATACTGGTGAGAAACCCGGGCATAATCAGTTGCCGAATCGTATAGCCATCATATATTTCTTTTTTGGAATAATAGCTGGCAAGCGTAATAACAATCATCAGTTTGGCTGGTTCAGACGGCTGGAGACGGAAAAAACCAAGATCTATCCAGCGCTGTGCCCCTCCTGCTTCAACGCCTACAACAAACAACAACCCCAACAGCAATATAATAAATATATATATGAAATAATTAAGAAAATGAAAAATTTTATAATCAAACAGCAGCATAAATACAATGATACAGAAGCCCGCAAGATAGAAATAGCTCTGCTTCACATAGGGTGGTAATCCATATCCTTTTGGAGGATAGGAGGCGCTGTAGAGATTAAAAAGCGCCATACCGCAAACTAACAGCAACAGCAGCAGCAGGATCCAGTCAAAATTGAGCAAAAGTCTTCGATCAATACGAAACATAGTCTATATTTCTGTCTTTTCCCTTTGTAATTTTTTCAGGAAGATCGGTATCATTTTTCCCTGAAATTTTCTACATTTCTGCAACACTTCCTTCTTCATGTCTACCGGCAAAATATGCTCTCAGTACAGCTTTGGCAACAGGTGACGCACCGGAGCTGCCATGAAGACCATGTTCCACCAGAACAGTCACTGCAATCTCCGGTTTATCAGCGGGAGCATAACAGGTGAACCAGGCATGATCCCGCAACGAATAGGGAATGTCCTCGTCTTTCATTCCCTTATATTTTTCCCGTCCCACAACTTGCGCTGTTCCCGTTTTTCCGGCAATGGTGAGCCCCTTAATCCTGGCTTTCCGTGCCGTACCCTTTTTACCATGTACAACATCGAACATACCCTGCTGAATGAGTTTCAAGTCATCTTTCAGATAAGAAATATCACGTACAAGTTCTGGCCTCAGTGAAAACACTTCTTTTCCATCGGGACCAATCACCTTCTCCACCAGTTGCGGCTTATAGACTTTACCGCCATTTGCGATAATTGCAGTCATATTTGCTATCTGAAGAGGGGTCACAAGATTAAATCCCTGACCGATAGCAACTATCACAGTTTCACCATCCTGCCACTTTTGTTTATACTTATCAAATTTCCAATTCCTGGTGGGAATTACCCCCCTTCCTTCGTATTCTATTTCAAGACCTGTACGTTCTCCCAAACCAAACATTTTTGCATACTTGGCCAGCTTATCCACTCCCAGCTGATAACCAGCATGGTAAAAATAGACATCACATGACTGCTCAATGGCCTTACGCAGATTCACAGCACCATGACCACTGTGTTTCCAGCAACGGTATGTCTTTCTGCCAAGTTTATAGAACCCGGGGCAATACTGAACAGTGTTGTAGTTTATAACATTCTCCTGCAAGGCAGCAATAGCCGTGATCATCTTATAGGTCGATCCGGGAGGATACTGACCTTGTACCGCCTTGTTGACTAATGGTTTTTTTTCATTCTCAAGATATTTTTTCCAGTTTTCCACAGAAATTCTGCCAATAAAATCCTCAAGATGGATCTGAGGTGTGGAAACAAGGGTCAGAACACGGCCGCTGTTTACATCGAGGGTGACTACAGCTCCTGCCTTGCCATCCTTATTCATGGCTGCCTCTGCAACAAGCTGCAGTCTGGTATCCAGCGTAAGCTGAACCTTGCGTCCAGGCAACGGCTCTTCATATTTCAACTGCTCCTGCACAAAGCCTCTGGCATTCACCTCAGAAAGACGTGTTCCCTTTTCACCACGGAGATCCGTTTCACGCAGCTTTTCAAGCCCCAGCTTACCGATCAGATCACCGCCCTTATAAATACCATCAGGTGCTTTGTTTAACTCCTGTTGACTGATCTCACCCAGATAACCGATTACGTGTGCAGCCAAATCACCGTAATGATATACCCTGCGGGGTGTCACATCTATACTGATCCCCGGAAAATCATGATTATGGTTTTCCAGATAGGCAAGTTGTTCCCAGTTAATATCAGTCTTCAGCCGTATAGGTATGTGGCGCGGTGTATTCTCTGCTTTACGAATTTGCTTCCACAGCTCGGATATATCAGTATCAAGCACCTCAGCCAGCCGTTTCATAAGATCCGCGTCGTTTTTCATGTTTTCACGAATGAGAACAACGTCAAAAGATGGTCGATTGGTGACAAGCTCAAGTCCGTTTCGATCAAGGATATGTCCACGGGGAGGCGTTACACGGATTTTTCGGATCCTGTTATTATCGGCCTTTGAAATGAATTCATCACTGTTGGAAATCTGCAAAAACCACAATCGACTGAAAATAATACCTGCAAAAATAAGAATGAGGGCAACAGCCCACATCAATCGCGGTCGTAAGGTATCAAGAGCAAGATCATCATGCCCGTTGATTTCCTCAACAGTTCGGGGAAATGCTTTTTTCTTCTTCATTGTAGTTAACGGCTCTTCCTGCTCTTCTTTTTCTTGCGCATAACCCGATATCCAATTCTCTTCGTGCTGAGATACTCATAAAGTCGACTGAGAAGAAGAAACATGGGAACAGTTACAATAACAAGAATGATAGTTTCCTGGATAATTTTGACCCAGCTCATTTCTGACAGGGTGTATGGCAGAAGAAAAGCAAACATCGTATAAAATACTATTTTAACGACAAAATAGCTCACCGCAACAAGTGGAATCTGATACGTCACCTCTTTTAAAGGGCTCTTCTCACAGGCCAGTTTCAAAAAGGAAAAAACAAGAATATATTGCAGGGGAAACACTCCAAGATAGATACTGGAAATTGAATCAACCATCCAGCCTAAAATAAAAACAAAAACCAATCCGTTTACCCAGCTGAATGTATAGGCAGCAAAAGCAACCAGTACAAAGAGAAAATCAGGCCGGGCCAGCCATTCCGGAAAGGCAGGCAGCAGAGTTGATTGAAATATAATAAGAACAACACCAATGAGGAAAAAGACAAAAAACGGCATCACTCATCCGGCCTCCCGTTGTTTAATTCCTCCTGCCATGATAATTTTTCGGTGAGCTGGATAAAGACGATCTCCAAACGCTGAAAATCCACAGAGGGTGTCACCACAAGTTCCTGAAACATGCCCCGATTTTTACTATGAATCGAAGCTACTGTACCAAGCAAAATACCTGACGGGAAAATTCCACCAATACCGGCTGTCACGATTTTATCACCAGGCTTAACCTTGGCATTTTTCAACACATAATTCAGTGTCAGGGTATAGTCATCCTTTCTCGAACCTTTCAGAATTCCGCGCACCCTGCTTTTTTCCACCATGGCGTCAATGGCACTCGAAGGGGCATTAGCCAATAGTATCTTGGCGTAATGAGGTGAAACCTGAATAACCTGCCCGACAACACCCTTCTCTGTTCGTGCCACCATTCCCTTTAACACACCATCGTTTTTGCCCTTATCAACAACGATGGTCTTAAACCAGAAAGATGGATCACGACCAACAACGGTGGCCGTCACCGAAGGAAAATCCTCGTCCTCGAGCAGCTGGAGTTTTCCACGCAAGAGAAGGTTCTCTTCAAAAATCTTTTGGTACTCTCTTTTTTCCTTCTCATATTCGCTGATTTTTTCCTGAAGTATCCTGTTTTCTTCACGTAGTCCCCAGAGTTCAATATAATTGTCCCAGACCGATCTGACACTTGTAGTTACACTATGTACAAGGGTCTGAACAGGCCCAAGAGATTCCAGGGAAACCTGATGAAAAAACCCATATTTCCCGCCAAAGGAAGAAAAAAGAAGGAAAAAACAACAGATTAATAAAACAAGCATCAAAGTACCGCTGATCGTGGTCTTTTTTTGTCGTTTCTTTTTGGGAAAGTTTTTCTTTCGCACGGTTACTCTTTGAGAAACATAAGAGACAGTGGAACCAGTACAGTTTCCACATGGAGCATTATTAAAAAACCGCTGCCGGGTTACCTGTTCCGATTATACAATCGCTATGCTGTTAGCTGATGGTAACTTCCTTCAGGATATCGAGATTATCCAATGCCTTACCAGAGCCGAGGACAACCGAGGAAAGGGGATCTTCTGTTACAATAATCGGCATCCCTGTTTCCTCTTTCAACCTGCTATCCAGGTTTTTCAATAACCCGCCGCCGCCAGTCAGGACAATCCCCTGATCGACGATGTCGGCTGCAAGTTCAGGAGGAGTAACCTCAAGAGCGACTTTCACTGCATCGACAATCACATCCACCTGTTCACTGATAGCAGATTTAATCTCATCAGCAGTGATGGTAAGCGTCTTTGGAACACCGGAAACAAGATCACGTCCCTTGATATCCATGCTCTCGTAGGGTTCTTCAGGAATGACATTTCCAATCGTTGTCTTTATAACCTCAGCAGTCCGCTCACCAATGGCCAGATTATGCTTTCTCTTGATATATTGAAGAATAGCCTCATCCATTTTATCTCCGGCCACTCTAACCGACTTCGCATACACAATACCGGCAAGAGAAATTACAGCAACTTCTGTGGTACCTCCACCGATATCAACTATCATATTCGCTGTCGGTTCAGTAATGGGAAGATTGGCACCAATTGCCGCCGCCATGGGTTCTTCGATAAGATACACTTCACGGGCACCGGCCGATTCAGCTGATTCACGAACTGCCCGCTTTTCAACCTGGGTGATTCCAGAAGGAACAGAAATCATAATGCGAGGATGCACCAGGGTTCTTCTGTTATGCACTTTATTGATAAAATAGCGTAACATTGCCTCAGTGACTTCAAAATCAGCGATAACACCATCCTTAATAGGCCGAATGGCTGAGATATTGCCAGGTGTTTTTCCCAACATTTGCTTTGCTTCCTGCCCTACAGCAAGCACCTTACTGCCTCGCACATCCTGACGAACAGCAACGACCGAAGGCTCTCGCAAAACAATGCCCTTTCCCTTTACATAGAGTACGGTATTGGCAGTGCCGAGATCAATAGCCAGATCATTTGACAGCCAACCAAATAAAAAATTAAACGGTGAATACATGAACTCTTTCCTTTTGGAAAAAAGTGGATAGTTTACCTATTCAAGGTTTCTGGAATACAACATTGCAACATCCTCCAGAAAACAAACGCTAAGCCTTCCAAGTCAAGTGGCAAAGCATACCAGAGCTCCCTCTCATTATCAAGTACAATACATATCCAGAGTCAGTTATTTTAATAAAGCACAGGAGGATAGATAATAAAACATCATGTCCTGAGCAACAGCATAAAAAGGACAGGATTTTTTTCATTCCTGGCAGAGCCTGTTATAGAGGTAATTCATGTTAACAGGAATCACAAGATACCTTCTTGAAAAATCTCAACTCATATTTTTATTTCAGTGTTACGCAACACACTTGACTGTCATACGATATGTATTTTATTAGATTTGTTTTTTTAATAATTCTTATTCTTCCGGGAAAATGGTGATGTAGCTCATTTGCAGGCTTTATCCCGGTTAAATTTTTTTCAGCCTCTTTACATATAACAATATAATTACTTAATATTGCATAACTTTCCAGCTTTCACAGGATACGTTGGCACATGGTTCTGGATTTATATTGACATGCAGCATAAACCCTGTTATATACTTGGGCTCGCTTCAGAATGATAGAAAGGGGCTATAGCTCAGCTGGGAGAGCGCTTGACTGGCAGTCAAGAGGTCGTCGGTTCGATCCCGTCTAGCTCCACCAATAATATAAAGGACTTAGAGCATTTCGCTTTAAGTCCTTTTTTCATTCCAATCTGATTTAAATCTGACTTCACTCCAAAAGCGTAATTGCTTCGGTCTTATTGATTCCAAGAGACTGGATGTATTTTGAGGTCGTGAGATTCACAGATAAAAAAACATGTTTCAAAACTCCTGTTAAAATCAACAAGAAGAAAGAGGTAATAGTCTGAACGTTACGTCATTCCACACCGTTTGGTGTTTTTTTTATCATTAATTTTTTGCTGGCCCAAGCCGCACCAATTACAATTAAAAATATCCCTACCCATCTTATTAAGTTCATACTAGAACCAGGTTTCTTCATTTTGAATTCAAAAACAGTTTTTCCAAAAGAATCCTCATCTAATTTTATTTCTGATGCTTCCTTCGGAAAATTAAAAATGTAAGTTTGTTGCAATTGACCACCAAACTCAGCTGGGCTGTTAACCAACATGTATTTACGATCCCCAATCTTGGTTATGTTGGCATCCTTTTGTTCAGTTTCAAATGACCACTTACCTCTTTTATCTATTTTGCATGTTCCATATGCTTTTAACGAGAGTTCAAAGGAGCGATCCATATCATTTTTTTCAAGTTTGAAATCACCCAGGAAATAATTTGGTAATGCTCTTTCCATTTCTCGCTTAAATGCAGCAGGATTGTTGCCAAAATTGTTGTTCCATATTTCCCATTGCTGCGCCGCCATTTTCATGGAAATCTTCATGTTTACATTGCCCAAATTATCTATATCTACTTCAAATTTTTGCGAATCCTGCTGGCCAAAGACACATTGCCCTGCCAGGAGGAACATGGCAAGAAATGAAATAATTGCAACTTTTACTTTCATGAGGGTTACCTTATGGAGTTATACACTTGGTTGATGACTGTACTGTTTTGCTGGTAAAGATAATCAATAGACCCCACCGTTACAATTCTGATACCACGATTTGTAGGCAATATCTTTCCAAGCCAATAAAAAGTACCAATATTGCCATAATAGGTCTGCCCTGTCAGGCTGTTTCCATTAATCTGATAATCTATTGCCAGACCTGCTGCTGTAAGGTTTTGACTTATGATTTGAAGAGCCTGCTGTACATTACCTGCAGGAATATCATAAACATTTGCTGTAATTGTCTCATTGGGAGATACAATCTGAGCTGTAAGTATCGGCATCTGCGGCATTGGATTTTTATACACTTGCCATCCAGGTGGTATCTGCATTGATAAAGGATTGGTGAATGAAGGTGTTTCTGGAGATGGAGAAGGCATCGCTTCTGCCCCAGTATCTCCCTGGCTCACAGGTTCTTTTTGTGCATAAACGTTTTCTTCTGTCCAGGACTTTGCAATTTCATCTACTTTTTTTCGCAGGAAACTATCATCTTTTAAATCCATCGAGACAATTCCTCGCTGATTTATCGCGTGAATGTCTACAAGAGTGTATCTGGGATCACCCATTTGGGCTCTTTTCATAAACTCTTGTAATTCCTCCTGTCCTCTTTTGAAAGCTTCTTCAGCAGAAGATATTTTCCCCAGTCCTTCCCCACCAATAGCGGTTGCTTCTATGGCATAATACTGACCATTCATCCTAAATCCTGGATAGGCATGTCCAGGTATAAAATAAATTACTGGATTTAATCCCGCTGCTGACATGATACTGGCATATAATGTGCTCAGTTCAATACACAGTCCAGTATTACCAGTTATAACCTCCCTGGGTAATCTGATTTGTTGTACTACACTCTGGACATCATCAGTGCTTTGTGGGACACCTTTTGTTCCACTATAAACCATATGAGCTTTACGTGTGGCTTCGTAAATTCCAAGCATAAACCGAACCCCGTCTTCTGGTTTATTACTGACAGAAGCCGCTTCTCCTTTCAACAGTTTTTCCTGAAGGTTCTGAGTGTAATATTTAACTATAGGATCGTTAGGAGTAACAAAACAAGCAATCAGGGCACTATTATCAAATATGTCTGCCCAACCAGCAATCTCTTCTTTTTTAATCCCTGTGTAAACGTACTCATTCCTATTGGTAAGCTTGAATCCAAATTCTTCATTTATGATATCGTCTTCTTCTGCGCCATCCCATGAGATTTCAATTTCTACCTTTTCCACGGATGGGGTATTTTTTTCAGATATATTATCCGGAAATTTCGGGTAACATGGCACAATCAATGATTGACCTGGAAACAACAACCCCGATACACTCAGCTTTGTCCAATCAATGTAGCCCGGTACCCTGTAACGCACGGTCACATCCTCAAGTGTTCGATCACTTTCATTGTCTATTTTTGCTTTAAAAAGATAATATTTACCTTCAAGAGCATCTGGATTGGAATATACACGATGAGCAGCCGGCATTATAAAATCGGCTTTATCAATCTCTATACCCAGCTCTACTTCGCCTTTTATAAGATTGTTAAGATCAAAGAAGCTGAGTAGCAAAAGAACAAACCCTAAACCCGCAACCGCTATGGGAGCCTTGATATTTTTCATATTGATTTTGTATGAGAGGTTTTAATGTTTCTTATCGAATTATCAATAAGCGACAATAGTTTCACTTTCAGAAGAAATAACCAGAAACATACATATCAGGAAATTTGAAAATCGGGCAATTCAATCCACCAAAAGTGCAAACCTGACAGCTCCTATTTCCTGTGCAATACGAAATAACAAGATGTCTCTGTTTCTCCTCGTAAGCGTATCGTTAGAACATAACTCAATCTACAAAACAAGGACTAGGTTGTCAAAGATTTTATAAATATCACACCAATACAATGCATTCACATGTTTTTCAAAAATAATTACGAAGGAAAATGAAATTATTTCATAAAAATTTCTCAACTCTTATTAAAAATCGAAACTGTCAGGATCTGTGTCTTTTGGATACACCATCCAGTCGTCACTGTTTTTATCAAGATCGGTAATCTTATCCAGGGACATTTTCAGATATCGTCCCTTTCCTTCCACCGCAACCTGACCATCACCAGTCAGTATTTCACCACTTCCTTCAAAGGTTCGTTTATCAAGCTTGGTTACTCGTGCCACAACCTTAATTTTTTCATCCAGAGGAACAGGTTTTCTATAGCGAACAGAAAAATCTATGGTTACCCCCCATACAGTTTCGTCATCTTTCATGACTGTTCGTCCGATGGTTTCATCAAGAATTGTTGCTGAAATCCCTCCATGCAGTCTTCCAGGGTATCCCTGATGTTCATCTGCGGGATGAAAAACCGCAACCAGTTCATCATTTTCCAATTCAAAAAACTCTGCTTTCAATCCAAACTTGTTTTCAATCCCACAGCCAAAACACATTTTTGCGTTTTCCTGCTTTTTGGTCACTTTAACTGACATCTATTTCTCCTAATTGCGAATTTATAAAAGATTCTTTTATACCCTGTTACTTTTTAACCTGACAACTTAATATATCCTTAACAACTTTTCTAAAATCAACTATTAATTAGCATTGCTATCATAAATCGAGCACTGGTGGTCCCTCGATTATCATATCAGCAATGGTCAATTTCCCCCTGGGATATTTACTTCGATTATTATTTAATAACTCATTTTCAAGCACTGCCAGCTGCGTTAAAAACGGTGTCCGCTCAACCAGCGGCTATCCGCAATATCAGTCTTGCGACCTGGAACATTTTTCACGTGTCGCGCATTTACAAGGAGCACTTCGAGATAATCTTCCATGATATTA
>PDWJ01003942.1_pt1 | contig 15323 bp, 15 predicted proteins | sample 1430881 | NCBI WGS metagenome assembly PDWJ01 (sample SAMN01162460, study PRJNA174530) | Oral metagenome, whole genome shotgun sequencing project. | biome: Marine environment; feature: Marine mammal; material: Swab sample of the gingival sulcus; isolation source: swab sample of gingival sulcus... | reverse complement strand
ACCATAATCAGTCTCTTTGTTATCCCGGCTTTTGAAAAGGTTTTTGCCAGCGCAGGAGCTGAACTCCCTTTGGCAACCCGCATACTCATGGGGGTGTCCTCTTTTATGCAGCATTATTGGTATGTCCTCTCCGGAGCACTTCTCCTAAGTATATTCCTTATAAAACACCTGTTACAAACAGAGAAAGGTCGTTTTTTCTGGGATCAATATAAACTGAAAATACCCCTGGTGGGCGATATTATTCTTCGCTCCACCCTGGTGCGGTTTTCCCGCGGATTTACCATGGGATTTTCAGCAGGTATTCCACTCTCCCATGCGCTGGGGTTTACTGCCAAGGCTGTGGATAATACCTTTGTGGGACAGAAGATCGAAGAGATACGTAACGGTATCGAGCGCGGCGATACTTTAACAAGAAGTGCCAGCCAGACCGGGATATTTACCCCTCTGGTGATCCAGATGCTCTCCGTTGGTGAGGAGGCTGGCTCTATTGAAAGTATGCTCTCTGATGTGGCCGAATTTTATGAGCGAGAGGTGGATTACGATGTAAAAAACCTCTCCAGTGCCATAGAACCTCTTTTGATTGTGGTCATTGGGGGAATGATACTTGTGCTTGCCCTGGGCGTGTTTCTCCCCATGTGGAATCTGGCAAGTATCTCCATGTAGGTGATTGTTGAGGTAAAATGTACAACCTCGCTGTTAAGGAGCAAAAACAGAAAATAAATTTGAATATCGCTATTTGATTTTGATAAGATGCAACTGGAATGGTTTTTGAAAGAGGTATGAAATCCGGGTATCCAGGCCCACAACAAAACGGTTTTACACTTTTTGAAGTGGTGGTCGTTGTCTGCATCATTAGTATTCTGGCTGTTTTTGCTTTGGACAGGTATTGCAAATTGCTGGTTGATGTTGAACGAACGACCATGGAGTATACTTTAGGGGTAATGCGGAGTGCATTACATATCCAGTATGCAGAATTGTACCTGGCTGGCAAACTTGATCAGGTTGGAGAACTGGTACAGGCAAACCCCATGGATCATTTGGCAGAAAGACCGGCAAATTTTCTGGATAAAGAGGTCTCTGGACATTTTGATCAGGTAGATCCTGGCACCTGGCTCTTCAATGGAGCAACTAGACAATATATTTCAGGGGTGAGTTTAAAGGAACTGGAGCCATATAGCTGGATAAGTCCCTGGAATAAAAAATAACACAGACTCATTACATTGTGATTTGTACAAGGAGAATTGAATTATGCGTAATGAAAAAGGTTTCACACTAATTGAATTGGTTGTTGTGATTGTGATTCTGGGTATTCTTGCTGCCGTTGCAGCACCAAAGTTTACCAACATGCAGGTTGAGGCAAGGGTAGCTGCCATGAAGGGCTTGCATGGATCTGTTCAGGCTGCGACGTCATTAGTCCACTCCAAGGCACTTGTTGCAAACCAAATAGGGACAACAGGCATTGTTACCATGGAAGGGGGACAACAGGTGCATCTAGCTTATGGGTACCCTAATCATTTTAACAATGGTATTCCAGCAGCATTGAATATGGACGGATTTATTTTTACTTATGAAAACCCTGCTGACGGTGAAAGACGGGGGAAATTTACCAAGCACGGTAGTCCATCAGCTTGTGCAGTCTATTATTACCCAGCTCTGGGTTCTTCTCGTCCTGCACCAAGAATTGAGAATGAATTATGGCTGCAGTTGCAATTCCCCGGTTTTTTGAAACGCATGCATACAAGAGCCGGGAATTTTATGAAGAGGTCATCAATGCGGCACGCTACAGCCAGAAACTGGCTGTAGCCAGCGGGTGTGCCGTGCAGCTAAGCGTTTCAGGGAGTGGTTTCAGTCTCCATCAACGACAGAATTGTAAGAGTGGTAACTATAACCGGGAAGTTACACATCCTGCTGATCATGGTGCTTTTACCGCTGCCACTCCATCCGGTGTAAGCCTGTCCAGCACGGCAGCGGCTATCGTATTTGACGGCTTGGGGCGAGCAACCCCCGGAGGGACAACGATTTCCGTAGACAGCCGTAGCTTCACTCTTATTGGAGAGAGCGGTTACGCTGACGAGTTATGAACCGGCTGGCATTATTTGGAACCAGCCGGGGATTCACCCTGGTGGAACTGATCGTTGCAATGGTGGTGCTTTCCATCGCTTTAACAGGGGTGCTGATGGTTATACAGTATACCACTGCCCATAGCGCTGATCCTGTATTACAGCATCAGGCTGTGGCCATTGCTGAATCCTACCTGGAAGAAGTATTGCTGCATGATTACAATGACCCGGACGGGACGAGTGGTGAAGTGGATCGCAGCCAGTTTGATGATATAGATGACTACAATGGGTTGTCTGATGTGGGGGCCAGAGATCAAAATGGGAATGCGATAGCAGGCCTGGAATCCTATACGGTTGTTGTCAGCGTCGCGCATGTCTCCCTGAATGGGGTTGCCAGCAAAAAGGCAACCGTGCAGGTTCGCCATCCGGCTGGTGTTGACCTGAGCATAAGCGGATATCGGACTGACTATTAGTGTTTACTCTTTAACCTGCTCAACATTCTACCAAATACTTTCACGGGTATAAATCAAGCGTGGATTCCCCTGATAGAGACCAAAGCTGGCTCGTGCAGAAGGATTGTTCCCATTTGGTTTTAACCAGCCCAGCCCCGCAGCATCAAGGTTGTAGAGCAGTTCAACACTGCCATCATTGCCAGTACCGGGAGCGCTGAGTGTTATAACGCTGGCACCTGCGCTTAAGATGCCTGTTCCACTTGCCGTGGTTTCCCCGGCAGCCAGATTATTCTGATAATTATCAAAGCTGATATACACCGCATCATAGCTGGTGCAACTGTCCAAAGTATCAGGAATAAATCCCTTACCGTTGTAATACTCCGTCAGGAGCGGGATGGCTAAATTCAGTGTTTCCGGCCCATATCCGTTTGACAACTGCATCCGTCCATAACGTATTTCTGTTGGAGCAGGATTGAAGCTCCGTGGTAAATCCGTTGCGCTGACCCCATCACTGTCCTGCAGCGCACTGATCGGTATATGAATGTCACTGTTGAAAGGCGCAATGAGCGCGTTGGCTTCACGGGTGTAGACAAACGTATCATCTCCAAGCACCAGATCAAGGGTGCCGTTATTTTTGGGAGTCAAGGACAGGGTTCCGATATCCGGGGTATAGTGGAGATTGAGCAGCTGAGTGAGATCGGCACCCAGTTGACTGCTGTCCTGAGCAACCCCGGCAAGAGATATCTGGGTAGCAGGGTTGGTTAATTTGACGAAAGCATCACGATAATTCACCGTGGTTGCTCCATTTGCCCTGACAGCGCTGATCACCATGTGTGGGTGAGCGCTCCTTTGGTACCCAAAAGGCTGTCCAGTGTGGGTAAAACCGGTGCATGCCGCATCAAGGGAACCATGATCGGTTATGCTGGTGACAAAGTGATGCGGTGTAAAACGACCAATATAGTCTGATGTTGCCACCCCCAATGCCTCACCGAAATAATTGGGAGGGGTAGCGCTGAAGGTAAACACTCCAACTTCGGTGACCCTTTGGTTGATAGTGTGCTCGCCATTGTCAGCAGTAACAATATCCACGCTGGTTACACTGATGTCCCCCGAATCCGTGCCGCTTCCGGTTGGGGAAACGAGATGGTGGCTGATGGAAATACCTGCCTGTGCATAATTTGGGGTGGTTGGATTGCCGCTGCACAAATCAGTGTCTCTATTACTCTGCCAGCATACACCTTTAACCTTCAGATTGAACTCCTCGTCAACTGTTTTAAAGCTAGAGCACGAGGCTGATCCAGCAGAACAATCGCTATCAGGATCATCGCTATAGATACACAGCCCCGCAGGTCGGCTGACAAAGGTATCACTGCCACGCATGATAAGTCCGTGCCCCTCTGCGTCAGCACCGTAAAAACCGGCATTAAGCTGCAGTCGTCCTGCATCAGGGTAGTTCAGTGTCAGCGCTGCGGCTGCACGACTGTCAAAATCCAGGGCAATGCCGGTTCCCGGTGAAGTGGTGGCGACTTCGGTACCCTTGACCCGGAGATGCATGGAACCGCTGTCGGGATCAATATACCTGCTCCAGAAATGCACTGTTTGGCTCGTATTGGCAAACCCAGCGTCTGCTATACAGGTTTGGGTTGTCTCATCACTTCGAACCGCTTGAAGAGAAAAGGTCGCAGAATCCTTGCATGCGGTCAGGTCAGGAGTTGTAAAGATAAATCCCGCTTGGTAAAAATCGATGGTGCAATCTCCTGCAACTCCCGAATTATAACAGATGTACGGGTTGGTCGGTGTAAGGCTCGGGTTGCTGATGCCGAGGGTGACTTTCCCTGGTGTTGTGTGGCGCAACTGGATCTTCTGATGGCCCGTAAAAGTAGAGCTATCCCCTCCAATCCAGGTGGGAGGATTTGCTGTTGAAGGCGTCATGGTCACGGTTACGGGTTCGGTGGCTTCACTGGTACAGTCAGCATCAGCACAGGCCCTGAGCACAATATCAGAACGCTGGCAGGTCAACCCCACCCCTGTATGTTCAATGCGTATGTGATCAAGAGTTGCCGCATTGATACCACAGGCTTTTACCTTGACGTTATCTATATAGAATCTTTTTCTGTTACTCTCCGCACTTACGACAAAGGCGATTCGTGTATGAGCTGATATATAGTCTGAAATAGGTTGCGAAAATTTATGGCTCCAGCCCCCTTGAACGTCATGAAACCTATGAAAAAGATTCCAGTGTAGACCACCATCACCTGAGACATAAATGGCAACATAATCATTGCTCCCCCATCTCCCGCGTTTAAAGTAATTGAAGGTTACTGTTGCAGAGGTATAGCTTGAGAGATCTAGCTCTCTCTGAATATAAGGGCCTCCCAGGGCATTTGATGCACTGCCGCCTCCTTCAAGTCTCAGCTTATCTTCAATAATTTGAATGGAATTACTACCATCATCAACTTCACTCCAGCCCCAGGGCCAATTCATTGTGTTGCCTTGACTGGAACTGCTTGGTGAAAAATTTTCTAAAAAGGTGACACAGTCCCCGCCTGACGACTCGTTTCCTGTGATATTGCATGCCCCTGTGCTATAGGGCTGTTTTGCAATGCTGACTGTGTATATATCTGTACCATCGATGAATGAGAGAGCAATATCCTGTCCATCACTGAATGGCTGACCTCTTGGTGAATATTTTACTATGATATCGATGGGATTATTTCCTGGGCTTAAACGACATCCTGAAAAAGAAAGGGGGTCGCCGGAATGATAGGTAGTGGCTTCTCTGTTGTCACAGGTATTCCCAACAGCAACCGTAACTTTGTTCAGTGAAGCAGGGGAACCATCCCAACGGATGGTCATCTCATCCAGATTAAAATCGCCATCGCTCACTGCAACTTGAAACCGCAACTCGTTAGAGTTGATATTGTCACATGAGGCTCCCGTTATGGTTGCCGCTTGTCCACCCTTTACAACAAGCAACACAAGGGCAAGAGCAAGCCACTGAACACGTATTGTATTCCATAACAAGGGGTGGGTGATCATGGGAAACCAACCTTCATCTGGGCCCGTCGAGAGACAAAGTCTGATGAACCAAAATTGCCAAAGCTGGCCGTCGCGTTGATATTGTAGACAGTATAGGGGCCGATACTCCCCTCGGTGAAGGATTCACTGGTACAGCTGACTGTGACGCTGAAATGCTCAATGGTCATTGTACCATCACAACTGCTGCCGCTTGCTGCTCTTGCCGCTCCCCATTCCAGACCACTGCGTGCAGCCTGATATGCACGTGCTCCCTGCAGCTGCATTGTGCTGGTTGCACTCTGCACTCCAGCCAGACGCATCATGGCGACTCCAAGGAGCGCCAGAACAACAAGGATAAAGGTTGACTGAACCAGGGTAAACCCTTCTTGCGAGTGAAATACACGTGTTTTCATGGAGTATTGTCCACATGAATCTGATGCAGCAGGGTAATGGTTTCGCCCTCTTCTGCCAGAGACAGTTCCAGAGTTACCAGGCCGGCATGCTGGCTGGTTCCAGGGTCATAGCTGAAGGTACATCCGGCCACATTACGAGTGACCAGTGCCGGGTTACTGAGCGAGGTTGACTGGGTGGTACTGATTGTATAGCCTGAGTAGCGATTGAGTTGTCCTCCTTCACAGGCGTAAGTGAGCGGTTGGTCAACGATAAAAAAGCGTTGGTATGGTGATGCCAGGGTAAATAGGTGAGCGGGATCAAGTACGATATGGTGGAGATTGCTGCCTGTACCGATGGTGGCACGGTTTCCGGAATCTCCGTCATAGGCATTACCATTGCTCCCGCTGCTTGCCACATTATAGACCACAAGATAGGTAGTATCAGCAGGCGTTTGTGAAAGCTGTCCCAGCACATCAAAACCATCGTCGGCTGAAGAGAAGTCAAGCACATCACCCCCGTTAACTGGGTCAGGATAGAGACGATAACGCCCGCCATCAATGGTATTGAGCATCTCCAGATACCGCCCACCACCACCAATCCGTATACTGTTAGGAAGGGCATGGCGAATATCACGCTGCATACGCTGTAACGCCATTGCGGCCTGGTCAACCAGCCGGGTGCGCCGGGCAAGATCCACATAACTCTCTACCGGCATGGCGATAAAACGTCCTCCCAGAGCAGCAAGAATACCGATGATCACAATCACAATAGTCAGTTCAACCAGGGTAAAGCCAGTCTCTGCTTTTCTCTCCTTCTTTTGCTGGAGGAGGGACGGGATGGGAAGAGGGTATTTTTTCGGCAAATGCATTTTGCTCTTATCTACTCTTTCTGTCTGATGACTGATAAGGCTCAGTAATGTTAGACGCTCTGCAGGATTACACCGGAGAGAGAACTTATCGCTCTATGAAAAAGTGTATCCCAGATAAGATGCGATTGCAAATATCGGGCAGTAACTGTACCAAAATACAGGCAGAAGGTGCGGTGTTGAACGTCGCTCAGTGCTCAGGTTTCAGGTGGCAAAAGCTTTGAAGACACGATGGGAGATAATACTGCAGCTTCTGCATTGGAGAGCTGCTCTTTCATGCCACTCCTTGTCTGCAGCAACCGCTATTGCACAAACCTGGTACAGTACAGAGCAATTTCAGGAAAGAGGATGAGCAGGATGATCATTACCGCTATCATCATCACAAAAGGTGCTGCTCCAATCATGACATCACTGATTGACCCTGTGCGGCGTACCCCTTGTACAACATAAAGGTTGAGGCCAACTGGTGGCGTGATAAGTGCCATTTCGATAAGTAAAATCAACAGAATACCAAACCAGATTGGGTCATATCCCAGGTTTACCAGGATGGGCGCAACAATGGGAACGGTGATAACCATAAGGGAAAGGGTTTCCACAAAAAAACCCAGCACCACATAAAGCGCTATCACCACCAGCAGGGTGTAGACTGGTGAGGATCCCAGGTTGGTGACAAACTCACTGAGCATTTCAGCAAGGCCAATGGAGTCCAGGATGAAATTGAGAAAGTTTGCTGAAATAAGGATGAGCATGATCATGGAGCTGGTGCGCATGGTCCCTTCAAACACCTGCTTGAAGAAATCCACGTTAACTGCCTTATAACGCAGTGCAAGGACAAGAGACGCCAGCACCCCCAGTGCCGCTGATTCCGTAGGCGTTGCAAGGCCAGCATAGATAGATCCAATGACCACAACAAAGATGATGAGTACCGGGATTAAATCTTTGAGGCTTTCAAATCGCTGTTTCCAGGTTGCTGTTTGTTTCCCACCGCTCAAGGCCGGATTGAAAAAACAGGCAATACCAAGGCAGAGCATGAACAGGAATGCCAGCAGGATGCCCGGCACAATCCCGGCAAGAAAAAGCCTTGGAATGGAGGTGTTGGTAAGGAAACCATACACGATAAGATTGATTGAGGGGGGAATAAGAATCCCTAAAGTACCGCCGGCTGCGATGGAACCGGCAAAAAGTTTTTCCGAATAATTGTAACGGCGTCCCTGGGGCAGCGCCACGGTTGTAATGGTGGCAGCTGTAGCAACGGAAGAACCTGAAGTTGCTGCAAAAAGCGCTGAGGTCCCGATGTTTGCCTGGAGTAACCCACCGGGCAGCCAGGAGAGCCATTTGTTCAGCGCATTGTAGGTTTTTTCAGCTATCCCTGCCCGGAGCAGTATCTCGCCCAGCATGACAAAAAGTGGAATGGAAAGCAGGAGAAAGTCAGTTGATGCTGACCACGAAATTTCACCGATAACCCGGTAGAGGGGAAAGTCTGAGAAAATGGTGCCGATGGAGAGTCCCAGTGCAATAAGTGCTGCTGCAACAGGGACACTGAGAACAAGCAACAGCAGCAGGAGGATGAGGGTAACCGTAATGATCATTTGCCTTCCCCCGCACTGGTGTTCAGTTCAGCAGATTCCTGTATTTCCTCATCAAGGGTGGCAATGGCTGAGAGCGCATCTGCCTGTGTACTTTCACCTTTTAAACGGTGATAAATGGTGCCAGCCAGGATCATGGCAATGGAAAAGCCAAACCACAGCAGGCCGCCAAACCACAGGCTTTGTGGTATCCACAACGGAGTTGCCAGAGGCGTGTTGGCTGCTGAATGTTTAATGATTGAGGTGTGCAACACAAAAAAGGCAAAGTAGCACAGAATTGCAATATAGCCGCCAAGCAGGATATGGGCGACGAAATCCAGACTGCAGCGAAAAATCTTGGGCAACCTGCAGTACAACACATCAATTCTGATATGTGACTTGCGAAACAACGCATAACTCAATCCCCAGGTACAGCTGATTGCCAGGGCGTAGCTGGAAAGTTCGTCTGCACCGCCAATGGAATAGGCAAATGCTTTACGCGCCACTACTTCCACTGCAATCATGATGGAGGCAAGAAAAAGCAATCCTCCTGAACACCAGGCTGCAATCTGTGAAATTTTTTCAATTTTTGCTGTTATTCCGGTCATCTTAAACCTTTATTTCGGAGAACTCAAAATGATAATACTGAATGGGACTGCCAGCGATTGAACACAGTTTGTTCAATCGCTGGGAGCATGAGAAATGAAGAGTTATTTGGCCTGAATCCCTACAACCTTACCAATGGTATCGTTCCAGGTGGTAATGGTTTCAGGTTGTACTTTTTTCGCCAGGGCAGGCAGGACAGAATTCACCAGCACTTCCTGTACCTTGGTTTTGGCGTCATCGGTCACCGGTACTTCAACCAGGTTAAGCGCGGTACCATGCGGGCACTCTTTACCGGTAAGACAATTGATACCTTCCTGCGTTTCTTTTGCTGTTACAGCCCAGCCTGGTTCTTCAAGCTTTTCCTTGATAAGGGTCTGGAGCTTGGTTTGCTGTTCTTTTGACAGGGAGTCCCAGGTCTTCATGGACATAACACCAATCACATAGTCCCAGCCACCAACTGGAAGCGGATAGATGTATTTGGAAACTTCGCCCCAACCAGCAGAGTAGCCGGACAGGGAACCGGTGATACCGCAATCAACAACGCCGCGTTGGAGGGATTGCGGTACTTCACTAAAAGACATGGTTACCCCGGTTGCTCCCAGCGCAGAAACAAACTCAGAGGTTGTCCAGCCGGAAGCACGGATTTTCTTCCCCTTCAGATCATCAAGACCTTTGATTTCCACCCTGCTGAACAACACCTGGGCAGGGTAGGGGATAACGCTGAGCAGCTTAACATCAAAATCCTTGGCAAGGTATTTCTCCAAAGCCGGGCGATATGCTTCAACAGTCTTTTTGGCAGTTGCAATGTCCGTAGTAACCCCAGGCAGGTCCAGTCCGGCAAGGTCTGGTGAGTCAGAGACGATGTAGTCGGCAACGGTGTGGACAACATCAAAAACACCCATACTCATTTGGCGAACCACAGCAGGTCCCTTGAGCTTAACCTGGCCCAGTGAGGTCATACTGGTTTTAAACCCCATTTCCTGGGGCACGGTTTCGGTCCAGAACGGTTTTTCAAAATTTTTAAACAGGGTCAGGCTGTTCCAGCTCCCCACAACGCGGAGCTTTTCCGGTTGTGCAAAGGCGCTGGTATACGAAAGCGCAAATCCCAAACAGACAACGGCTGCTACTTTTTTTCCAAACTGCATAATACCTCCTGGGTTCAGGTAATTAAGAGCCCTCTATAACAGGGCGGATGGGTCAACTATTCAACAGCGTATTCACTGTTTTTGATATCACTGATAAACATGTAGCCAGGTGCATGGCTGATAGCAAAGGGCAGCTTTGCTTTACGGACCACGTTTTGGGGGGTAACCCCGCAGGCCCAGAACACCGGAGTCTCATCGTGCTTAATTTCTACAAAATCCCCGTAATCAGGTTTTTCGATGTTGTGAATGCCGATCTCCTGTGGCGCAGCAGTATGTACTGGTGCGCCATGGACGTCTGGATATTTTCCTGTAATTTCTGCAGCCAGGGTGACCTTTTCATTGGGGATGGGACGCATGGAAACCACCATGTTCCCATGGAATGGACCGGTTGGTTCCAGTGGAATATTGGTCCGGTACATGGCTACATTTTTCTCCTGATCAACATGGCGCAGAGCAATACCGGCACGAATAAGAGCTTCCTCAAAGGAGAAGCTGCAACCAAGCAGGAAAAAGACAAAGTCGGTGGTATCTATGTTGTGAAGATTAGTAACGGTCTCGACGCATTCACCGTCTCTCCATATTTGATACTTGGGGATGACGTCTCGTATGTCAGCACCAGGAGCAAGAATTTTGGATGCATAGGTCGATGGTCCAATGATCTCCAGCAGGGGGCACGGTTTAGGGTTGCGCTTACAAAAGGTTGCAAAATCATCGGAAAACGCCTTAGGAAAAGCCGCCAGGTTTGCCTGTACATAGCCTGGACAGTACCCGGCAGTTGGTTTGTCAAATTTTCCTGCTGCAGATAATGCTCTTAGCTCTGCTGGGGTCATTGAAAGTCTCCAAGTGGGTTTGTATAACAAATACTCGTAACTGCTGGGTGCTGGAGAGTAGCGTAAGCGGCCTGGTGAAGCGTATACCATACGTAAACCAGCCTGATCGCGGGAATATCCAGTCCTGTGAGCAGCTTAATAAAGGTCTGTTCTTCTATCGTTAAATACAGGGACAGCGCTTCGTATCTGAGCAACCTTTTTCGTATTGATCTCTATCTGTATGATTCCTTCATTAAATTCAAGCTGTTTCAGAGTGGTTCCATCAGGTGCTAACGCCTGGGAATGACCACCAAAAGGAGCATCGCCAAAGGCAACATTATTTGCTGCCAGCAGGTAGCATTGGTTTTCAATGGCTCTGGCCTTAAGTAAGGTTTGCCAATGCGCCAGGCGTACCAGCGGCCACTGGGCAGAGACGATGAGCGCTTCTGCCCCCTGCAGGGCGAGCTGGCGGATGAACTCACAGAACCTGATGTCGTAGCAGATGGCAAAACCAAATGTGGTACCTTCAATGTTGTGGACACAAAACGCATTTCCAGCGGCAAGGTACTTATGCTCATCAAGCATGGGAACAAGATGCACCTTATCGTAAAATGCTTCCAGGTTTCCAGCCCGGTTAATTATTTGAGCGCGGTTGGTAATACCAGCTGCTGTTTTGGCAGCCACTGAGCCCCCTGCAAACCATACAGTATGTTCTTTAGCCAGTTTGCTTAAGAATTCAGCTTCTTCTGCACCATCATCTGTTGCAAGCTCATGCAGCTCTGTAAGGGCATATCCGGTTGACCAGAGCTCTGGGAGGACAATGATATCCGGCTTAACTGCACCAGAAACAGCCTGTTCTACAAGGCGTTGGGCATTGTCGTAATTGGCAGTTTTGTCTCCAGGGTAAATACGCTGTTGGAGTATCGCTATGTGCATGGGCTTAACTCCTGTCTGGCAGAGGAGTGATAGAGTACTCTTTGGTGAGAGTTCTGTTCAGCACCGGGTCTGTCATGGTGATTTCGCACTTGGAGGTATAGATTGTCTCGCCGCCAATGATTGGAATGGTCCCGCTTAATAAACCTACCTTGTTTCCTGCGCAGGTGTCTGCTGCAGCCATGGCTAACAGTTCTTGGTAGGGCAGGATGGTACCAAGGGTTCCTGACTGATACTCCTGCAGGTTTCCGTTATGTTCCACTTTTGATTGGAGCTGAATCGCATCCCAATGCGCTTCAATCTCGCTCACCTTCCAGAACAGATCACCAAGCACCTTGTCGCAAACTTGCTTAGCCTTACCCACAGAAACGGTTTCCAGTTCACGGTCAGTGTGATCACTGGCAACGGTGATGTAGAGCTCGCCGCCAGCATCAGAGGCAATAAAAAATTCCACCTCTGGGCTGGTTTGCTTACCAACAACCACAATTTCATTATCAAAAACCAGGCGGCGTGGGCTTACCCAATAGAGGGCCGGGGTTGCGTATGGTGTGGGAACACCTAGCTCCTTAAGTTCGGTTATATGAGCCTGAACGTTTTCCTGGTTGCGCCCGGTGTATCCTGCAGCAACCAGGCAATCCATCTCCAGGGTTACCGCTGTCTGTGTGCTCTCTGCCAGGGATACATTGACTGGATAATGAAACATCGACTCACCCAATTATGATTGATGGAGTAAGAGTATTTGGTTTTTCTCAAGACTACGTACTGATTGTGATTCTAAGAAAGTTGCCATAGTCCCATAATGCTGATAAAATGTCGATAGAAAGTTGTTGTATGGACTCGCAAAAAAGAGCAGTGGTTTTGCAGCGCTACGTTGAACTAAAGCAAGTACATTGCCATGGGTGAAGAAAGGAGTAATAACGAGCAGGTGGTTGTAAAACCTGAACATCCAATGAGCTGGAGCGTGAGCACATCCCCAACGCTCCAGCAGCACTTCACTGTTTATTCCGGCATGTTTGGCCATTGGGTTGTAATACCCTTGTAATTCATGAGGGTATACTCTTTCTCGTTTTTCCCTTTAATGTAGTAATCAGGCATCAATGGAATTTTTCCGATGCTGGTGGCGATTACGTACATAGGCTGTGCAAGTCCTGTTGTGTGACCGCGAATCGCATCTCGAATGAGTTCTGCGCCTTTTTCCACGGTTGTTCTGAAGTGGTCAATACCTGGAGCAGGCTCGCAGTAAAAGAGATAGTAAGGACGAATACGTACCCGCAATAACTTCTGATGCAGTTCCCTGAAGGTCTCAACATCATCATTGATGCCCTTAAGCAGCACGGCCTGATTACCCACATTAACGCCGCAGGTGAGCAGATCATAGACTGCTTCAGCCGTTTTTTCCGTGAGTTCCTTGGGATGATTACACTGGGTGTTGATCCAGATTGGAACCTTGTGGTACGGGCTCAACACCTTTTTCAAACCAGGGGTAATTCGGTGTGGGAGCACAATGGGAGTCCGGGTGCCAAAGCGGATCATTTCCAGGTGAGGGATCTCACGTAACTTTCTAATAATATATTCAATTTTATCATCAGAAAGGACAAAGGGATCGCCGCCGGTTATCAGAACATCACGAATCTCTTGATGTTCGCCAATCCATTCCAGCCCTTCCTCTACATCCATGCGGAGCTGCAACTCCTTGTCAACAACCAGCTCTTTTCTGAAGCAGTGACGGCAGTAGTTGACACAGACATCGGTTACGGTGAAAGCAACCCTGTCGGTGTATTGCCGGGCAATACTGTCAGGCCGCACTTCATCGGTTGCCCGGTTTTCTTTCCAGATCAGATAGTTTTCAATACCAAACTCGTTGACAGTTTCTTGCATTGAGGGGAGGACCTGACGACGAATTGGGCATTTGGGGTCATCTCGATCCATCAAGGCAGCAAAGTAGGGGGATGTCCCCCATTTTGTATTGAGCGTTTCAATAGCTTCTTTTTCTTCAGCAGTCACATTGATGTATTTTGCCAGTCGATCCAGAGTATTTACAGTGTTTCGTAGTTGTTCTTTCCATTCTTCCATTTGTTTTTCCTTTTATTGTATATGATACCCAAATGACTATCTGTCGAGATACATAGACAACTCACGAGGGGTGACCTGGGTTCGATGCTCTTCCCATTCCCTGGTCTTCAAGCGCATGTAGTTACCATACGCTTCATTACCGATGGTCTGCTTGAGAAAGGTGGATTTTTCAGCCTCTGCAAGAGCTTCAAACATACTCTTGGGGAGAAAACGTTCATCCCATATTTGGGATGATAAATCCTTGCTGGAAACACCACCAATGGACTGTTCTCCACAGCTTATATTCTTTCTGATACCCTCCAGCCCCATGGCAATCAGGGTGGCTATTTGAAAGTACATGTTTCCGGCCGGGTCGGGGCTTCTCAGCTCAATCCTGGTACTTTTCGGGGACGCACTATAAGGGATCCTGACCATGGAGCTGCGATTTTTAAAACCCCAGTTACAGATAATGGGTGCTTCCCGCTCAATAACATAGGCCTTGTAGGAGTTAAACGTGGAGGCCATTACAATGGATGTTTCCCTGGCATGTTTCAGAATGCCGCCAATGAACTTTCTGGCTGTGTCACTCAAATTTTGCGGATCATTGCCGTCATAGAAGAGATTATTTCCATCCATATCCTTCATGGACAGGTGGAGGTGGAATGCATTTCTATTGTATCCATCAAATGGTTTGGGCATAAAGGTGGCTCGAAAACCGAATTCTGCTGCGACCTGCTGGGTTACGTAGTTAAAAAGAATGGTGCGGTCGGCCACAGCCAGAGGATCTCCAGGTTCAAGGTTTATTTCGTGCTGGCTGGGGGTAACTTCGTGGTGGGATTTTTCAAATGCTATTCCGCAGTCTTTTAAAATAGTGATAATGGTATTTCTGATCAATTCACCTTTATCATGGGGGCTGGATTGAAAATAGAGCCCTTGATCGGTATGTAAGTTCTTTTGACTTTTTCCATTTTTCAGCAGAAAAAATTCATGCTCAGGGCCCACCATAAAGGTATACCCAAACTCCTGTTCTGCTCCTGCTACGATGTTTTTCAATATGGTGCGTGGGTCCACCAGAGCGGGTGTGTCTTTATCATTGTAGATACTGGCAATGATAAAGCCGACAGTCTCGTTGGAAAAGTGTACCACTTTAAAGGTGTCAGGGTCAGGAAATAAGAGGCGGTCACTACTGTCAACCGTTCCATAACCGGCAATGGAACTCCCATCAAATCCAATTCCATTTTGGATAATGGATTCAATATTATCAGGATTGATGGGAAGACTCATTATCCTCCCATTAAAATCCACAAAAAATATCTTGGTGCTGTCAACAGTTTCAAGAGCTTTTTTCATTTCTTCCAGGTTAGCCATGGTGTTTGGTATCCTTTTGTCGGATTGTAAAGTTACGGTCGTTGACCTGTATATTGA
>PDWJ01005102.1_pt1 | contig 15324 bp, 14 predicted proteins | sample 1430881 | NCBI WGS metagenome assembly PDWJ01 (sample SAMN01162460, study PRJNA174530) | Oral metagenome, whole genome shotgun sequencing project. | biome: Marine environment; feature: Marine mammal; material: Swab sample of the gingival sulcus; isolation source: swab sample of gingival sulcus... | reverse complement strand
ACGACATATACAACACATAAAAACAGAAAATTTGACAAAAAAATATAGGCATTGCAATGCCTACGACCTTTTTTGCTATCTTAAAGTGTTAAACTCCCGTATACATTGACAACATTGCGCAGCTAATTTCTAAAAAACGAAATTTAGAATTTTCAGAAAACAATTGACGCTGCTGGTATTATGTGATAGGCTAACATAAGTAGTATAAAATAAAAAGGTAACTATTCAGTTAAGTTGTCATTTCGAGTGAAGGCGAAGCCGAAATCGAGAAATCTCGGTTTTTTTAGCAATTGAACCGAACTACTTTCGCCTTGACGACTGAATAGATACAAAAAGAGGTATTTATGTTTGCTTTACAATTAACAATCATTGGCAGTGGCATCATCGGCATTATTATTCGTCTAAATAATGTCAATTTGCGTTGCGCTGACCAATAAGTAAGGTATAACAATGACTTACGACCTATCGGTTAGACGCCGATAGGTTTTTTTTAGCGATTAAAGGAGATTAAAAATGACTAAAATGTATTATGAAAAAGACTGTAACTTTGACCACTTAAAACAGAAGACAATTGCAATTGTTGGCTATGGCAGCCAAGGGCATGCCCATGCGCTCAACTTAAAAGAAAGCGGTTGCGATGTTGTTGTTGGTTTATATGAAGGTTCAAAGAGCGCGCAGCAAGCTGAACAAAATGGTCTAAAAGTAGCGCTTACGGCTGATGCGGTTAAACGTGCTGATGTTGTCTTTATGCTCGTCAACGACGAAAAAATGGTTGATATTTACAAAAAAGACGTTGCGCCGAACTTGTCAGAAAACATGACACTTGGCTTTGCGCATGGCTTTAATATTCACTTTAATCAAATTGTGCCACCTGAAAACGTCGATGTTATTATGGTTGCGCCAAAGGGGCCAGGGCACACCGTACGCAGTCAGTATCAAGAAGGTAAGGGTGTTCCTTGTCTATTTGCCGTTTATCAAGACCATAGTGGCAAAGCGCAAGAGACGGCACTAGCCTATGCCATGGGTATTGGTGGCGCCCGAGCAGGCGTCTTGCAGACGACATTTAAAGAAGAGACCGAAACCGACTTGTTTGGCGAACAATGCGTGCTCTGCGGTGGTGTCGTCGCGTTGATGAAAGCCGGTTTTGACACCTTAGTAGAAGCTGGTTATCAACCAGAAAGTGCCTATTTTGAATGTGTCCACGAAATGAAGTTAATTATTGATTTGGTTGTGCAGCGGGGCTTTTCAGGCATGCGCGATTCAATTAGTGATACGGCTGAATTTGGCGACTATTCAGTAGGTGGCCGCATGATCACCGACCAAACGAAGGCCGAAATGAAAAAAGTACTGTCAGAAATTCAAGATGGCAGCTTTGCCAAGTCTTGGATTTTAGAAAACAAGGCAGGTCGCGCGTCGTTTTTAGCTAAAAGGCGCATTGAAAGTGAACACTTAGTTGAAAAAGTAGGGCAAGACCTCAGAAATAAAATGAGTTGGACAAATAAATAACGAACGAGGAGAGTATATGAACAGTGATTTTGTAACAAAGGGTTCGCACAACGCACCAAAGCGCGCGTTATTTAAGTCGATGGGCTATTCCGATGCCCAACTGCGCAAGCCGTTAATCGGCATTGTCAATTCATTTAATGAAGTAGTGCCAGGTCATATTCACCTCAATACCATTGCCAAGTCGGTCAAAGAAGGTGTGTTAATGAGCGGTGGTACGCCAATGGAATTTAATACCATTGCCGTCTGTGATGGCTTGGCGATGGGTCACGATGGCATGCGCTATTCACTGAGCAGCCGCGAACTGATTGCCGACACAGTTGAATCGATGGTGCGCGCCCATAAATTTGATGCCTTAGTATTTATACCCAATTGTGATAAAGTTGTTCCCGGCATGTTAATGGCCTGTGCCAGATTAAATATACCTAGCATCTTTGTTTCGGGCGGACCAATGCTATCAGATGGTAGCGACTTAAATTCGGTGTTTGAAGCAGTTGGTGCATTTAAAATCAATAAGATCAATGAAGAACAGTTATTGGCAATCGAAGAAAAAGCCTGTCCGTCATGCGGTTCGTGTTCGGGTATGTTTACCGCCAATTCAATGAACTGCCTGTCAGAAGCACTTGGCATTGCTTTACCTGGCAATGGTAGTGTACCAGCTGTACATGCCAGTCGTTTACGATTAGCGAAATTAGCAGGTGTTCAAATTATGAACATACTGGCAGCAAGTGTTAAACCGCGCGATATTATGACGGCGTCGGCAATTAATAACGCCTTAACTGTTGATATGGCGTTGGGCTGTTCAACTAATTCGGTGTTGCACTTATTGGCAATTGCCCACGAACTAGAAGTTGATTTAAAAATTGATCGCGTTAACGAGATTAGTGCAAAGACGCCCAACCTGTGCAAATTGGCGCCTGCAGGACCGCATCATATGCAAGATTTAAATGATGCTGGTGGTGTTTATCGTGTGATCGCCGAACTGGCAGGCGCTGGCTTAATTGACGAGAGCTGTCAGACGGTAACGGGTAAGACGATTGGTGAAAATATAAAAACGGTAAAAAAATCGCCAACTAAGGTGGTACGATCTACTGATGAGCCATATTCTAAAACGGGTGGTTTAGCGGCATTGTTTGGCAATATTGCGCCAAATGGCGCCATTGTTAAGCGCAGTGCGGTAGCACCGGAAATGATGCACTATACGGGCAAGGCGCGCGTTTTTAATTCTGAAGAAGACGCCGTTAAAGCAATCTATCAATCTAAAATTAAAGCGGGCGACGTCGTTGTTATTCGTTACGAAGGCCCGAAAGGTGGGCCAGGCATGCGTGAAATGCTAACGCCGACATCGGCAATTGCTGGTATGGGGCTAGATGCATCGGTTGCACTGATTACTGACGGCAGGTTTTCTGGTGCAACGCGTGGCGCGGCAATCGGCCATATTTCGCCTGAAGCAATGGCAGGTGGTTTAATTGCCTATGTTAAAGAGGGCGATTTAATAGAAATTGATATTGCCAACTACAGTATTTCGCTGTTGGTTTCTGAAGAAGAAATCGAGGCGCGCAAGCAGACAATGCTGCTAAAATCGAATGATCATTTAAAGGGCTATCTAAAGCGTTATGCAAGGTATGTTGCCTCGGCAGATCGCGGTGCAATTGTCGAATAGTGAATGGGGAAGGTCATTTCGAGCGTAGTCGAGAAATCGCGCTTTTACTCTCCACTTTCCGCAAAATGGTAACTATTGTCTTTTATGACAAAGCGTTCAGTTAGGCCGCTGCTGAGATAGACCGCTTTATCTTTTGTTATTAGTATTGCTTCGGCGTTGGGCAGGGCTTCAATCATTACTAGGCCTTGTTCGACGCCTTGAACAAAGATTAAAGTAGACAGTGCATCGCACACCATCGAGTTTTCAGCAACAATTGAAACGCTGGCCAGTTCGTTGTCAACGGGGTAGCCGGTTGTTGTGCTTAATATGTGATGATAGCGCTTGCCATCTTGTTCAAAAAAGCGTTCGTAAGTGCCAGATGTAACAACCGAATTATCACTTAATTGCAAGATACCCATGTAGCTACCGCGCGCGTTGTCGGGCGTTTGAATGCCAACGCGCCAGGCGCGGCCATCAGTTTTAGTACCGACGGTTAAAATATTGCCGCCAAAGTTAATAATTGCGCTGTCGATATCGTGTTTTAACAGTATTTGTTTGGTTAAATCGGCAGCGTAGCCCTTGGCAATTGCCCCTAAGTCAATTGCCATGTTTTTCTGTTTTAAAAAGACAGTGTGTGCGGTTTCATCTAAAACGACATTTTGATAATTGATCGTCGGCAGTACTTGATCGATTTCAGCTTGAGTCGGCACACGCGCATTTTCTGTGCCAATGCCCCAAAGCTGCACCAACGCACCAATTGAAATATCAAAGGTGTCACTCATTTTGCTATAGTCAAGCGCTTGTTTGATAAGATTAAAGACTTCTTCACTTATCTTAACGGGTTTTATACCTGCACTTGCGTTAATCTTGGCAATTTCTGACTTGTCGTCTTTCATACTCAAGAGGTGATCTAAACGGTCAAGTTCTGACCATATTTCTTGATAGATAGCGTCATCTATTTTGCCATAAGTCGTTATTTCTACCTGTGTATATAAGTAATAGGCCTGTTCGCGGTATAGTTGACCGCTTTTTTGCGCTGTGTCGCCAGTTGTCGCACTTTTATTTTCAGTGCTTTGCGCGTTATTGGGGGCGCTTTGACAGCCGCTAATGGTGCTGATGAGCAGTGCGATGACGATAAAAAAAGTTAAATATTTCGATTTCATATATTTTCACCGTACACTCATTCGGTACGCCTTAAATTTTTATAACGCACCTATTCTCAAATCTTATAGCGCTTTTCACGCACTGGCGTGAATAATCTGGGGTAGAATACTCTTTTTACTCTAGTTACAGCTATTACTATTATAATTAGCTTACAAGTAAAAGTAAACCATAAATAGACCTAAAGAGGCGTATATGAAAAAAGGCGATCTATTGATTATTGTATTTGGTTTAGTGATGGCACTGGCAGTTTATTTTGCATATTCCCATTTTTCAGCGCAAACTGCTCAATTATCAGTAGTTATAAAATCTGAAGGGCAAGTTGTTAAGACGATACCATGTCAAAGTGGTCATAGTGAAACCTATCAGTTAAAAAATGTCTATGGCGTCAATAATATTGCCGTTAAAAATGGTACTGTCGTCATGACCAGTGCGGATTGTCATAATCAAATATGTGTTAAAAGCGGTAAAATAGCAAAAGCTGGGCAGAGCATCATTTGTCTGCCGCATCGCGTCAGTGTTGAAATAGTCGGCGCTGATTCAACTGAAGTCGACGATGTCAGTTATTAAACCAGATAACTTGCCATAAGCCGTCTGACATGGTAAGATTAATGAAAATAGACAATTGGTAGGCACATCAAAATGAATAATAGGGGGGGAACATGAATCACGATAATATCGTCTTTGAATCAGTTGTCAAAAAACTTATTGAAGACGAAAAAATTGATGCAATATCGCTAATCGGCAGTGGGGCAGAAAACCATAAACAACTCAATAAGGTGGTAGATGTCGACTTATTGATTTTATTAAATACGCCTAATCACGAATCGCGCGAAGTGAAATTTATCGAGGGTAAAGAATACGACTTCACTTATTTATCTACCAATTTATTAAAAGCAGCACTCGATAACCGCAGCCATATTTGGCTTAATATATTGTCGCATGCTAAGCATGTCTATAAGCGCAATGATGCTATTGAAGCATTGTTAAAAATGGCAAATCGCATATACATGGATGGGCCAGAGCCAATTTCTGAAGAAAGAATCGACTATATTCGCTTGACACTGACTAAAAAACTTGAAGATTTATCATATCGTAAAGATAAATCGGTTACATTTCAGTACTTAGCCGGCATTTGCTTAAAGTATTTAACAGAAGCTTATTTTCGTCTACAAAATACTTGGGTACCACGTGATAAGTCGATGATGTCAGTTGTCTTTGCACGTGATATGATGTTGTTTGAACTGATTAAAGCTAGTTTAAGAGCAGAAAATAGCGAAGAACACTATAGAATAATGAGCGACATCGTCGACTACGTTTTAAGGCCTTACGGTGGCAAACTAACGACACTAAAACGTCAAAATATGACAATGGAAGAATAATTTGGGTTAAGGAGTATTTGTTGAATAAAAAACCCGCTGAACAAAGTAAATTATTTGCGACTACCGATTGTACGGGTGAGCACGCTGTAGCAAAGCGAACCGTTAAAGTTGGTGGCGTTACATTTGGGCAAGGACGCCCTGTCTTAATTGCTGGACCATGTGCTGTTGAATCTGCAGAACAAATTGATATAATTGCAGCAGCACTTAGCGATATGCAAGTTGACATGTTGCGTGGGGGCGTATTTAAACCGCGCACCAGTCCGTATGATTTTCAAGGGCTAGGCTTTGAAGGGCTAGCCTATATTCATGCTGCCGCTAAAAAGTATCAATTGCCATTTGTAACAGAAGTAATGGAAATTGCCCATTTAGAAAAAGTGGCGCAGTATTGTGATATGATTCAAATTGGGTCGCGTAATATGTATAATTATCCACTGCTTAAAGCGGTTGGTAAATTGCAAAAGCCCGTTTTGTTAAAGCGCGCTTTTTCGGCGACCATAAAAGAATGGACACTGGCTGCCGAGTACATTATGGCGACGGGTAACGAACAAATTGTGTTATGCGAACGCGGTATTCGCAGCTTTGATAGTTGTACCAGAAACACCTTAGATATTACAGCAGTGCCCATTATGCAAATGAATACAGGACTACCTGTCATCGTTGACCCGAGTCACGCAACAGGGCGCAGTTATTTAATTGAACCGGTCAGTCGTGCGGCTGTTGCGATTGGGGCAGACGGTTTGATGATAGAAGTACATCAAGACCCAGCAAACGCCTTAAGCGACGGCGAACAGTCAGTCAAATTGGCAGATTTCTCTGCAATGATCAATCGAATTGGTCTGGAAATAGGAGCTAATAATGAATAATTATTATACTGAAGCGAGCGTTTTAAAAAGATGTATAGCGTATATAGTAGATTTTGTTGTTAGCATTATAATTGTAATCGTCTTACAATCGCTTGGCAGTTCTTTCCTACCTAGTGACGCATTCGTTTATGTCCTTTTCATTTTATTGCTTATCAAAGATGTCTTTGGTGGCAGAAGTCTAGGTAAGCGCCTTTTATCAATTCATATTAGAAGTGCTTATGACCAAACAAAAGTTCCCAATGCCATCAGTTTGGTGTTGCGTAATTTGATTACACTTTTGATGCCCTTTGTCGATTTTATTTTTATGATAATTAACAAGCGTAACCAAAAAGTTGGTGATTTAATTACCGGTTGCGTAGCAATTACTTTCGTGCGCGATAAAAGCCGTATACGAGTAAATAAGACAACAGTTCAATCAAAAATTGAACAAACGCCCCAAAGAACAGACTTTAATAGTCAACTTGATGTCGATTATTCTAAATGGGATAGCCTCAATAAAGATTTACAATTTAATCAACCACCCGATGAAAGTCGCCATAATCACATAAAGTTAGGAAAACGCAGAAAAGTAGACTATAATAGAGACTACATTAAAGAAAATGATTGGGAATAAAATAGAGAATTACAACAGATTAAAAAAATATTGATTTCAGACAATAAGTATGTTAAGCTAGGTTTATAATTAAACAGTGTATAAGGATTATTATTTGTGATGCGTTTTTAGAGAGGTGACGCCCAGCTGAAAGTCACTAGCGCTAAGCAAAGAACTCACCTTGCATAGGGTTTGCTACCGTTAACAAGCACAATGAGAGGGCGTTTTGCGTCAAAAGGGGTGGTACCGCGGGCTTTGCTCGTCCCCATATAAATAAATGGTACTATTTTTATTTTTTGAGGAGGAAAGCATGCATTATGATCATAAGGCCATTGAAAAAAAATGGCAAGACTATTGGTATAATAACGACATTTTTAAAGCAGAAGGGCACGAAAGTGAAAAGGATAAACTGTTCTTATTAGTTGAGTTTCCCTACCCATCGGGCAAGGGCTTACACGTTGGTCATCCACGTCCTTATACTGCGCTTGATATCGTAGCGCGCAAGCGCCGCTTTGAAAATTTTAACGTGTTGTTTCCAATGGGGTGGGATGCCTTTGGACTACCGACTGAAAACTATGCCATTAAAAATAAAATACATCCGCGCCTTGCCACCGATGAAAACATCGCCAATTTTAAAAAGCAATTAAAATCAATTGGCTTTTCGTTCGATTGGTCGCGTGAAGTTGACACGACGGACCCAAATTATTACAAGTGGACGCAGTACATCTTTTTGAAGTTATTAGAACACGGTTTTGCCTATAAAGACAAGTTGGCGATTAACTGGTGCCCTAGTTGTAAAATTGGCTTGGCAAATGAAGAAGTTGTTCAAGGCTGTTGCGACCGCTGTGGTGGTGAGGTGATTAAACGCGATAAAGAACAGTGGATGCTCAAGATTACCGCTTACGCTGAAAAGTTGATCAAAGATTTAGACTTAGTCGACTACATCGCACGCGCTAAAATTCAACAACGCAATTGGATCGGCAAGTCAGAAGGCGCTGAAATTGACTTTGCAGTCACCGATACAGCTGAAGTCTTAACTGTTTACACGACGCGCCCTGATACCATTTACGGCGCAACCTATATGGTTATTGCACCAGAACACCCACTGGTTGAAAAGTATGCTGACCGCATTGCCAATATTGATGAGGTGCGCGATTATCAATTACAAGCTAAAAAGAAGTCAGATTTCGAGCGCACTGAACTGGTCAAAGAAAAAACCGGCGTTGAACTTAAAGGCATTACAGCATTTAACCCAATTAGCGAACAGCAGATACCGATTTGGATCTCTGATTATGTCATGATGGGCTATGGCACAGGCGCTATTATGGCGGTACCTGCACATGACCAACGCGACTATGAATTTGCCGTTAAGTTTGAACTGCCAATTATCGAAGTTATTTCTGGTGGTGATATTTCAAAAGAAGCCTATTCAGGTGATGGCAAGTTAATTAATTCGCCATTAATCGATGGCTTAGATGTTAAAACGGCCAAGGCCAAAATGATTGACATTGTCGCTGAAAGAAAAATTGGCACACCGAAAGTCAACTACAAATTGCGTGATTGGGTGTTCTCGCGCCAGCGCTATTGGGGTGAGCCAATTCCAGTAGTACATTGCGCTGACTGTGGCATGGTGCCATTGCCATACGACCAGTTGCCATTGACATTACCCGATGTCGCAAGCTACGAACCAACCGATACGGGCGAATCGCCACTGGCGGCAATTGAAGACTGGGTCAATACAACTTGCCCAACCTGTGGCAAAGCTGCCAAGCGTGAAACTGACACCATGCCGCAATGGGCGGGGTCATCGTGGTATTTCTTGCGCTATACCGACCCACACAACAGTGAAGCCTTTGCCAGTAAAGCAGCACTCGATTACTGGTTGCCAGTTGACTGGTACAATGGCGGTATGGAACACACCACGCTGCACTTGTTGTATTCGCGCTTTTGGCACAAGTTTTTATATGACATTGGTGCTGTACCAACGGTTGAACCCTATATCAAGCGCACATCACATGGCATGATTATGGGTGAGAACAACGAAAAAATGTCAAAATCACGCGGTAATGTCGTTAATCCTGATGACATTGTCGAGCAATTTGGTGCTGATACCTTACGTACCTATGAAATGTTTATTGGCGACTTTGAAAAGTCGGTAGCGTGGTCAATGAACGGCGTTAAGGGCTGTCGTCGCTTCTTAGATAGAATTTGGAACTTGCAAGAAATTTTGGTCGATGGCGATAGCTATAGCAGCGACCTTAACTCATCTGTTCACAAGATGATTAAAAAGGTCAGTGAAGACTATGAGCGCATGAAGTACAATACAGCAATTGCGACAATGATGGCATTTTTGAACGAAGTGTCTAAAAAAGGCGCAATCAACCGTGCCGAATACAAGACATTATTGCATTTGTTAAACCCTGTAGCACCACATATCACCGAAGAAATCTGGCAAAATATCGGTTTTGCTAAAACCATGCACGAAACGGCGTGGCCGACATATGACGAAGCCGCTTTACAAGAAGATGTCGTTGAAATGCCCGTACAGGTCAACGGTAAAGTTAAAACTGTAATCGCTGTGCCAAAGGGCTCAGACAACGCTGCTGTAGAGGCGCTGGCAATGGCTGACGAAAAACTTCAGCGCGCTTTAGATGGTTTAACAGTGGTTAAATTTATTGTCGTTCCCGACAAGATTGTTAATATTGTTGTTAAAAAGTAGTTTAATTTGGCTGTCATCTCGACCGAAACGCCAGCGAAGTGGAGAGATCTCGCATTTAAAACCTGAGATTTCTCGACTTTGCTCGAAATGACAAATAGTAAGTCTATTATTTAGTTAAATTTATATTGATAAAATTAAAAAAGAGGAGGTTATTATGTTGAAAATTTTTCACACCGATCAGGCGCCTAAGGCAGTAGGTCCTTATTCGCAGGCAGTACAAGGCGGAAACACAGTGTTTGTGTCAGGTCAAATTCCAATTGATCCGGCAACTGGCAAAGTCGTTACTGGTGGCATTCAAGCTGAAACAGAGCAGAGCTTAAAAAATGCCCAAGCAATTTTAGCTGAAGCAGGCTTATCGTTCAAAGACGTTATGAAAGTAACGGTTTACTTAGACAGCATTGACGATTTTGCTGCAATGAACGAAGTTTACGCCAAGTATTTTAGTGATCACAAGCCAGCACGCGCTGCTTTTGAAGTAGCCAAATTGCCACTTGGCGTCGGCGTTGAAATTGAAATGATTGCCTATAAGGGCTAACTTAAAAGCCGCGATTTCTCGACTGCGCTCGAAATGACAAGAGGGTTGAGATTTCTCGATTACGGCAACGCCTACACTCGAAATGACAAGTGGGTTGAGATTTCTCGATTACGGCAACGCCTACACTCGAAATGACAGTGCGTGTTGTCTAATACTCAAAGCTGTCATCTCGACCAATACCCAAAGTTTTCATCTCGACCAACGTGGAGAGATCTGCCAGCATTGTCATCTCGACCAACGTGGAGAGATCACGGGTTTAAAAATTTAAAAGCTCCTGACGGGAGCTTTTAGATTGTCGACAAATGCCGTTTTTAGGTTAAATTATTTAATGAATTGATTAAGCAACTAATAAATCAATTAAAAAGCTAATCGCGCCAGAAATTTCTTTAATACGACCATCTGTTTTGGCTTTATCAAAGCCATTTTTATCGAGAAAATCGATTAAGACTTCATCCATTGCGCCAAATTCAGCAATGACTTTTTTGCCCTTGAACATTTTATAATTATCGCCACCAGCCACTAAGAAGTCGTTGGTAACTAAGCTATAAGTTTTGTTTAAGTCAAGTAGTTCACCGCCAACCTTTACTTCGACGACGCGCTCGCCAGCTGGCTTGTTGGCATCAAATGTTGCGGTTAAACCAGCAACATGTGGGAAGCCGCCCAGTGGTTCTGGATAAGTGCTAAAACCATTTTCAAGCGCTGCTTTAACATCGGCACCAGACAGTTCAATAACGCGTACAGTATTGCCATAAGGCAGTACAGTTAAAATATCGCCAACTGTTATGTCGCCTGCTGCTAGTGTCGAACGAATGCCGCCACCGTTGGTAAAGGCGATATCAGCTTTTGAAATATCGAGTAACGCTTCAACAATTAAATTACCCAAGTTGGTTTCGCCTGTTCTGACTTGTGGTTTTTCACCATCTAATTGAACTGGTGAAGTGGCAATAACCTTTTCTAAAATAGGTTTATTGAGCTCGACGACTTTTTCGATGTCGGCAGCAATTTCTTCATCACCAGGGAAATCTGCCATCATTTTTTTGCTGAGTAAGGCTTCTGTTTTACCGACTATTTTACCATCTTGCAACAAGAAATCAACACGACCAATATTCTTGGTTTTTTCACCAGCTTGCACAATCAGCGTGCCATTGACTTCGATGTTTTCGATGGTGTGCGAGTGGCCATCGGCAATTAAATCGATACCGTCTACTTTTTCAGCAACTGAAGCACTTGTGTAATCGCCTTCATCGCCAAGGTGAGCCACACAAACAATAATCTGTGCACCTTGTGCTTTTAAGATTTTAACTTGTTCAGCGGCTACGTCATAAATCGATTCAAATTTTAAACCAGCCGTGTTGTCAGGGTGAGACTTGTAAGTTGTTTCAGGTGTTGTCAAGCCAAAGAAGCCAACCTTTACGCCACCTTTTTCAATCAGGGCATTTGCTTTTAAGAACTCTGAACCGTCTGCTTTTTTGACATTGGCAGACAGCATTGGAAATTTTAACATACTCGCTAACTTAATGGTTTGTTCTGAACCATAGTCAAATTCATGATTACCAGCAACCATGACATCGAAACCGGCATCATTAAGTAAGCCTGTACCTGTTTCACCATCAGAAACCGTAACGAGATTATTACCCTGTAGAGCATCGCCGCCATCTACTAAGAAAGTTGCGGGGGTGCCAGCTAAAGTGCGCTTATAGTAAGCAGCGATCTTTGCTAAACCCATACCATCGTATTTGCCTTCAATAAAGAAGCCGTGCATGTCATTCGTGTGTAAAATAATGACGCGTTGTGGTTTGCTAGGCATAGCCTGCTGAGCTGGTTCGGGTTTTACAGGTGTAACAGTCGGCTTTGCTTGTTCCGTCATAGGTTTTGTTGGAATTTTAAGCACATTTCCAGGAAAAATCAAGTTAGGGTTTTTAATATTGTTGTACTTGACTAAATCTGCAACGCTAACGCCGTTTTGAGCGGCGATTTTCCAAAGTACATCACCTGATTTAACAGTGTAGCTATTGTCGGCAAAGGCAGTAATACCGATAGCATTAACCAATAATAGGGCAACGAGTAAAACACTAAACACTTTTTTCATAAATACCTCCTTATTTGTACAGGTTATTAAAATATTACCCAATTTAAATAATTATTAACTCAATTTTTTCACGGTACTTGGCATTTAAAAATAATTATTTAGGTTTATTCAAGAACATTTTTTGATATTCTAAATCAATTTGTTTAAAAGTTTCAAAGTCTTCAATTTGGTAATAATAAGCCGCTTTTGTGATGAAGTAGTCTTCAGTTTGCGGATAGCTGGTCATGCGATAGCCAAAACCAATGCCAATTAAAACCAGAAGTAAAAGTGCAATCGGTTTAAACAGGCGAGATGGCGTTTTGGGTAAGATAAGCGAATAGACGATAAAACCGCCGACAAAACCAAATAAGTGGCCAGCAATATCGATATTCGGCACAATAAAAGTCAGCGCAATATTGACGCCGATCAGTTTCAGTATGCTATTGCCAAAGACATGCAAATAAAGTTCTTTATTGAGAAAATACAAATAGAGATGATAAGCCATAAAGCCATAGATGACGCCTGAGGCTCCCAGTGAAACATTGGGCACAAAGATAAACGAGCCAATGCTAGCAATAATGCCGATAAAGAAATAGCTAATCGCATAGCGGATGTGACCTAACTGAAACTCAATAACAGGTCCAAAATAGTAAAGTGCGATATTGTTAAACACTAAATGCTGAATCGAGCCATGCAAAAAAATTGGCATCAACAAGTGCCACAATTGGTAATCAGCAATTCTAAAATTGACCTTTGCGCCAAAGTTAACCAAAGTGGCATAAGATAACTGCCAATCAAACAGCATCATGATGATAAAAAGCGCCGTATTGATGGCGATAAAACTATAAGTTATGATCGGTTTTTTAGTCATATTCTGTTCCAAAACAAACTGCTCTCCACTGAGTAAATGAAGAGCAGTTAATTGTCATTATTTTAAAAATTTGCTTGCGGCACTTTGTAGCATTGCTGGCCAGTCGCCAAAGTTTGTCTTTTCGCCAACAAATTTATTGAGCGCGTCAAGCGGTAAGTTTTTAACATCAGCTAATTTATCTACGCTGAAACCACCTTCGCTAAAAAAGCTAGTAATATCGCTAAATTGCGTGTTTTCTTTCATAAAGTCAGCATCAAAAACATCGGTTAAACCTTCTGGTAATTTGTCTAAGTATTGATCAAAGTCTTGTCCTGTTGCCTTTTCTGCCATGTCTTTAACATTGTCTAGTAAACCCATTTTGTCCTCCTTAGTCATAATAATAGCCTACAAGTTATATATACCAAATAAGTGGTATTTTAATCAAAAAAGAGAATATGACAAACTTGATACTATTAACGACTTATTTGTTGCTTGTTATTATAATCGGGTATAATAGAAAACAGTCATACAAAATGACACATTTATTTAGGAGGAAAGCATGAAAAGAAAATTTAGTATTGGATTAGCGCTTATTTTAGTAGTGGCACTATTAGTAACGGGTTGCGGTGCAAAAGAAGAGCCCAAAAAAGAAGCAGATTCAAATGAACTAGCTGGCGAGATTACTGTTCAAGCAGAAAAAGACTGGTTAGATTACTACAAGCAAGCGGCAGACCGTGTTACAGCAAAGCACCCTAAAGTGACGATTAAATTACAAGAAGTCGCTTCATTTGATCACTTAGAGACGCTTGACAAAACAAGTGTGACAAACCCTGATGTCGCAGATGTCTTTGCATTTCCGGCAGACCGTTTATACGGTTTAAATGAAAAAGAAGCACTCGCTGCATTTGACGCTAAAACAATGGCAGATGCACTCGGTGGCTTTGCCGATTTTGACAAGGGCTTAGGCGGTCGTTTTAATATCAATGGCCAATATGTTGGTTTTCCATTAAATATTGAAACATTGGTCGCATTTGTCAATAAGAAAAACGCTGAAACAAATAGCGTTGATCTCAGTGGCGTTATTGAAATGAACGATGTTAAAGATCCAGCTACGGTTATCGTGCCGGTGTTCAATGCGTGGTTTGGTGTTGCATTGACAAATGCCGGTAATATTGAATTTCTTTCAAATGAAAATGGTTTCAATTCAGATATGGTAAAGCCGTGGGCAGATCTAATTGATGACCAAAAAGCGATTATTACAGCGATTTACAAATATTGGGATATGCACAACCGGGCTGGCACACCGATGTTTGACAAAGATGCAGCTTGGGGCTACATTGATGAGCAGTTTAAAACAGGTGGCAAGGGTGTTGCCCAAATTACCGGTCCTTGGGATCAAGCAAAACTGATGGAACTAGCTGGCCCTGAAAACTTAGAGATTTTACCAATTGGCAAAATTACAGTTGCTGGCAAACCATTAAGTCACTGGAAAGGCGGCTGGGGCTTAGCGATTAATTCACGTCTCGAACAAGACCCTACCAAACTTGCCATTGCGCAAGAGATGATTAAAGAAATCGTCAATCCAGAATTTGCGGTAGACTTCTTTAAAGCAACTGGTAAAATACTTGAAAACGTAAATGTAGATGTCTATCAAAATTCAGACTTAACTGATGCCCAAAAAGAACTGATAGCAGCAGTATTAGATTCTTATCAAACTTCAACTGATCGTCCATTGTTCTCAGAATGGGGTGCCGTTTGGGATACATGGCAAAATGCACTGTTGTCATGGAATACAACCAAACCCGCAAATGCTGAAGAAGCATACAAAGAAATTAAAGCCTCGTTTGAAGCAATGATGACAAATATTCAATAAATAATACTGTAAAATAGAGGCGAATTTTGCTCGCCTCTATTTTTTAGTATGACGGGCATACTGTATGTCTGCGGTGAAAGTCCGTAAAGAGCGTAGTTACCGACGAATCTTATAGCGACTTGCAAGTTTCACATCG
>PDWJ01003383.1_pt1 | contig 15324 bp, 16 predicted proteins | sample 1430881 | NCBI WGS metagenome assembly PDWJ01 (sample SAMN01162460, study PRJNA174530) | Oral metagenome, whole genome shotgun sequencing project. | biome: Marine environment; feature: Marine mammal; material: Swab sample of the gingival sulcus; isolation source: swab sample of gingival sulcus... | reverse complement strand
TGTTTCGAGCAGTGTAACAGCCTGCGCGTCGGGTTCAAATGCCATCATGGATGCCTATGATTTAATTCGCAGTGGCAGACAAGATATCGTCTTTGCCGGTGGTTGTGAGGCGAGCATAAATCCATCGGGCATTGGTGGATTTACCTCGATGAAAGCGCTTAGTGACAGCAATGACGTCAATCGTGCATCAATTCCATTTGACAGTGCCAGATCCGGTTTTGTAATGGGTGAAGGCGCCGCTTGCTTAGTGCTGGAAAACTATGATACGGCGCTAGAAAGAGGCGCGCAAATCTACGGTGAAATCGTCGCTGCCGAGATGACCTGTGATGGCCATCATATCACCCATCCTTGTGAAGACGGCAAGTATCAGATTGCGGTAATCGAGCAGGCGATGAAAGCGGCCGGCATCACACCGGTTGAGCTCGACTATATCAATGCGCATGGCACATCAACAGTGCTTAACGACCAAATTGAAAGTCACTCGATCAAAAGCGTGTTGGGTGAGCATCATAAAAACGTTGCGGTATCGAGCACAAAATCGATGACGGGTCACTTATTGGGTGCTGCCGGAGCGATGGAAAGCGCCATCTGCTTGTTGGCGATAAAACATAATTTTATACCGCCGACCATTAATTTGGCAGAGCGTGATGCCTCGATCGACCTCGATATTGTCACCGATCAGGCGCGTGATTGTAAGGTTAATTACGCATTAAATAATTCGTTTGGTTTTGGTGGTCACAATGTCGCTATTATCTTTAGGGGGCTAAATGATGCAGTATAGTGCCGACGAGATATTAAAAATACTACCGCACAGACAGCCTTTTATATTGGTCGACCGCATTCTTGATGGCGTTCCCGGAAAAAGTGCCGTCGGCCTAAAAAACATCTCGTTATCCGATCCGGTTTTTAATGGGCATTTCCCCGATTTAAAGCTTTACCCCGGTGTCTTACAGCTAGAGGCGATGGCTCAGGTTGGCGCCGTTGTATTGTTGTCATTGCCTGAATACGCTGGCAAAATACCGTTATTTGCCGGCGTTAAAGAAGCCAAATTTAAGCAGCCGGTTAAACCGGGCGATACGCTGATCATCAAGACTGAGTTAGTGAAGCTTAAAATGGGTATTGGTATAGCAAAGTCTAAAATTAAGGTAGACGATGTCGTCGTTTCGACGGCAACATTGCTGTTTGCAATTAATTAGGAGAGACAAGCTATGCTAGAAAAAGTATTTAATGAGATTTACGACAAATTTAAACTCAATTTTTATCGAAGTATTTTTCGCAGTTTTGCCAATAGGGAATCCAGCTTAACGGCTTCGGAAACCTTTTGCACGGAAGTGGTCAAAGGGCTTGACAAGCCGACTATAAACGAGTTGGGCGAATTTTTGCGTATTTCACAACCAAACACGGCCTATAAAGTCAACAATCTAGTGAAAAAAGGTTATATCACTAAGACGCAGTCGCTTGATGACAAACGGGTGTTTTATCTCGATGTCACCGATAAGTTTAAGCATTATGAAAACATTAAATATGCCTATGTTAACTTGGTATTAGCGCGGACGCGACAGCGTTTTAGTGCCCAAGAAATAGAAAAATTTAGCGAGATGTTATCGATTATCTCAAATGAATTAATGCCGGAAATAACCAACTTTATGACAAAGCATGATTAATAATATAATTAGCCATCTTTTGAAGTGTTAAGTCGTCATTTTGATCTCGCCCTATTAGCGCAATCCTTTCGGCAAATCTCCGGCTAGTTGAGCAAACCGATAATTTGTAGTCCGGATCGATGTCATACTGTCTTAACCAATAATGGTCATCCGTTTCAAAAAGCCTGTTTAGCCGGCTTTTTTTGATGCTAAAACCATTAAACGGTACTGTCAGACCGCGCCCAATCGCCTTGCTATAACTTTCTTTTAGCGTCCATAGAGAATAGAATTGTTCTGTTTTTTCGAAGGCGTTTAGCGTTTGCAATGCACTGTATTCAGGCTCGCTCAATACGCGCTTTGCGACGCGTTCGCGCCATGCGATAATTTTTTCAACATCAATACCGACGGGGTTATTGGCGACAACACAGACCAGCCAAGCTTTGGAATGAGCAATATTAAATTGCAGCTCACTGTCAATCAGCAACGGCTTGCCAAAACGATTGTAACCAATTGTAATTTGACCATTTGATAGATTGTGGTGTTTGCAAAGTATGTAACGTAGCAGAATCCTACCGCTTAGAAATTGCTGTGCCGCTAGTTGGTTTTTATAGCGATTAAAACGGTCGCGTTCATTAGCGCCGAGAACATTTAATAATCTAGCGCTAGCGTCTAAAGTTTTGTTCAGATTCAGTTTTAAAGCGTAGATGATCATTGGGTATTCACTAATCTTCTTTAATCCAAGTGTCGTCTTGTTGCGTTACAACAGAGTTGTTCATTGTTGGTTGACTAACTGCATTGTCAAAATAATGGTTGTCTTCAATTGCTTTTAAGCCTTGATAGACACCATAGACGAGGTAGCTGACGAATAGTGTAATCAAGATGCCAATAATACCTAATAAACCATCTTCGGGAATTTCTCTAAGTGATCGAAATAGTGATATACCATTAAATATTAGGTTGACCAGGGCTGGTTTGGCAGATGTATAGATGCCATTTCGCGTTTGTTTAGCTACTTTACCAAAGTACTTAAAAAAGTATATTTGTAGCGCGAAGCCCAAGATTACCAAAGCGATTATTAAAACACCTAAAAAGATAGCAAGAGCGGGCTGAATCTGTGATAGTATGGTCAACATCAAACCGGCAATAAAAATAACCATAATACCGTATATGACAAAGCCAACTGCGTAGAAAATACGTATCCATTTGGCAAATTTAATAACTTGTTCAATCATTCCTATTTTGTCTTTTTTATACATAATATTCTCCTAAAATCAAAATACATCTTGCTGTTTTAATCTAATAATATGATTCTTTCGAAACAGAAAATTTAGACAATTAATTAAACCCAACTTATTCAGTCAAGTCGTTTTCTTTTGCTTTGTTTCTTAATTTATAGCGCTGTAGCATCAGATAATTGTAGATAATCATGGCAATGCCCAAGACAATAATGAATAATGAATTATTTCTGTTTTCGTTAAAGAGGTAAATTCCTAATGGGATAAGTAAAAGGCCAATTAATATTGAAGCATATCGTCTTATCATATAATAATGTCTCATTTGTTCAGCTCCTTTTGTGTAAGCATATGTCGGCAATATCTCTAAGTATTATAGCGCCATAACTGCTTATTTGCAACAGTAAATGGCAACCAATTTAGCTGTTTTTTACAGTGATTAAACTACTTTTGTGGATTGCTATAGTAGAGAGTGGATGGTATAATATTAGCAATTTAAGTTGTTAAGAGGGGATTATGTCAAAAGCACTTAAAAGACTAATCAAAGGCATATTTTTTATTATCTTTTTTGGTTGTATTGTTTTAATTGTGACTAATTTCTACATTATCGCTTCGACAAATGGTCAGATTACGACAATAGAGGCAATAGAAGCAGACGATTATGATTGCATAATGATTTTAGGTGCCGGTGTACGCAATGGGCGACCCAGTCCGATATTACGCGATCGTTTGTTGCGCGGCTATCAGCTGTATAGAGCGGGCGTTTCCCCCAAGATTCTGCTGTCCGGCGACCATCATCGTCAAAATTATGATGAATTAGCTGCCATGCAAACCTATATGCGTGATGAGGGTGTGCCCGATAGTGATATTTTTTTGGATCATGCCGGACTGTCAACCTATGACAGTATGATGCGCGCCAGCAGAGTGTTTGGCGTTAAAAAGATGATTATCGTAACACAAGAATTTCACATCAATCGCGCCCTTTATTTGGCAGAACAAGCCGGTATCGAGGCGGTTGCGGTCAGTGCACCACACACCGTATATTCCGGCGCAATGTATCGCAATATGCGTGAAGTCTTGGCGCGGAGCAAAGATTTTTTTAGCGGCATAATTAAGCCGCAAAGCTATATTGGCGGTCCGCCAATCGACATTCACGGCGATGGTAGCGTGACGGATGATTGAGTATAAAGGGGTAAACAATGTTAGAAAGAATAAAACAGCGTTACAGTTGTCGCAATTACAGCGATCGACCAATTGAAAGAGAAAAATTAGAACGCATCGTTGAAGGCGCCCGTTTGGCGCCGAGCGCTCATAATGAACAGCCTTATCATTTTCATATAGCAACCGGTCAAGCTGCGGCTGAAGTGGCCGCCGCACGCAGTTTTGCAATGAATAAGTTTATCGAAAATGCCACGGCTTTTATCGTTGTTACACAGCAAAAATCATCGGCATTGGTGGGCTTGGCCAAAAAAGTAACCGACCAAGATTTAACCAGTGTCGACATTGGTATCGCCTGCGCCTATCTCGATTTTATGGCGCAAGCCGAAGGGTTGGGCTGTTGTATGCTCGGCGTATATGATGAAAAGCGTATTCAGGCTGCACTTAATACGAAGCAGCGCATTCGGCTGGTATTGTCACTTGGTTATCCGCAAAAAGAGCGGCAGACGACGGTAAAAAAACGGCGCGATTTAGAACAAATCGTCAGCTGGTGTGATTAGCAGTGGTGCAGGGGGTTAAAATGTTTAGTAGTCAGCGCCTGATTATTAGGCCGGCAACCGCGTCTGATATCGACGCCATAATAGCGTTAGAGCAACATCCTGATAATCGCAATTTCGTTTGGCAGGGCACGTGGGCACAGCATGAGGCCGAAATAGCCGACAGTGATTATTTTTTATGGTGTTTTCAATTGGCGGATAGTAGGCAGCTCGTCGGTTTTTCACTTTCTAAAATCGATCGCAAATCCGATGTTTTTGAGCTGCGCCGCATCGTCATTGCCGATAAAGGCAAGGGTTATGGTGAAGAGGCGATGCGCGCCATTATTAAATATGCCTTTACCGAGCTAAAAATTAATCGCTTTTGGCTCGATGTCTACCCCGACAATACAGCGGCGATCGCCCTTTATGATAAACTGGGTATGCAGCGCGACGGCATATTACGGCAAAGCTATAAGTCGGCGAAGGGCTATCGCGATCAAATTATCTATTCACTGTTGAAGAGCGAGTATTCTATAATCCGCTAGTTTTTTGACATTTTTTATAAAAGCGCCATATAGTTCCCCTTTATTTTATATAATGACTATATAAAAAGAAAGGGGGAACTATGGCTAATAAAAAAGTATATATCACAATTACCGGATTAAAGTATTATTTAGGTAGTGGCGTATTTAAAATAGGCACAAAGTATCGCTTGATAAAAGATATTGACAACGATTACGATGACGAAGCAATTAAAGTTGTATTGGGCAATAATCTAATTATCGGTTACGTTGCCAATTCATCTTACACAGTTATTCGCGGCACGTTGAGTGCAGGGCGACTATACGACAAATTTGACAGTCAACTAGACGCCAAAGTGATGTTTGTCGATAACAATAGTGTTATTGCTAAAGTGCGCCTACCCAAAAAGTGATTAAAGTAGAACAGGGGGCATTATGTCAAAAATTGCCAATGCTTACAAAATGTACTTAATGTTGCGTGGTCGCAAAGTCATTTCGCTTGAGGCCATTGCCGAAGCGCTTGAAGTTAACAAGCGCATGGTAAAGGCCTACAAGCGCGACTTAGTCGCTGCCGGTATACCAATTGAAACGCGGCGCGGCCGTAACGGTGGTTATTTTGTAAAAGTGCATGGTCATTTACCAATACCGTTATCGGCTAAAGAGAAATCGGCAATGAATTTGGCGATGAGCTATTTGAAGCAAAATCAGTTTGTAAATTATGATACCGTTGAAAAAGTTGTGCGCGAATACATTAAAATTGGCGATATTAATAATAAAATTTATAGTTTAAAGTATCAGCGTGATACCGATGAAATCGTTGAAAAAAGACAGACCTATTTTCCGATTATCGGCATGGCCATAAAAGACCGCCAAAAGTTAGATATATCTTATTACTCACTATCAAAAAAGCAGACTACTCGACGGGTTGTTTGGCCACTTAAATTATTTGAATATCAAGATAGCACTTACATGGCCGCTTATTGTGAAATGGCTGGCGATCTGCGCTTTTTTAAAATATCACGCATTATTGATTTAGCGCTTGAACATAGCTATTTTAGGGATGAAACAGGTATAGATATTGATGCGATGTTGCAAGCTAGCTATGGCATTTTTATGGGTGAACCAATTGAAGTTGAACTGATTATTCGGCATCCATTTAGCGAAATTGTCAAAGAAAAAATAATTTCGCCAAGCCAGCAAATTGAAGTGCTTGCAGACGATGCTATACGCTTTAAGGCAACCATGTCAGGGCGCGAAGAAATTGAAAGTTGGATACTGAGTATGGGTGCTCATGTCGAAGTACTCGGTTGTAGTGAACTAAAAAAAAGCATTAAACAACATATTAAAAAGATGTATAATAATTTAGATAGTGACTGACTGAATAAATAAAAAAACACGCCTTGGCGTGCTTAGTCCATAACACTATGGAGTCTCAAAGAGACGGTTTGGATAAATCCTTATTTGAACTTATGGTGTAATCTCGAATGGTAGTCAAGACTTGACTAAAGTCTATCTGATTATTATTAATCTGTCAACAGTTTTTTGAGAAAATGTTCGTGAAAAAATTAAGGAGTAGGAAAGTGAAGAAAAAATTTGGTGAATACTACATTGGTTTAGACATCGGTACAGACTCGATTGGCTATGCAGTGACGGACTTGGATTATAAAATTCAAAAGCTAAACGGCAAGGCTATGTGGGGTATCAGGTTATTTGAGGCTGGCAAGACAGCTGAAGAACGGCGGTTGCATCGCATTGCCCGACGCTTAAACGACCGTAAGAAACAGCGCTTGAGTCTGTTGCGTGATTTATTTACCGAAGAAATAAATAAAGTTGACCCCAATTTTTTTCAGCGTTTAAAAGATAGCAAATTTGTGATCGATGACAAAAACATCTTTCAGCCCTATGCGCTATTTAATGACAAATCAGGTATGACAGATAAAACCTATTATCAGCAGTATCCGACAATTTATCATTTGCGCAAAGCACTGATTGAGTCTAATCAAAAAGACGATATTCGATTAATCTATCTAGCGAGTCATCATATCATCAAACATCGTGGTCACTTTTTACTGAGTGTCAAAGATAGTGATACACGTATTGATTTCATCGATTATTACCAATCTTTAGCCTATGTTTTAAGCGAAGAACTAGACATTCACCTAGAATTAAATGACGATGAAATCAATCAGTTAAAAGAGCTTTTGTCAAATATTGAAATTAGCAATTCTGATAAGCAGAGACAACTTATTAAATTGCTTTCATTTTCTACCAATCAAGAAAAAGAAATTGCTAAATTTTTGGCGGGTAATATGGGGAAATTATCTGTGCTCTATCAAGATGAGTTGTTAAAAGACAGTGATTTTGAAAAGCTAAAGTTTAGTGAAAGCAAATATGAAGAAAATGTAGATGCAATTGCCAATTTACTAGAAGAGCGCATGAAAGTAATTTCGGTTTTAAAGTCGCTTTACGATTGGAGTGTTCTACAGGATATTTTACACGACTATGATTATATGTCGTTTGCCAAAGTTGCAAACTATGATGAACACAAAAGAGATTTAGCTGATTTAAAACGTGTATTTAAGCTTTATCTAAGCAAGCTTGACTATAAAAACTTTTTTAGCGATAACAAAGTAAATGATAATTATGTCGCCTATATTGGTGCTACAAATAAAGTCGGCAAAAAGCTTAAAACCGAAAAGCGCTGCTCACAAGATGCAATTTGTAAGGCGGTCAAAAAGCTGCTTGAACCAATTAAAGATAATGACGCTTTAACAGCCGCTGTTTATCAAAAAGCTGATAGTGGGCGCTTATTACCGAAGCAAAAAATAAAAGATAATAGCGTTATACCAAATCAAATTCATAAGATTGAGTTAGAGAGAATATTGGAAAATGCAGCAAAACACTATGATTTTCTTAATCAAATGGATGAGCAAAATGGCCTAACAGTCGCCGAGAAAATTTTGTCGATTTTGACGTTTAGAATTCCTTACTATGTCGGGCCGCTTAACCCGGCGCACAGTGTTGATGGTAAAACCAAGCAGTCAGATGGGTCACATCACGCATGGATTAAAAAGCGCGCCGGTTTTGAACATACCAAAATATATCCATGGAATTTTGATAAAGTGGTTGATGTTGAAGCCAGTGCAGAACGCTTTATTCTTAATATGACAAATCAATGTAGCTATTTAGCAGGCGAAGATGTATTGCCTAAAAATTCACTGCTTTATAGCGAGTATATGGTGCGCAATGAAATTAATAATCTAAAAGTGAATGGCCAAAAACTAGAGGCACAACTAAAGGACGCGATATTTGAAGATTTATTTAAAAAACAGAAGCGTGTCAGCGTAAAAAAAATCAAAGACTATTTAGTTTCAAATGGTCATGTTGCAGCCGACGATCAAATCACCGGAATTGATATTTCGGTTAAATCAAGCCTAAAGAGCTATCATGCTTTTGTCGAAAAACTAGGTAAAGATTTTGTAATAAACCACAAGCCGCAGATAGAAGACATCATTAGGTATATTACTTTATTTGGTGATGATGCAAAGCTATTGCGCAAACGCTTAAAAAAACATTATGGAAATTTAATGAGCGATACCCAAATTAAAGACATTGCCAAGCTAAAATTTACCGGTTGGGCACGTCTTTCTGAAAAACTACTAACCGGTATACATCACACGACGGCCGAAAATGGCATCGAACAGCATATTAATATCATCAGTGCAATGCGCATTTACGGTGACAATCTGATGGAACTGCTCAGCAGGCGCTATCAATTCTCCGAACAGATTAATGCCCACAACAAGGCTATGCAAGGCAATGCTGCCGCATTATCATATAAATTGGTAGACGATTTATATGTATCGCCTGCTTTAAAACGCGGTATTTGGCAGACTTTATTAATTGTTAAAGAATTAGTTAAAATAATGGGACGACAACCTAAGCGTATTTTTATTGAGATGGCAAGAGGACCTGAAGAGAAAAAGCGAACGCATTCTCGCAAACAAAAGCTTATCGACCTGTACAAAAGCATAAAGACAGATAAAGATTGGGCAGCCGAAATTGCCGATCATAGCGATGCCGAAATGCGCAGCAAAAAGCTGTATCTCTACTATTTGCAGATGGGTAAATGTATGTACACCGGTCAGACAATTGACTTACATGACTTATTAAACAGAAATTCGAAATATGACATCGACCACATTTTTCCGCGTTCCAAAGTAAAAGATGACAGTTTTGATAATCTGGTGTTGGTTGACAAAAATAGTAATGCATATAAATCAGACGATTATCCAATTGGACAAGAAATTAGAAAAGCAAGATTTGGCTTATGGAAAAGTTTATTGGATAGGGGGCTATTAACTCAGAAAAAATTTAATCGTTTAACGCGTAATACATCTTTAAGCGCCGAAGAATTAGCCGATTTTGTCGCACGCCAGTTAGTAGAAACGCGCCAGTCGACCAAAGCGGTAGCAGGTTTATTAGGTAATCTTTATCAAGATTCGGAAATCGTCTATGTAAAAGCAGCTAATGTATCAAAATTTAGACAAGATAACGATATGATAAAAGTGAGGGCGGTTAACGATTTACACCATGCCAAAGATGCCTACTTAAATATCGTCGTCGGCAATGTTTATCACACAAAATTCACCAAAAATCCCAAGCTTATTTTTAGTAGGGTACTCGACCAAAAAGAAAAATTAAGTCTTAATCATATGTTTAGCTATCCTGTCGAGCGTGACGGCGTGGTCGCTTGGCAAATGGGTAAAGATGGCTCATTGCATATGGTGAAACAAATGATGAAGAAAAATAACATTCAATTTACGCGCTATGCTTATACGGTGTCAGGTGGTTTTTATGATCAGATGCCACTAAAAAAAGGAAAGGGTCAGTTTCCGCTTAAAACCGGCGATATGCGCTTGAGTAACATTGCGCGCTATGGCGGTTACAATAAAGTGTCGGGCGCCTATTTCTGCTTAGTTAAACATATGGTTAAGAATAAACAAGTATTAACGCTTGAGGCAATTCCAGTTATTTATGCGCAGCAATTTGAAACAGATCGTTTGTTTAGAGAAAGCTACTTAACAGAAGTACTTAAATTAAATAACCCGAATTTAGTAATTAAAAAAATTAAATTTAATGCGTTATTTGATATAAACAATATGAAAGTACATATCACAGGTAGATCGGGAAAGGACTTGCTTTTTAAGCATGCTCATCAGCTTATTCTAGACTATAAATGGCAACTTTATATCAAGCGGATTGATCAAATGATTGTCAGAGCAGCTGCTCCAGATGAACTGGTAAAGAAAGAGATTGATGCTGAAAAAAATATTGAACTCTACGATATTTTTATTAGTAAACTAATGAAAAAATGCTATTTTACGAAATTAAGAGCTCAGTATAAAACGCTTAATGAATTGCGCGATAATTTTATTGAGGTTAGCTTAGATAATCAAATAAAAACGCTAATGCAGATACTAAAATTTTTCAAATGTGATCGAGAGTTGACTAATTTACAGCTAATTCAAGGTGTACCAAATGCCGGAAAAATTTCTTTTTCAAAGAATATTCATAAAAATAATAGTGCTTATTTAATTCATCAATCCATTACCGGTCTATTTGAGCAAAAAATTGACTTGTTAAAACTATGAGCTGGCGGACGATTATTATTAGCAGGCGGGCAAAGCTTGATTATAAGGCGAACCATTTGGTAATACGCGCCGGTGAAGAAGTACGCATTCATATTTCCGAAATCGCAATTGTTATTATCGAAGATACCGCGGTATCATTGACGGTCTATTTACTAGCTGAATTGATAAAGGCCAAGGTCAAAATCATCTTTTGTGATGACAAGCGCAATCCAACGAGTGAACTTTTGGCTTACTATGGCAGTCACGATACCAGTTCAAAAATACGTCAGCAAATTGCTTGGTCAATGGCCAATAAACTACTTATTTGGACGGAGATTGTCGCCGAAAAAATACGTAAGCAAGCCCATTTGTTGCGCCACTTAGAATTAGACAAAGATGAATTGCTAATGGGATATTTACTTGATCTAAAGATTGGCGATACGACCAATCGCGAGGCGCATGCTGCCAAGGTTTATTTTAACAAATTATTTGGGCTATCCTTTACCAGAACAGAAGATAACGCAACAAATGCGGCACTGAATTATGGTTACACTATTTTATTATCAGCTTTTAATCGCGAAGTAACGGCATTGGGGTATTTAACGCAAGTTGGTATCTTTCACGACAATCAGTTTAATCCATTTAATTTATCGTCTGATTTAATGGAGCCGTTTCGACCACTTGTTGATCAATTAGTCTTTCAATTAGCACCGACTGAACTAGACCAAAACACCAAATATCAGTTAACCGATATTTTAAATCAAAAGGTCGTTATGGCCAATCAAAAAATATTTGTATCACATGCCATTAAAGTCTATGTCAAAAGCGTTTTAGAAGCGGTTACCAGCGGCGATATCGCCGATATAAAGTTTTATAATTATGAGCTATAGGTATATGAGGGTATTGGTATTTTTCGACTTGCCGACATTGACGTCGCGCGACCGACGCGCCTATGTTAAGTTTCGCAAACACCTACTAAAAAGTGGATTTCTTATGTTGCAAGAATCGGTCTACTGTAAATTGGCACCCAATACAACAGTGGCACATTCAATTATGAGTAATGTTAGACAACAAAGCCCAACCGACGGTTTAATACAGATGATGTTAATTACCGAAAAACAGTTTGCACGCATTGAATACGTCATTGGCGAGCGGCAAAGCATTGTTTTAGACAACGACAAACGGCTGGTCATTATATGAAACTATACCATAATATTTTTAGTCAGCCAATTAGCTTTAAGCGTGGTGAAACTACTGTGATGGTAATTGAAAACACTCAATTTTTAAGAAACTTCATTGCGCAGTTTTTAAAAGCTGATGATAGCGAAATAATTTTATCGATTGATGATGAGCCTATAACTACTGCAAAATACAGCTATTTAATTGCCGATTATTTTAATTTAAAAATTGATGATAGAGTGCTGCGAACCGGCCTGCAAAAAGCATTGGTGGCACGCATCTGCGACGACTATTATGAGCAGTATTTAATGGTACAATCAAGCATCTTAAAATTGTTTTCTGAAGTGAGTGAACAATTTGAACTAGACTTTAACTATCACGAGCAAGTTGAGATTAAAGAATTGGTTAAATTAGTGAATGTTAAAATTGAAGAAAACTATAATAACTTGCTCAATAAATTGATGGACTATTTGCGGGCGCTCGCTTGGTTAACTGATTATAAATTAATTGTTTTAGTTGGCCTTAAGCAGTATTTAACAGAAACAGAGCTAATAAGCTTTTATGATTATTGTCATAAAAACAGTATTACTATACTGTTGATTGAAAGTAGAAACTATGCTAGATTGAAAGGAGAAAAAATATATACAATTGATCAAGATCTATGCATTATATAACTATTATTTGAGATACCGACGTTGTGGTGGCGTTTGCTCAAACCCAAAATTTGGAATTTGGGGTTTGAGAATGGTGTAATTTCGAATGGTAGTTAAGCGTAATATTTTTTCATTTGTTCCGAAGTAATGTTTGAGAATGGTGTAATTTCGAATGGTAGTTAAGCCGTTTGAAGAAAGTGGCATGGGTCAACATTGTTTGAGAATGGTGTAATTTCGAATGGTAGTTAAGCCTTCTACTCTTAATTAATAAGATGTTGAAGGTTTGAGAATGGTGTAATTTCGAATGGTAGTTAAGCCAGCATATGTATAAATTAATACTGTTGCTTGTTTGAGAATGGTGTAATTTCGAATGGTAGTTAAGCAAAGCACCATCGGTATTGCCCAATCCGCTTGTTTGAGAATGGTGTAATTTCGAATGGTAGTTAAGCTAATGGCGAAGAAATTGAGGAACCTGCAACGTTTGAGAATGGTGTAATTTCGAATGGTAGTTAAGCTTGTACTGGCTCTGTAGCTTCTGTAGGCTCTGTTTGAGAATGGTGTAATTTCGAATGGTAGTTAAGCGTCGGCATAATCACAATTGATAATTTATCAGTTTGAGAATGGTGTAATTTCGAATGGTAGTTAAGCGCGTGTGTTATGGCTATATCAACATCTTTAGTTTGAGAATGGTGTAATTTCGAATGGTAGTTAAGCACCAGACCATTCGCGTCGCTGACCAGATCGGTTTGAGAATGGTGTAATTTCGAATGGTAGTTAAGCGGAGACGAACTTGGTATGACAAAAGACGAAGTTTGAGAATGGTGTAATTTCGAATGGTAGTTAAGCCAGATTTGGACGGTATTATCAGCGGCATTAGTTTGAGAATGGTGTAATTTCGAATGGTAGTTAAGCAATCAAACGAACCGCGACGTACTTGGTCAGGTTTGAGAATGGTGTAATTTCGAATGGTAGTTAAGCTATTTTCTAAAAGTTGATCATATGCAAATAGTTTGAGAATGGTGTAATTTCGAATGGTAGTTAAGCTAATGGTTTGGGTTGAATCGTTCGCTTTACGTTTGAGAATGGTGTAATTTCGAATGGTAGTTAAGCTGATGTCGCTGTATTTGACAACGATGTCCTGTTTGAGAATGGTGTAATTTCGAATGGTAGTTAAGCATTTGTTATTGATGAAGGGGTTATTCCTATGTTTGAGAATGGTGTAATTTCGAATGGTAGTTAAGCATTACATCTTCCGATTCATCGAATTTAGCCGTTTGAGAATGGTGTAATTTCGAATGGTAGTTAAGCTTTTTTCTCTAACAGCTGCTAGATGTTGATGTTTGAGAATGGTGTAATTTCGAATGGTAGTTAAGCAAAAAGTGACTTTTTGAGGGCGTTTTTTTAGTTTGAGAATGGTGTAATTTCGAATGGTAGTTAAGCTTAAAACTGCTTTAAGTTCGACTAATATATGTTTGAGAATGGTGTAATTTCGAATGGTAGTTAAGCTTAGTATCAAGCATAACAGGCACCTCTTGAGTTTGAGAATGGTGTAATTTCGAATGGTAGTTAAGCGATTAGCACAAGATGAGTTGCTGGATTTAAGTTTGAGAATGGTGTAATTTCGAATGGTAGTTAAGCTTGCAGAAAAGATGGTGTGCACTGTGCTAAAAATAAGGAAGTGATTACGATTAAGGCTAAAAAAATAAATTGGAAAGAAATAGAGAACGCAAATGGCGTGCGCGTCGTCTTCAAAAACGGTGAAGTCTGGGAGGGCGATGCGGAATATTTGGATATTACTGATGAGGGTGATACTTTGGCGTTTAACTACCAAGGTGCACCATATATTCTAATGCTAGACGAAATTGAATGCTGTGAATTACTTTAGAATATTTTAATTGCGATGCAATAGACCAAGTGATGTTTATAATTAGTTCTTCTAAATAACTTGAAGTTTTAGGTGAACGCAATGGAAAAATCGGATTGATGCGTGCAATACTAGTTTATGAAAGAGATTGTATATGTCAAATCAAAAAATTAAAACGGCTTATCGACAGTCAAAAAATATCTATGATGATGTTTTAACGCAAAAAAGTTGGTTTGCAAAGTTATATATCAATTTGTTTTGGGGTGTTGACGACAATGAAATTGCAGCGCGCGTACTCAGCTATATCGCTGACGACTTTGACGGCAAGCTACTCGATGTACCGGTTGGTACGGCCGTTTTTACACAGCAAAAGTATCAGATGTTAAAAAATGCCGAAATTTTTTGCGTCGACTATTCTGAAGCGATGCTCGCACAAGCGCGCCGGCGTTTGGCGACGGCCGATAATAAGCATATTATTTGTCAGCAGGGCGACGTTGCTAACCTAAATTTTGCAGATGATACTTTTGACATTGTCCTGTCGATGAACGGCGTACACGCCTTTCCCGATAGGGATAAGGCCTTTAATGAAATGGTGCGCGTGCTTAAAACGGGTGGCCATTTTATCGGTTGTTTTTACATCAAAGCAGAAAATAAGCGAACCGACTTTATCGTCAAACACGTACTGGCCCAAAAAGGTTGGTTTACGCCACCGTTTTACGATAAAGTCGAGCTGTTAAAGGTATTGCAAAGTCGTTTTTCGCGGGTAGAATTGTTTTCAGAACAAGCAATGGTTTGGTTTTGTTGTACAAAATAAAAGAAAGGGGCAAATATGAGCACGGACAAGTATAAAGTAACGCAGGGCAAAAATTTTAAATTAGCTGATTTTAAAACCGATGACACCGGTC
>PDWJ01009150.1_pt1 | contig 15345 bp, 17 predicted proteins | sample 1430881 | NCBI WGS metagenome assembly PDWJ01 (sample SAMN01162460, study PRJNA174530) | Oral metagenome, whole genome shotgun sequencing project. | biome: Marine environment; feature: Marine mammal; material: Swab sample of the gingival sulcus; isolation source: swab sample of gingival sulcus... | reverse complement strand
TGCCAAATCATTAATATTTCTCTTAACTTTATACGCCTTTTTATTATAGCGTTTCATCTCTCTGATAGCATTACTCATCAAAACAGCCTGAAAATTATCACCATAACCCAGTCCGTGAGCAATACCACAAGCAATAGCATAAATATTTTTAAGCATTGCCGAATATTCAATCCCTATAATATCATCAGAAATTGTAGTTTTGATATATCTTCCTTTAATACAATTACTCAATTCTTCGGCTTTTTCTTCGTCCAAACACGCTACGGTCAAATAAGACAAACGCTCCATCGCAACCTCTTCGGCGTGACAAGGTCCTGAAATTACGCCTATATTTTCTAACGGAATTTTATACGTTTTATTAAAATGTTTTCCAACAATATGTCCTGTTTCTGGAACAATTCCTTTAATTGCCGAAAAAATAGTTTTTCCTTCAAAAGATGTTGTAACTTTTTCTAATTCAGATGCTAAAAACGCCGATGGAATTACAAAAATCAAAATATCATATTCAGAAATAATTGTATTTATATCGTCCGATAAATGTAATTTCTCTGGGTGTAATTCGGCAGAACTTAAATAATTAGGGTTATGTTTATTGCGTTTTATGTGTTCAATAGCATAAACACTTCGCATATACCAACCTATATTTTCAAGGTTTTCAGATAACATTTTTACGATAGCAGTCGCCCAACTTCCTCCGCCCAAAACAGCAATTTTCGGTTGATTTTTCATTTTAAATAAATTAATTTATTATTCAAAAGTAATAAAAAATTAAAATATATGCTTATTTTTGACAACAAATATCACAAAACACAATGAAAGTAGAATTAATAAACAAATCAAAACATCAAATTCCTGCTTATGAAACCGAGCAATCGGCAGGTATGGATTTACGAGCAAATATTGATAACCCTATCACTTTAAAACCATTAGAACGTACTTTGGTAAAAACAGGACTTTTTATAGCACTTCCTGTTGGATACGAGGCACAAGTGCGTCCAAGAAGTGGATTAGCTTTAAAAAAAGGAATTACATTATTAAATTCACCGGGAACTATTGATGCCGATTATCGTGGGGAAATAGGTGTAATTTTGGTAAATTTATCAAACGAAGATTTTATTATTAATGACGGCGAACGCATTGCACAATTAGTCATTGCAAAACACGAACGAGTTACGTGGCAAGAAGTTGAGGTTTTAAATGAAACAGAACGTGGTGCTGGCGGTTTTGGAAGTACAGGAGTTTAAAATTTATGAATTCTAAAAAATTAATATCTCAAAAAAAACCTGCTTTTCCGATACAAGAAAAATTAAAAAAATATTTAGATAGGTATCAAAGAACTATTGAAATACCTATTTTTTATGATGATTTGTTACGATTTAACGGTGCAATTTCGGTATATGATAAAGAGGATAATGATACACTTTGGGTGCGTGTTTATTATTCGGAATTTGAAACCGAAGAAATAAATACTGCCTTAAAAAAGATTTATAATATCTTATTATCTAATGGTAGAGATGATAATTTACAATATCTAAATGTTGATGCTATTGATTTTTGTACCTTCGGAAATTCAAAACCATTTAGGGTAAAAATCAGGAATATCCTGAATGATAATTACACGCATTTTTACGTAAAAAAGACAGATGCTTCTCGTATTTATGGTTTAGAACTTGAAGAAATGTTATCGCCTTATAGTTTAAACTATTTAGTTTATAAAGACACTTTAATAGAACAACATATTTTAGGGATACCAGGAGATGTTTTTTTAAAAAATAATTTAAAAAAATGTAACAAACACGAAAAATCTCAAATAGCAAAAGAGTTTGTTAAATTTAACGAACGATGTATGATTCGTTTATTAGGAGATATGCGTTCATATAATTATGTTGTTATACCTATACACGATTTTGAAAATGTAATTCATAATATTCGTCCTATTGATTTTGACCAACAATCTTACGAAGGACAATTTAAAATATATCATCCATCTTCTTTTAAAGATAATGATAAAATGGTAAATATTGTTCAAAAATATTTGACAGAAGGTGCTATAAAACAATATCAATTAGAAGAACGTTCTATGATTGCTAAAAGGATTTTAAATAATTATAATAGGTTAGTAAATTTGTTAAATTCAATGAAATCGGATACAATTTCAAGTAAAAAAAATATTGAAATATTAAAATCTGAAATATTTGAATTTACAAATGATATTAATTTTAAAAATAGCACTAATATGGGTGAAATTTTAGAAAGCGGACTCAGGTTTGTAAGACGAAATTATGAAGATAAAAAAATATTTTAATTAAAAAATCCTCACTTTTACGTGAGGATTTTTAATATTATTCTTGATTTTCAATTGCTTCTTTAATTTTGGTTTCAAGTTCTTCCATAAGTTCAGGATTGTCTTTAATCATTCCTTTTACGGTATCACGTCCTTGACCTAATTTTGTGTCGCCATAACTAAACCACGAACCACTCTTTTTAACAATTCCGAGTTCAACAGCAAAATCTAAAACTTCCCCAACTTTTGAAATTCCTTCGCCATACATAATGTCAAACATCGTTTCTTGGAATGGTGGAGCAACCTTATTTTTAACAACTTTTACTTTGGTTTGGTTACCTACAACTCTATCGCCATCTTTTATTTGTTGTTTTCTTCTAATATCCAAACGAACCGACGCATAAAACTTCAAGGCATTACCTCCTGTTGTTGTTTCAGGACTACCAAACATTACACCGATTTTATCACGTAACTGGTTGATAAATATAACCGTACAATTTGTTTTACTAATCGTACCAGTTAATTTACGAAGTGCTTGTGACATCAAACGAGCGTGAAGTCCCATTTTGCTATCCCCCATATCGCCTTCAATTTCCGATTTTGGTGTTAACGCCGCCACAGAATCTATAACAACTAAATCAATAGCACCCGAACGAATTAAATTATCAGCAATTTCAAGTGCTTGTTCCCCGTTATCTGGTTGCGAAATAATCAAATTTTCAATATCTACACCTAAATTTTCGGCATAAAATCGGTCAAAAGCGTGTTCTGCATCAATAAATGCTGAAATTCCTCCTGCTTTTTGAGCCTCAGCAATAGCGTGAAGCGTTAAAGTCGTTTTACCTGACGATTCAGGACCATAAATTTCAATAATTCGTCCTCGTGGATATCCTCCAACACCTAAGGCTAAATCTAATCCCAAAGACCCTGATGAAATAGAGTCAATATCTTCAACAACCTTCTCCCCTAATTTCATTACAGTTCCTTTTCCGTAATTTTTATCTAATTTATCTAACGTCAGTTGTAACGCTTTTAATTTTGCTTCCTTATCGGTAAGTTTTTCAACTTTTTCCTTATCTTTCTTTGCCATATATTTTATATTTTTCTTAAAAGTGCTAAATTATGAAATAAGTTACTTAATTTGTACCTTTGTCGCATAATTTTATTAACTATTATTATGCGAGGTTCAAATTTAACAATGATTATCATTGCCGTAGTTATAATTTTACACTTTGTTATTGGTATTGTTTGGTTGCTTTATAAGATGAATAAAAAGAAGTGATTAACACTCACACGAAATTTTTTCAACTCGGTTTTGATGACGTCCGCCTTCAAATTCGGTTTCTAAAAATATTTTTACAAACCCAAGTGCTTGTTGTAACGATACAAAACGAGCAGGAATTGTTAAAATATTAGCGTCGTTATGTTGGCGAGTAAGTTTTACAAGTTCGTTATTCCAGCACAAACCAGCACGAACACCTTGATGTTTATTTGCTGTCATTTGAGCACCATTTCCGCTTCCGCAAAGGATAATTCCGAAGTCTGCCTGACCAGTTTCTACAGCCTCTGCCGTTGGATGAATTGCATCAGGATAATCCATACTGTTATTATCATTTGTACCAAAGTTAATAACTTTATGTCCTAATTCTTCTAATAATTCCTTAATTTTGAATTTATATTCAGTTCCTGCGTGGTCATTTCCGATTGCGATTGTCATAGTTAATTGTTTTTTAGATTGATAATAGTTGCAAAATTAACAAATTTTACACTTATCAACAGCAATTAACAACGGATTTTTGAAAAATGAACTAACATTTTGAACGTTAATCGTTTAAATATTTCGCTAAAATGTTAAAAAATAACATAGAAAAAATAACAAATAAATTTGGTCATTTTACATATTTTTTCAATACAGAAACAGAAATGAATTATGCAAATTTATTTTCAAGATAAAATTAAAAGTTTATCAACATTTTTTTTACTTGTTATTTACATTTTTTCTGAAATTTTTATATTCAAAAAATAGTTAATTTTAATAAACAATATTGTTAATAAACATAAAATTTTCACTGATTTATAATGACTTAAAATTTTATAAATTGTTAATCATTTTTAATAAGTCAAAAATCAAAATTTTTATCCAAAAAAGTATTCTACAAATTAACACTATATTATACACAACATCGTTTTTTTAAAATTTTTTAAAATCAAATTAAATAATATAATAAGTGTTTATAAGTTGAAAAAGTTTGAAAGAAAAATAATTTTATATTACGTATTGTAAAAAATAAAATTAATACGTATATTTGTACCAAATAATAAATGTTATGAATACTAAATTAACGTTAAGCATAGAAAAAGACACAATTAAAATTGCGAAAAAGTATGCAAAAGAAAAAGGGCAAAGTCTTTCTGAAATGGTAGAAAATTATTTTAAGTTTGTGACTTTGCAAAGGGTAAATACTAAGGAAATAAAACTTTCGCCAAGAGTAAAAAAACTTCGTGGAATTTTGAAAGTAGATAAAGATTTTGATTATAAACAAACCTTAACAGAAGAACTTTCAAAGAAATATGGAGTATAAAATTTTTATTGATTCGGACGTGGTTATTGATTTTTTCACAGACCGAGAACCGCACGTAAATCCAGCAAGTGAACTTTTTGAATTGAACGAACAAGGACAAATAAAATTGTATATATCGGCAGTGAGTATAAACAATATTTATTACATTGTCAGAAAATTTTTAGGTCATAAAAAAACACTTGAAGTTGTTGAAATTTTGACAGAAATTATGGAAATTGTAGGGACAACAAAAAATGAAATAATCCAAGCATTAAGGAATGAATTTACAGATTTTGAGGATTCTATTCAGTATTCATCTGCTCTTACAATTAAAGATTTAGATTTGATTATTACCCGAAACGTAAAAGATTACAAAAATTCTTCAATTGCAGTAATGACACCGCTAAATTTTTTAAAAATGAAAGACAAAAGATAATCAAGCAATAACAAAATTAATAGCTTTTTCAATAATTGACACTTTTACATCGCCTTTTCCTATAAGTTCCCCGTCGGCTTGAATGTATTGCGAACTATTTTCAGGACTAACAGTGATTTCTTTGGTTTGAAACGTTTCTACCTTTTTATGATTGATGATTTTATTATTGTACAACGCAGAAGTGTTTAATAAAAAGTCTAAAAATGTAAAATCTTTGGCTATTGAAATGTTTAATTTTCCGTTGTTTAGGTTAGAATTGTCTGTAAATTGCATTCCTCCACCAGAATATTTACAAATTCCGAAAACAACTAATATACTTTTAGTTTTTGTCGTTTTTTCCTTTGATGAAATATTAAAAATATCTTTTTTATACTTAAAAAAACTAAACGTAGAACTCAATAAATAGGACAAACTCCCCAATGATTTAAAAGGCGATAAATTTTTAACTACAAAAGCATCGTAACCAATTCCTGCCGAGTTGTTGAAATATACGTTTTTATGTTGCATTTCAATACAGCCAATATCTTGCAAAATAGTCTTTTTATCGACTAATAATTTTATAGATTTTCGTATGCTTTTAGGAATATTATACGTTTTAATCCAATCATTTCCAGTGCCTAACGGAATTACAGCAACCGTAATTTCAGATGATTTTACAAAGGTTTGTTGCATTATTCCGTTTACTATTTGATGTAGCGTTCCGTCCCCTCCTACCGAAATAATATTTCTAAATCCTTTTTCAATAGCCGAATTAACTAATTTAATTTCTCGGCAATCTCGCTTTGTAAAAGCATACTGATAATCAATATTATAGTAGTCTAAAAATTTGGTTATAACTTTCCATTTCACTGAAAATGTTTTGTTTCCAGATGACGGATTAGCAATAATAAACCAAGTGTTTTTCATTTAATGATTAAATAATGGGTGCAATTTAATAAAAAAAATTAACAGAGTTTTTCAATTTAAAAAAATAGTTTAAATTTGTCGTAAAATATTGAAAATTTAACATAATAAATTTGCATAAGTGATGATTTTTTATAAACACACACACACACACACACACACACACAATTAATAACGGATTAAATGACCTTAAAAAATCCCACGAAGGACTAATGCTTTTTGTGGGATTTTTTTGTTGTAAAATAAGTTGTAATAAGCCGAAAATAAGTAGGTACAAATAAAATATTTTTTAAAAATGAAAAAATTAGTAGTATTATTTTTAGCCTTATTAGCATTTACATCTTGTAAAGTAAAACCAATTGTGGGTAAATGGTATGTGTATTCAATTGGAAGATATGGAAAAATAGAAATTGTAAAATATGAATGTAAAAAAGATTATATAGAATTCAAATCAAATGGAAAAATTAAAGGTGTTAATTTTAGGTTTGAAAAAAATTGTGAGAAAATCGTAGAAGAAGGTACGTATTCCATTGAGAATAAGAAATTAACAATAACTTTTGAAGGTTTTTCAAGACCTCATATTTGTACAATTAAAGGTAATGAAATGATTTTAGTTGGTAAAGAAGGAGAAAAATTAGTTTTTAAAAGATTAGAATAAAACCTTAATTTTAAAAAATTACAAACCTCACAGGTTTTTAAAACCTGTGAGGTTTTTTGTGTTTATAAGGTTTAACTATTATTTAATATCTTATAAATGATAAGAAAGGGAAAACAGATTAAAGATTTAACTCGTAAGATTTTCAAAATTTTAAACGAGGATAGTAATAAAAGTTTTAATTATAAACAGATTTCAAGCCGATTAAGTGTCGTTGATACCGAAGGTAAAAATCAAATAATCAATAAGTTATTAGAATTATTATCTGACGGAAAAATAAAATCTATTGAACGAGGAAAATACCAAATAAACGAAGACAGAAAATACCATATCGGAACGCTTGATTTAACCTCAAACGGAAATGCGTATTTTATTTGTGATGATTTTGAAGATGATATTTTTGTACCAAATGTAAATGTAAATCACGGATTGCAAGGCGATTTAGTACGAGTTTATGTCTATCACAAACGAAAAAATAAAAAATTAGAGGCCGATGTCGTTGAAATTATAGAACGAGCAAAAACGGAGTTTGTCGGAACACTACAAATGAGTAAAAATTTCGGTTTTGTAATTCCTGATAACAATAAAATGTATGCCGATATTTTTATTTCAAAAAGTAAAATAGGCGATGCACAGGACGGCGATAAAGTGGTTGTAAAAATGACCGATTGGCCAGAAAATTCTAAAAATCCGTTCGGAAAAATTACCAACGTACTCGGAAAACCAGGCGAACACGATACCGAAATTCACTCTATTTTAATGGAGTACGGTTTGCCTTATGAATTTCCGAAAGAAGTGGAAGAATACGCCGAAAATATGCCGATTGAAATCACTTCCGAAGAAATTGCAAAACGTCGTGATATGCGTAAAGATTTAACTTTTACCATTGACCCAAAAGATGCCAAAGATTTTGATGATGCCTTGTCATTTACCGAACTTGAAAACGGAAATTATGAAGTAGGAATTCATATTGCTGACGTATCGCATTACGTTCAGCCAAACACAATTTTAGACAACGAGGCTTATGACCGAGCAACATCTGTTTATCTCGTGGATAGGGTAGTGCCGATGTTACCAGAATTGTTAAGTAATGGTGTGTGTTCGTTGCGACCAAACGAGGAAAAACTCACTTTTTCGGCAGTGTTTGAAATGAACGAAAAAGCACAAATTGTAAATCAGTGGTTTGGACGAACAGTAACCAATTCAGATAAACGTTTTGCCTACGAAGAAGCACAAGTTATCATTGAAACTAAAAACAATATTATTCCGTCTGATATTTCTTTAACAGGAAGTGAATATACGGTTGAAGATGATATTGTAAAAGCGATTTTAAAATTAGATGAACTTGCTAAAAAAATGCGAAAAGAACGTATGAGAAAAGGAGCAATTTCATTTGATAGGGTAGAGGTAAAATTCAATTTAAATGAGAATAACGAGCCTACGGGAGTTTATTTTAAAGAAAGCAAAGACGCTAATAAATTAATTGAAGAATTTATGTTATTAGCCAATAAAAAAGTCGCTGAATTTATCGGAAAAGAAAAGGGAAGACCGAGCAATAAAACCTTTATTTATCGTGTTCACGACGAGCCAAATATCGAAAAATTAGCAGGATTACAGAATATTATCAAAAAATTTGGTTATAAAATAAACACCGAAACTCGTGAAAAAACCTCGGAAAGTTTAAACAAATTGTTATCCGATGTAAAAGGAAAGGGCGAGGAAAATATGGTGGAAACTTTGACTATTCGTTCAATGGCAAAGGCAGAATATACCACGAAAAATATCGGACATTATGGTTTGGCGTTTGATTATTACAGTCATTTTACATCGCCAATTCGTCGTTATCCCGATGTAATGACACACCGATTGTTACAGCATTATTTAGATGGACAAAAATCACCAAACGCCGAAGAATACGAGCAAAAATGTAAGCATTCTTCATCAATGGAAGAATTGGCCTCAAAAGCCGAACGAGATAGCATAAAATATATGCAAATAAAGTATATGCAAGACCATAAAGATACGGAATTTAGAGGCGTAATTTCAGGTGTAACCGAGTGGGGAATTTACGTTGAAATCATTGAAAATAAATGCGAGGGAATGGTGCGAATTAGAGATATAAAAGACGATTATTATATCTACGATGAAGAGCAATATGCTGTGGTAGGTCAAGCGACTAAAAACGTTATTCAACTTGGTGATGAAGTTGTTGTAAAAGTTAAAAACACCGATTTAGAACGTAAGCATTTGGATTTTGTTTTGGTTGATTATTAATAAAAAATATTTAAATTTGCTTAGTCAAATTTTTTTAAAAACTTATAAAAATGAAAAAATTAGTAATTATTTTAGTGGTATTATTATCGTATAATGTTAATTCTCAATCTTTTGGAATAAAAGGAGGAGTGAATTATTCTAATTTAACAAATGAAGAAACAATAAAATCATTGACTAATGCTGTAAAATCAAAAGATGCGAGAGTGTCGTATCATTTGGGTGTTTTTGCTGAAATTCCTATAAATGATAACTTTTCTTTACAACCTGAATTATTATATTCTTCGCAAGGTGTTGAATTAGATGGACTTGTAAAAGATGGTTCTTTACATTTAGATTATCTTACAATTCCTATAATGGCTAAATTATATATTTTTAAACCATTATATTTTGAGTTAGGTATTCAAGGTAGTTACTTGTTTAATAATGAATTTGTTATAGGTAAAACAAAATTATTTAAAGATACAGATATTTTTGAAAAAATGGATTATTCTGCTAATTTTGGAGTAGGAGTGAAGTTTGGAAAATTATCGGCAAATTGCAGATATAATTATGGAATGAATGGTATTTTAGATTTAGGAGATTCTAAAATATCTAAAAAAATGGAAGAAGATGCTCCTAAAAATTCTGTATTAACAGTTTCAATAGGTTATGAATTATTCTAATAATTTTATTATCTTTGTCGTTTAAAATTATATAAGAAATGAATACATTATCAATATTTTTAGGAATTCCCGGAGGATACCAAGTTATAATTATAATAGCTGCACTTTTATTACTTTTTGGAGGTAAAAAAATCCCTGAATTAATGCGTGGTTTAGGTTCTGGAATAAAAGAATTTAAAGATGCTACAAAAGAAGATGACGAAAAACAAGAAACTAAAAAAGAAGAATAGTTTTTTATAAAATAAAACCCTTAATAATCAATTTATTAAGGGTTTTATTTTAATTATTTTTTACGATAATTTCTATAAATTTGTATAAGACTAAAAGTTGACCAAATCATTAAGAAACCATATAATATACTTTTTCTACGAAAGAAACTTATTCTAAACATATCGGTTCCGCTTAAAACTAATAATGTATTTCCTAAAAGCCAAATTATAAAGAAAATTATAACGTACCTTTTTGATGGATTTTGATAACTCATAATTTTACACTCTCACAGCCGTTCCTGATGCGGTAACCATAAGCATTCCGCCGTTTGGACCTACAGTTTCATAGTCTAAATCTACCCCAATAATAGCATTTGCACCTATTTTTTTTGCATTTTCTTGCATTTCTTTTAGTGCTGTTTCTTTTGCCTCACGTAATACTTTTTCATATGAACCTGAACGTCCGCCTACAATATCTCGTATTCCTGCAAAGAAATCTTTAATAAAATTAGCACCATTTCTCGCTTTTTTCATAGCCTCGCCAATTTGGTTACTTGCGGTAAAACTTGCGACCATATCGTTAAGCATATTACTTCCTGCTTGTGGCGAATTTGGTAATAAAATCAAGTTACTATTAGTTTCCTCGCCGATAGATTGTAACGTGTCATAATGTTGAGTAACAACGATTAACGCCGATGCTTCTTGGCTGTTAATTCCTACACGATTTAATACATCAACAGATTCTTCCAAACCACGAGCAATTTCACGACGCTGGTCTGCAATACCTTGACCTTGAAGACGTTTGCTTTCAGCCTCTGCTTTCGCCTTTTCAACGATTAAAATACGTTGTGCGTCCCCTTCGTATTGTGCTGCAACTTTCTCACGTTCAGCAGCATTAATTCGGTTCATAGCGGCTTTTACTTGTGCATCTGGGTCAATATCGGTAACCAAAGTTTTGATAATATCGTAACCATATTCAACCATTGCATCGTTTAATTCCGATTTTACAGCAATAGCAATATCGTCTTTTTTTACAAAAACATCGTCTAATTTCATCTTCGGAACTTCGGCACGAACCACGTCAAATACATACGATGTAATTTGTTCGTGAGGATAATCTAACTTGTAAAATGCGTCATAAACTTTGTTTCTGATAACGTTGTATTGTACTGAAACTTTTAGTTTTACGAACACATCGTCAAGCGTTTTAGTTTCTACAATAACGTCTAATTGTTGAATTTTAAGGCTTAATCTTCCTACAATTTTATCAAGAATAGGAACTTTAAAATGTAATCCTGATTGCCTGATACTATGGAATTTACCAAAACGTTCAATAATTGCTGCGGTTTGTTGTTTTACCGTAAAAATTGATGGTAAAATAAATACCACGAAAATAAATACTACTGGAATAATAATGTACATAATTTTAAATGTTTTATGGTTAATAATTAATTGTAAAAATACTTAATTTTTATTTATTAGTCGCAATTTTTTTAAAATGTTACACTTTTTGAGATGAAAAATTTATCTTTGTCTTTAAAATGTAAATTTATGGAACTTAATGCACAACAAATTACGCAGATTTTAATTTTGTTATTTTTATCAATAACTTTTTTAATTTCTGGCTATGAAAAAGTAACCGAATGGAAAGGAAGTGTGGCTTATATTACTGAACATTTTAAGACATCGCCACTAAAAAATTATGTATCATTATTGCTAATTATTTTGGTCATAATGGATTTTATGGCAGGAGCAATGATGTTTGTCGGAATGTTTAATATTGCACTCACAGGCGATACGAAAATGGCATTATATGGTGTTCAAATTTCGGCATTAGCAATTATTTTTATGCTTGTAGGTCAGAGACTTGCAAAAGATTATCAAGGAGCAATGTTACTCGGTGTTTATTTTTTGATTTGTATTTGTGGAATGTATTTTTTGAGTTAAAATTTTATTGATTATGTAAAAAAATATTATATTTGTAGCGTATAAATTATCGTAAAAAAGTAGCGTTAACTTATATTCTGTCATCAGAAATCTGACAATTTCAAAACAACACAGAATATTAGGTCTTACGCTCACGCCAGTATAGGCGTGGGTTTGACTATATATTCAAGTTGTAAGGTTTTGTCAGAACCTCTGATGTTGATTTATAGTTACAATTCCACGCTTTCTTTTTGTTTAAAATTAAACATTAACTTCTTTTTGGAATTGAAAGAAAAATTAAATTTTTTTAAAATGAAAAAATTAGTAGTATTATTTTTAGTAATGTCAGCATTTACATTTGTGTCTTGTGGAAATGATGATGATAATTTTGGTGGATTAGTAGGGAAGTGGTATCTGTATTCTACTGAAAGAGATGGAGAAATTAAGGTGCATAAATATGGAGAATGTGGAAAGGATTATACCGAATTTGAATCAAATGGTAATTTTAAAATTGTTGAATTTGATTATTATAATGATTGCAAAGGAGATATTCATTATGGAACTTATTCGGTAAGTGGTAATAAAATTACTGTTAAGCATAGTAATGGAAAAACAGGAACAGTTACTTTTAATATTAAGGGAAATGAAATGTTTATGTCTGATAGAGGAAGAAATCAGGTTTATAAAAGATTATAATATTTTGTTATAGTAAAAATAAAAATTATAAATTTTAATAATTTAAAAACCTCTTAAAATCGTTGATTTTAGAGGTTTTTATTTTTTAGTAATGTATTTATATAATTTAGTGTTTAAAATCGCTTAAAAATATATTTAAAATTAATTTTTAATGTTTTTTTGCTTTATTTTAGACCTGACAGGTTTTTAAAAACTGTCAGGTCTGTAAAATTATTAATTTTTCAAAATATAAATAAGCGAAGAATACTCGCTAGATTTTTTTGCTTTAATATTAGAACGAAGTCCGTTAAAAAATGCTTTGATAAAACCTAATTTATTTTTTTTATATTTTTCGGATAGGAGGGAAACATAAAACGCATCAAATTTCATCGGTAGAATTTTTATAACATTCATATTTACTAATGAAAATAATTTTTTAATTGAGGTTTGTGAAAAATGCCAAAGATGTCTTGGTACGTCATAACCAGCCCAAAATTCTTTATAAATTTGTGCATCGTAACTTTTATAATTTGGTACAGCAATTATTAAAATTCCGTTTGGTTTAAGTAATTTTTTTAGTGTTTGGATAAACTCGGGTAGGGTAGGGATATGTTCCAAGACGTGCCAAAGTGTAATGACATCAAAAGTTTTATTTTGAAATTCTTTAACAGAATTTTCTAAAATAATATTTTTTTTAGAGGCTAATTCTCGTGCATTTTCTGATGGTTCAACACCATTAATTTCCCAGTTATTTTTTTTGCATACAGATAAAAAATCGCCAGTTCCTGCACCGATATCTAAAATTGTTTTTTCTTCCGTATTAAATGAATTGATAAGTTTTAGTTTTTGTTTTAAAGTGTAATTTTTTACAATTTGATAAGTAAAATCAAACAAAGATTTTTTACTATCGGTATGCGAAATATAATCATCACTTTTGTAATAATCATCTAAATTATCAGGTACAGGTTTTGTAACTAATAAATCAAATTCTTCATTTTTATAAAGTGTATATGTTTCGTTTGAAACTGTGTAATCAATACATTTAATGTAAGGTTTTGTATTGCTATATAAATCTATTTTTTTTAGTTGTTCCACGTGAAACGTTTTTTATTTACAAGGTAAATTTTTTAATATTTCTTCAAAATCTCTTTTGCTTTTTTCATTTGCACAATTAAGATTATTATAATCTTCCATTGCTTTTTTGTATTCTACACAATTTTCGTAAGATTTATTTTCGTTGTATTTTACTTCTAATTCTTTTATATAATTAAACATTCTAACTTCATTAGAGGTGCAATCGCCTACAACATCATCAGAGTCGTCAGATACTCCTAATATTCTGTTGCAAGAATATAATAATAAAACTCCCATTAATAGTGCTATATATTTTTTCATTTTTCTATTATTTTTAATTAGTGTTCCACGTGGAACGGTTATGTTTTTGTTAGAATTTAACAGAGGAAAATAATCTTACCCAAAATAAAAAACCTAATATTCCTATAACAAAATAACCAATGGCTTTTATACGTTTTTTACGTTTTGCTTCTGGTCTAATAGGAAACATTTTAGTAAGACCACAACATATTCCAATTGATTTTTGACGTCTTTCTTCTGTTTTTACATTCCAATTTATAAGTCCTCTATAAATGATTAATGCGTAACCTAAAAAAGGAATTAAGAAACTAATAAAAAAAGCATAAGACCATTTTATCAAAATATACTCTTTTTCAACTCTTGGATAATCTCTTATATCATCTTCTTCCATATTGTAAAAGTATAAAAAATATTTTGTTTTGTATAGAACAAAATTAATAAAATAAAAAAATCGTTCCACGTGGAACGATTTAAAATTTATAATTAAAAATTAATCATTTATCATTAATTTTTTACCTTCCCATATAAACCAACAACACCGAAATATCACTCGGCGAAACGCCACTAATTCGGCTTGCTTGCGAAATGGTTACAGGTTTTATTTTAGTAAGTTTTTGCACTGCTTCGGTAGATAACGATTTAATTTTTGTATAATCTACATAAGCAGGAATTTTTACATTTTCCAAACGATTTAGTTTATCTGCATTAGCCTTTTCTTTCTCAATATATCCCGAATATTTTAAATGAATTTCAGCCTGTTCAATGATTTCGTTTGTGATATTTTCTTCTTGGATAAAATTCTCTAAACGCTCAATAACTCTAAAATCATTAAAATCTAATTGAGGACGTGATGCTATTTTAAATAACTTCATTGATTGATTAATCGTTGCTAAATTCTTACGTTCTAAAATAGGGTTTATTTCTTCTTTTGTAACGCTCAAATCTTTTAAAAACGAAATTAATTTTTCTGTTTTTTGCTCTTTCTCTATGACTAAATTATAACGTTCTTCTGATGCAATTCCGAGTTCGTAAGCCTTTTTTGTAAGTCGTAAATCCGCATTATCTTGACGTAAAAGTGTTCGGTATTCGGCACGAGAAGTAAACATTCGGTAAGGTTCTTCCGTTCCTTTTGTAATTAAATCATCAATTAAAACCCCGATATAAGCCTCGCTACGTTTTAATATAAATGGCTCTTTATTATTGATTTTTAACACAGCATTTATTCCTGCCATTAAACCTTGAGCAGCTGCCTCTTCGTAGCCCGTTGTTCCGTTTATTTGACCTGCGAAAAATAGGTTTTCAATAAGTTTTGTTTCCAAATTATGTTTTAGTTGAGTAGGAGGGAAGTAGTCGTATTCAATCGCATATCCGTAGCGTAAAAACTTT
>PDWJ01010550.1_pt1 | contig 15349 bp, 8 predicted proteins | sample 1430881 | NCBI WGS metagenome assembly PDWJ01 (sample SAMN01162460, study PRJNA174530) | Oral metagenome, whole genome shotgun sequencing project. | biome: Marine environment; feature: Marine mammal; material: Swab sample of the gingival sulcus; isolation source: swab sample of gingival sulcus... | reverse complement strand
CGGCAATAATTGGTAGCGAAGTGCTATGGCTTTTTTCGCCAACTGTTTTGTTTTTTCAGAACGGAATACAGGTTCTGATGCGACTTCTTCTTGTGCGTGGGGTCGGAAAATCGGTTGAAATACACCGTATTGCAACCATCTTACATACAGTTCGTCGTCAAGGTTTGCTCCTGCAAATCCGCCCAAATCAGAGTGCATATAGGCAATGCCTTGCAAGCCCATTTGTAGCGATATTTCTGTTTGCCCTTTTAGACCTCCCCACGTCCTGTTCACATCGCCACTCCAAGGGATTAAGCCAAAGCGTTGTGAACCAACCGCTCCTGAGCGCATCAAAATAAACGGTCTTGTGTTGGGAAAGTTTTTTCGATAGCCTTCAAAAAGTGTTTTTGCCCAAGTGTGTCCGTAAATGTTGTGCATTTCGTCGGCTGTACCGTTCACGTGTCGTAGTGCTGACGGGTGTACTTCCGGCTCGCCCAAATCGCCCCACCAACCTGCAACGCCTTGCTTCGTAAGGTTTTTATAAATATTCCAAAACCATTGTTTGGCTTCGGGCTTGAAGATGTCTATAAGTCCCGTGTGTCCGAAATAAAAATCGTAATTAAAAGGTTTACCGAGCGAGTCTGTGGCTAAAATTTGCTTATCTACGGCTTCTTGCCAACGTTTTGAGGTGGTCAAAATAAATGGTTCGGTAACTAAAATGGTTTTTACTCCTTTGTTTTTCAAATTGGCAATCATTTGCTTGGGCTGAGGAAAAGAGTCCAAATCAAAAGCCAGATTTCCCATTTCTCCCTTGATTGTTTTACCAAACCAATACAAATCTAAAACAACGGCATCAACAGGAATAGAATCCTTTTGGAATGCTGCAATTGTATTTTCTACCTCTTTTTGTGAATGGTAGCCAAAACGACTGGCAAAATTTCCCAAAGCCCAGCGTGGCAGCATCGGCTGGCGTCCTGTAAGTTGGGTAAATGCTGCCATATATTCTTTCCAGGTGTCTGCTGCAATGATTTGATAAACAGTACGTCCGCTAATTGTTTCGTAGCGCAAGGTGTTATTTTTTTTGCTGTCTAAGTCCAAATAGCCAATCGGTGCATTGTCGAAATGAATACCGTAAGTTTTTGAAGAAACGACCAAAGGCATACAATAATTCATCAGTGGCGCTTTGGTTTCGTAGCCATAATGTGCCCGATTGTAAAGTTCTAAGCGATTTCCTCTTCTGTTCATTCCCAAAACACGCTCGCCACCGCCCCAAAGGACTTCATCAGTCACTAAATTAAAATCAATATTTTGTGTGCTGTCTGTTTGCACAAATCCTTCTTTTTCACTGATTAGGAAACGTTTTTTGTACGAGTAGCTGATCCCAAAAGGCTTTTTTTGAATTGTTACACTGATTCCTTTTGTTTGAAATCTTAAATTGTTTTTTTTGTTGCGTAATTTTGCTTGAATGTTTTTGGGGTTCATTATCACAGCAGTAGAATTGTTCTGCGAGGTTTTACCCTTGGGGATAAAAGCCGTTTCCACAATATTTTCATTGTAAAAACGAAAACGGTATTTTCCTTGATTGGTTTGAACAACCAAAGTATTGTTATTATTTGAAAAAAGATAGGATTCAAAAATGCGCTGACTGTTTTGTGCATTTGCCAAAAATGTAATGTTTATGGCAATAACAAAATAAAATAGTTTCTGTAAAACTCGTGTCATCAATTCGTATTTTTTAATTTGTTCCAAATAGGAAGCAATTATGGTGCGATAAATTGGGAAAACCTAATTTTTAGGACTTTTAACTATGCCACTTTTTTGCGCTGACCAATGGTTTTGGCTTCAATAGCCGAATCATCGTCTACGAACAAACACAAAATTCCTCCTAAAATCATTGAAACACCACCAATTAACAAAGCGTAAATAGGCTGATTGTGGAAAAAGAAGGAAACTAAAAAACCTAAAATTGACGCTGCGACCAACTGTGGAATTACAATGAAAAAGTTGAAGACTCCCATATAATAGCCCATTTTTGACGAGGGTAATGCACCGGAAAGCATTGCATACGGGATTGACAAAATACTTGCCCACGCTACACCTACGCCGAGCATAGTCAGCCACTCCATTATGAAAGGAGTTGGTTTTGTGATAAAATAAATTGTCATTAGACCAAAACCGCCGATTGTCAAGGCGAGAAAATGAGTAAATTTTCGACTTGTCCATTTTGCAATAATTGGTAATAATATCGCTATAACTGCGGCAATAATATTATAATTGGCAAACATTTCACCCACTTGATTGGCTCCGATATTGTACGCCTCAGAAGTGGTATCGGTGGTGCCATAAATATGCTCAGTAACGGCAGGAACCATATAGATCCACATAGAAAATAAGGCAAACCAAGAGAAAAATTGCACACCTGCAAGTTGCACCATTATTTTAGGCATTGTTTGGAAGTCATTGACCAAGGTAACGAAGGTGTTTCTGAAATCACCCTCCCTTTGTAAGATACCTGAAATGAGCATTGCTAAACCACCTGTAGAAATAAGTCCGAGCGTGAGGACGTACAAGTCTTTTTTCAAATCATTCATGTAAACAAAGTAGGTAGCAACCAAACCAACCAGGAGTACGAGGCTACCTATGAGTAAGTGAAAGTTGCCATTTTTTGCATACCATTTTTGGGAGTATTCTTCCTTTTCAAAGTGCTCTTTGTGCTCACTTTCAAAATGTTCCATTTCTCCAGGAGAATATTCTTTCGTAGAGATAACTGTCCACAAAACGGTAATCAAAAGTGCTGCCCCACCAATGTAGAATGAATATTTCACAGAATCGGGGATGATTCCTTCGGGCGCAGTATTTGCAACTCCAAACCAAGTGAGTACTAAGGGGAGTTTTGAAGCAACATAAGCACCAATTCCGATGAAGAAACTTTGCATTGCAAAACCTTTTGTACGTTGCTCATCGGGGAGTTTGTCTCCTACGAATGCACGAAACGGCTCCATTGAGATGTTTATGGAAGCATCCATAATCCAAAGCATTCCTGCGGCAAACCAAAGGATAGGAGAGTTTGGCATTATAAATAAAGCAATAGATGCTAAGGTAGCCCCGACCAAAAAATATGGACGGCGTCGTCCTAATTTGGGATGCCAAGTTCTGTCGCTAAAATAACCAATAATTCCGAGAAATCCAAAACTCATATTCCATACGCTCCAAAAACTTAGGTTGGGTTTCTTTCTTAGTTGTCGAGTTGTCATATTATTTGTTTTAGGTTTTATCTGCCCTTGCCGAAAGAACCCCAAAGTTACCCCCGATAGCACGTAATTACGAGAAATTTTTAATTCCGAAGTAATCTCTTCATCAGTCTAATCTTGAGGTTTCTTCACTATCGTTCACAATGACGACTTTTACGGACATTCTTTTCAACTGTTTATTTCGTAGTCCCTCTCAGCAAAAGGTCTGTTTTCAATACTGTTGTTTTATATTCAAGTTTTTCACTTTTATCATTAATTCTTTTTATAAGAGCCTTTGTGGCAACTTCACCGACTTTGTAGCCGTCTTGAGCAATTGTAGAAAGCGGAGGGTCACACACACGGGAAATCATACTGTCCGTGAAGCCGATAATGGAAACATCCTCAGGAACACGTTTCCCAAATTCTTTAAGAGCTGTAAGCGCACCGATTGCCGTACTATCATTCACCGCAAAAACGGCATCAAGCGGTTGTTTGTTTTGCAAAATGCGGAAAACAGTGCTGTAAGCTTCATCATAACTGTCTGCCTCAAATATCAGTTCTTTTTTTACAGGGATTTTTGCTTCTCTTAGGGCATCTTTGTAGCCGTTTTTACGATTTTGTGTAATGAGCAAATTGCTTAAAGATCCAAAGAAAGCGATGTTTTTACAACCTGTTTTTATTAAGTGACTTACAGCATTTTTTGCTGCAAAAAAATCATTGACAACAACGTAATCTGTTTCAATTTCCTTTGTTATTCTATCAAAAAGAACAATAGGGATATCAGCTTCTTTTACCTTTTTGATATGCGAAAAATCATTGGTGTGTTTGGAAAAGGAAATTAGTACTCCATCGACTCTGTTTGCCAATAATGTTTGCACATTTTTCACTTCACGATCGTAGTCTTCTGAAGACTGTGTGAAAATCACTCTGTAGCCGTGCTGCTGTGCCGTGTCTTCAATGCCACTAAGCACTGTTGAAAAAAAATAATGAATAATTTCGGGGATAACTACACCAATCACATTGGTCTTGTTGTTTTTCAAACTGGTAGCCATTATGTTGGGCTGGTAGTTCCACTTTTCTGCAAGTGCCTGTACTTTGAGTTTTGTACTCTCACTTATGTTTTTGTGATTTTTCAAGGCTCTGGAAACCGTAGAAGGTGCAATATCCAATTCTTTTGCAATGTCTTTTATGGTAACGGCTCTTTTCATAATCTGAGTGTAAAATTAATTGAAAACGTTTTAAACTGACTATGCAAATATAAAGAAATGTTGCTGAAAAATTTGCAAACGTTTGTATCAGATGTGTCATTGTGTAGCGATTTGCAAACGATGGCATTTGATTTTTCAAGCATTTGCATACGTTTTCGGATAGAAAAACAAACGTTAACGTATATTTGTAAACATTAATGTGAGTTGAGAATTTTATACAATTTTGAAAACTAAATCTAATAAAATGAGAAAGACAGTAACAAACAAGATGTTTTTGTTTCTCGTGTTTACGCTAATGTTACCGACATTATTGTTTGCACAAAAAACATTGACGGGGCAAATTTTTGATGATATGGGAACTTTGCCCGGGGCATCGGTGTTGGTGAAAGGTACAGTAAACGGAGCGACTACCGACCTTGATGGAAAATTTACCTTGCCAGGTGTGAAAGATGGTGATGTGGTAGAAATTTCTTTTGTGGGTTATGCAACGAAAGAATTGGTGGTGGGGCAAGCAGATTTTTCCAAAGTAATACTATCTGAAGATACGGCGGTATTGGACGAAGTTGTCGTAATTGGTTACGGTACTGCAACGAAGAAAGACCTTACAGGTTCTGTAAACTTGGTAGATGAAAAGGAATTTAACAAAGCGCCTACTTCTGACCCCTCAGGATTAATTCAAGGTAAAATTGCCGGTGTTGAAGTGACCTCAAACGGAGGTGCTCCGGGGGAGAACCAATCCATTAGAATTAGAGGTAACGGTTCGCTTACCCTTAAAAATGAACCTTTATTGGTGGTTGATGGTGTGCCAAGTGATATGAGTTTGTTGAATACCATAAACCCTAATGACGTAGCGAGTATGACTGTTTTAAAAGATGCTTCTTCAACAGCAATATACGGTTCGCGTGCTGCCAATGGTGTGTTATTAATTACGACCAAAAAGGGTAAGGTTGACCAACCCTTTACTGTACATGTGGGGGCGAAGCATTCTTATTCTTACATTGACGACTATGTTGATGTGATGGATGCGAAACAGTTTTCTGAACTAATCAAGAAAAACTTTCCTAACGATGCTGCTAAATTGGGTAAATACAATACTAATTGGCAAAAAGAGATTTACCAAGGAGCACATACGACTGATTTGAATATGAGTTTTGCAGGAGGCTTAAAGAAATTGCCTTACCGAGTATCTTTGGGACATATTGAGCAAAAAGGGGTATTGAAAACAGATAGATTTAAAAGAACAAATGCCAAATTATCGTTGACACCAAGTTTCTTTGACAACAATTTAAAAGTAGAGGTGAATGCTGCAGTTTCGCATATAAAGAGAAATATAGCTGACCGTGGCGCCATAGGGGCTGCTGTAGAGTTTGACCCCACACAGTCTATTTACGGAGCTCATCGCTCGGGATATTTTACTTGGTCTGATGCAAATGGTGATATTTCCTTGGCACCGACCAACCCGTTGGCATTGTTGAATTTAAGAGACCATCATAAAACAGAAAAGCGTTTTATTGGAAATGCAAAAATTGATTATACTCTTCCTTTCTTGCCTGAATTAACAGCTACTGTCAATGTTGGTTTAGATAAGAGCAAAGTTGATGGTGAAGATATTACCGATAAAACAATGCCTAAAAATCCACTTTCTTTATTGGGAAAGACTTTCAATTATACTGATGAAAGTACCAATAGATTATTTGATGCTTATGTCAACTACAGAAAAACGTTCAGTGAGAATCATAAGTTTAGTATGATGTTAGGACATTCTTACCAAAGTTTCGAATACGATAATGAGGGTAGAACAGTTGAAAAGCATACCGATGCAAGTAAAAATGTTGATTTACCTTATGTCGATAAATATAAATCAGTGTTAATGTCATTTTTTGGTAGAATGAATTATAACTTTGCCGATAAATATTTGCTTACCGCTACACTTCGTGCGGATGCATCTTCAAAATTAAATAAAGACGACCGTTGGGGGTATTTTCCTTCAGTTGCTTTTGCTTGGAATATGTCTAATGAAGACTTCTTAAAAGATTCTAAGACCATCAACAACTTAAAGTTACGTTTAGGTTACGGTGAAGTAGGCAACGTAAATGGACTGGGAGACTACAGATTTATTACTCGCTATGAAAAGAGTGATGAGAATCATATGTATCAGTTTGGTAAGAAGCGTTATCCAATGTATCGCCCTGCGGCTGTGAGTAAAAATTTGAAATGGGAGATTGGAAATACTAAGAATATCGGTATTGACTACGCATTATTCAATAACAGGGTATTTGGTTCATTGGATGCGTATATTAAAACTACTAAGGATTTGATTGCCAATGTAGCTATCGACCCGTTCACTAATTTCTCTAATAGAATTGATAAAAATATCGGAGAGATGAGTAATAAAGGTATAGAGTTATCATTAAACGTAAGACCTGTAGCCTCGATCGAAGATTTCAATTGGGTTATCAATTATAACTTTGCTTACAACAAAAACAAAGTAGAATTGTTAACAAATACAATGACCGTTGGTGGTATTAGTGGAGGTACAGGTAATACTGTACAACTGCAAAAGCAGGGAGAAATCCCAAACTCATTCTATTTGTATCGTCAGATTTATGATGCTAAAACCGGCAGACCTATTGAAGGCTTGTTTCAAGATGTGAATAATGATGGACAGATCAATACAGCTGATTTGCGGATCAATCAATCTCCTTATGCCGACTATACAATGGGATTTGGGATGAATATGCAATACAAGCGATTTGATTTTAATTTTGCTTCTCGATTAAGTATTGGTAATTATGTTTACAATAATATCCATTCTTTGTTGTCGCCACTTGCACAAGCCTCAAACAACGGTGTGCTAAGAAATCGTTCTACAGATTTCTATAATAATGGTTTTGTATCAGAAACTACATCAAACTATATGTCTGATTATTTTTTAGAGAATGCCTCATTCTTCAAGTTGGACAACATAACTCTTGGCTATACATTGAAGGAAGAAAATGGAGTAAAGACACGTATTTATGCAACAATGCAGAATGTGCTTACTATCACTGATTATAAGGGGTTAGACCCTGAGATAAATGGAGGAATTGAAAAAGACTTCTATCCAAGACCTAAGGTTATCTTGGTGGGACTTTCATTAAATTTTTAATAATTACACACAATGAAAAAGAATATAATATTTAATACAATCTATACACTTCTTGCATTAGGAGGATTAGTCTCCTGTATGGATGATTTGAACCAAGAGCCTATTGACCCGGATACAGTTACCGCAAAGCAAGTATATAAAGATGCTGCTTCGGCTAAATTAGCTTTAGCCAAAGTATATGGTGCATTAGCATTGACCGGACAAAAAAACAAAGACGGCGGCGATATTGCCGGGGATGACGAAGGAGCTACCGGTTTTTCTCGAATTTTATTTTGCTTACAAGAATTACCTACAGACGAGGCGAAAAACTGCTGGGGAGATGGAGATTTAGATAACTACAACTTTATGAAGTGGACATCTACCGGAGGTTTTAATGAGGCAACTTATAATAGAATTGGTATTGGGGTGTCTATTGCCAATGATTTCATTACGAATGCAACCGAAAAATTAGGAAATGACCCTGAAGTACAACAGTACATTGCTGAGGCTCGTTTTATTCGTGCATATCTTTATGCTATCGGTATGGATTTGTATGGAAAATTGCCTATTATCACAGAAGTAGGTAAGGATGACAAACCTAAACAAGCTACAAGAGCAGAAATTTTTGCCTTTGTGGAAAAGGAATTGTTGGAATTAGAGACACTTTTAGGTGATGCGAAAAAAGAGTACGGTCGTATGAATAAATATGCGGCTACGGCATTGCTTTCACGTATCTATTTGAATGCAGAAGTATATACAGGAACAGCGAAATGGGCTGAGGCTAAGGCAAAAGCCGAGATGGTAATCAACAGCGGACAATTTGCTTTGCACTCAAACTATGCAGAGTTGTTTATGGCAGATAACGATACTAACGGTGCGCAAAATGAGTTTATCTTCCTGTTGACACAAAGTGGACAAAATAAGAACTACTCAGGAACTACTTTCTTGGTACACGCTGCGGGAGGTAAGGATATGAATATGGAAACATTTGGCGTAAATGGCGGTTGGTATGGAAACGTCACTACCGGAGCCTTTGTTGACCAGTTCTCAGAGCCTAACGATATGCGAAAAATGTTCCACACAAAAGACGGTAACGATGACCGTACTAAGGAGGTTGTCAAGCAAAATGGTAAAGTTCCTTTTGGAGGCAATGGTTATTTGATTACGAAATGGACGAACCTTACTTCTGCACGTGTGTTGAAGACTAGTGGTGATAACATTGCTGTAATGGCAGGAACTTATAACATTACTATTGATGTCAATAACAATACCTACAAAATAGCAAGAACTGACGATGCGGCGGTAGCACCTACTACCGGAACTCCAAATACTAATGCTGTTGGTACTGCTGCTCCATCTGTTGAGCCGGGTAATACTACGGTAAGTACAGATTTTCCAATTATACGTTTGGCGGAGTTGTATTTGAATCTTGCTGAGGCTGCTGTAAAAATGGGTGACAATGGTGCTGCAACTACTGCATTAAATGTGTTGAGAGCAAGAGCGGGGGTGAGCCCATTAGCTGATGCAAACATCGAAACTGTATTTAATGAGAGAAGTCGAGAATTGTATTGGGAGTGCCATCGCCGTACAGACTTGATTCGTTTTGGTAAGTTTACTACTGCCAATTACTTCTGGGAATACAAAGGAAACCAAGAAAGTGCGACTACACTTAGTCCTGACTTGAAATTGTATCCTATTCCTAACAATGTGATTTTGGCGAATGACAACCTGCAACAAAACCCGGGTTACTAAAATTTTACTAATTGATTGAAAAAGAAACATTATGAACAAAATAAATAAATTAGTCGTTCTATTCTTATCATTACTTGCTTTTATGGCCTGTGATGAGAAAGAAGAGCACTTGCTCATCAGTCCGGACGAAATAAAAACAGAGGTCGTGCTTTCCTCTGATAACGTAGTTTTAGATGTAGAAAATATTATAGACAACGCATTCTCAGTAGAGATAGGCAAAGCGAATATAGGGATTAATGTGGTGGCTGAATACAAAGTTGAATTAAGTTTAGGTGAAAATAAAAAAACACTATCGGTAACAGGAAGTGATTTGACTAAAACCTTTTCATCAGATGAACTTAATACCTTACTGGTTGGTTTGGGGGCAACCCCGGAGGTTGCTACAGAAGTAAAAGTGCGTGCGGTGATTATGTTGGGTAATGTTACTGTATATTCCAAAGAGAAAATGTTTAGTGTTACAACTTATTCAACAACCTTTCCTCCTATATATATGACAGGGGAAGCTGTGGGAGCTTGGGACTGGAATTCTGATAAAATAGTACCAAGTTCTAAGCCAAATGTTTATTCTACACTGGCTCACTTTGAGAAAGGGAAGGCTTTCCGTCTCTTTAAGCAAAGAGATTGGGGACCTACGAGTTATAATTATCCGTATTTCTCAGAAGTTACAGATTTATTGGAGAATGCTAACGATGGTGATAAAAACTTTAAAGTTGTAGGAGAAACGGGTTGGTATCGTATTACAGTTGATATGAAAAATAAAACTGTAACGATGAAAACTGTAAAAGAACCGCTGATGTTTATGACAGGAGCTGCATTAGGTGGTTGGGACTGGACAGATAACTTTGTAAAAATGAATTTCATTCAAGAGGGAATTTGGACAGCCACTACTGAGTTTGCTAAAGGTGAGACATTCCGCTTTTTTGCACAAGAGGGCTGGGGGGACAGTTATAACTATCCGTATTTTGAAAAAGTTTCTGATGCGTTTGTTAATGCCGAAGATGGTGATAAAAACTTTAGGTTTGTTAAGGAGTCAGGAACTTACACCATTACTCTGAATCTTAACGATAAAGAAGTTTCACTGCAATAGTAAGATGACCACCTTGGATAATTGCTGAAGATTAAGATAAGGTGAAAATATTACGAATTTAGAAGATTGTTATCGGGGCAGACCTGATAACAATCTTTTTATTTTCTGTTTACTACCGAAACATATTTTGACAATCCCTGCTCGTAATGCTTGTGTCCTTTGGATTTGCTGTTGTTGTCATAATGACCAATTAGGGTAAAACTTTGCACTATTGGATAATCCTTTGGTGGTTTATTCGTCAATAATAAATAGGGGGGCTGAAAACCATCAAATGTTCGTATTTCTTTTATTTTTCGTCCTACGAACCAAACAAGTTCAATACGCGTAGTTTCCAAAGCATAGCAAGGCAAATCATCTAACTTTCTTATTCCTTGAATTGCTTCAATTGAGTTATACTCAGAATTTCCAGCCTTATCAGTATGAGGTAACACAAAAGTAATTGCCGAGCTAAGTAAACCTACTGCTCCAACCAAAAAATAGTGTCGTTTGTATTTTTGTAGCGCTTTTAAGAATAAGAGTAGGCAAATGGAGGCTGTTACTATAACCACTCCTAAAACGTGCCAGTCCATAAGTCCTTTTTGGTAGAATAGGAAATATATTGCAATGGGCAGTGTCAAAGTCACCAAAGCAAATAATCCCCAGTGAATTCGAAAGACGATACGGTCAAGTTTGCGGTTGTTTCTGTCAAAATCTACAATTAGATAATAAAAGTAACTTGCCACCAAAAATGCTGCCGGCAAAAAGGTGGGTAACAAATAACGCACTTTTTTTTCCGGTACGATGGATAAAAGCACTAAAGAAAGTACTGTCCAAAGCCAAAAAAGCGTGTAAATACGTTTTTTAGCACTTTTTTGCCACGTATAGGTTGTTAATAGCCCCATTGCGAGTATTGCTGTCCAAAACCCTGAATGCACGGGATAATCTTTTAGATAGTACCAAAACGGACGCACATTGTACGAAATCCAGTTTTGCACTTCTTTGCCGAGTACTTGCTGTGCTTCATCGCCCCAAACAAGATGAATGTAAGCAAACCACGAAGCAGAAATTAGACCGCCAATGATGAAATAGGTTACCATAGCTATTATTTGCTTAGGCTTTACTAATGGACGTTGGTATAGGAAAAAGGCAATCATAAATGGTAGGAAAACAGTGTAGAGTGCAACGGGACCTTTGCTAAGGAAAGACGCCCCCAATAAGATTCCGCCCCAAATTCCGCGTTTTAATGACTGTCCGGACTGAAAGATTGCTATGAATTGTACAATTGCAGCCAGCATAAAACTGTGCGTGTAAATATCCCAAGTTCCTCGCCGACCTTGCAAAATTACATAGAGCATTCCGGACAAACTTACGGCGGAAAGCAGGGCAAGAAGTTTGTCGTTGGTTAGGCGTTTTACTAAGGCACTCATAGAAAAAAGTAGACAAAGTGACATCAGAGCAGCAGGAAGCCGTAAGAAGAATAAACCTTTTAGGTCAAAGAGGTTTGCGAAAGTCGCTGTAATCCAAGTAGGAAGAGGTGGTTTTGCTAAGCGCAATGTGCCGTTCATTGTAGGCTGCAGCCAATCTCCGCTTTGTAACATTTCTCGCACCGTCACAAAGTTTCGAGCCTCCATAATGTCAACAGTGTTTGTTCCCAAATTAATAAAAAACAACAAAATTCCCACTATTAGGATAAGCCAGTTGTACCACCATTTTTCTTGTTTCATATATTTGAAAAATAAAAAAAATCCTCACAAATATAGTAAGGACTTTTTAGATAGCTTTGTTTTTTTGAAAAACGTATGTGTCAATTAGTCTCAGAGTGAAACTTTTCTAAAGCCTCAATAGGTTTTTTCAAAATGATACCTTTTGTGTAACCATTTTCTTGCAAAGTTTCACTTAAAATGCCTTCAAAAGCGACAGCGACAGAGCCTACAAAACTCACAGGAAGTATTTTAGGGTATTGTGAAAGATTGCGAGTGATAAAGGCTTGAAATGAGCATTTTATCAATCTGTAAATTGCCTCTTCTCTGATATTTTCGTGTAAAAAGTAAGCGTATTGGGCTAAATTTCTGTTGGGGAAAGGTTCTTTGTAAACTTTTGCCATCAGCGCTTCATAGTTTGTGTCGTATTGTGTGAAAAATTTCTTTTTGAGTGATCTAGGAAGTTGGTTTTTGAGTAAGTCTGCAATAAATAATTTCCCCAAGACAGCACCGCTCCCCTCATCTCCCAAAATGTAGCCCAAAGGAGGAACATTTTTTATGATTTTTGTGCCATCCCAATGGCAAGAGTTTGAGCCTGTTCCAAGAATACAAGCAATGCCTGCTGTGTTACCGAAAAGGGCACGTGCTGCTCCTTCTAAATCGGAATGTAGGTGCAACTGCAAATTATTCGACCAAATTCTAGAAAATGCTTTTTGTAGTATTTCTTGTTTCTCAGGAAAAGAGCAACCTGCTCCATAAAAATAGAGAATGTTTGGTGTGTTGCCTTCAAGTTTTGGAAGCAACTCTTCGAGAAGAATTTTACTAATTTCTTCCGAGTCTTGGTAAAAAGGATTTATTCCCTGTGTTTGTATGGAATGCACTCGTTTGCCTTTGTTGCAAAGCGACCAGTCTGTTTTCGTAGAACCGCTGTCTGCTATTAGTTTCATAAAATTTGCTTTTTATAAGAAAAATGGCACGTAAAATTATCTTTTTTTACTACTTTTGGAAACTTTTTAAGCATTTTTTATAAAAAAATAGATAGTTGAGTTTGTTATGAAAAATATTTTGGAGACTAATCCATCATTAAAAAAGTACCGGAGAACTTTTCGTAAAGCGAAAGATGATTTTGAACTTTCACAATTGACGCGTGAAGAGCATATTCCTGTGGAAATTCATGAAACGCAGGAAGAAGGATGCAAGGTGGTTGCAGCAGAAATAGCCGCACTTATCCGTGAAAAACAGGCATCAGGAGAAAATTGTGTACTTGGTCTGGCGACGGGCAACAGTCCTGTAAAAGTGTACAAGGAATTGGTGAGATTACACAAGGAAGAGGGCTTGAGTTTTGCTAATGTTATTACATTTAATCTGGACGAGTATTACCCGATGGTAAAAAGTTCGGTAAACAGTTACAATCACTATATGAATGAGGTGCTGTTTAAACACGTAGACGTGAAACCGGAGAATGTGCATGTGCCTGATGGGAGCATTGGACGAGATGAAATAAAAGCCTATTGCAAATCCTACGAGAAAAAAATAGATGAAGTAGGGGGGCTTGATTTACAACTTCTAGGTATTGGGCGAACAGGGCATATTGGATTTAACGAGCCGGGTTCGCACAGCAACTCTTATACGAGAATTATCGCTTTGGATGATATCACTATTGATGACGCAGCAGAAGATTTTGGCGGTGTAAATAATGTGCCCAAGGGGGCTATCACAATGGGGGTAGGTTCGATTTTCAAAGCGCGCCGAATTGTACTTTTGGCTTGGGGAAGCAACAAAGCTTCGATTGTACGAAAGGCGGTAGAAGGTAGAATTTCAGAAGACGTTCCTGCCAGTTTCTTACAACGTCATGAAAATATAAAATTTGTTGTGGATATTTATGCTGCGGGAGAACTTACAAGAGTGAAAACACCTTGGAAAGTGGGCTCTTGTGATTGGACACCGAATTTGGTGCGTCGCGCCATTATTGATTTGTGTGAAAAAACAGATAAGTCGGTTCTGAAACTTACGGATAAGGATTATAATGACCACGGCTTAGGAGAATTATTGGTGTTGTATAAATCAGCTTATGATGTGAATATCAGAGTGTTTAATGATTTGCAACACACCATAACCGGTTGGCCGGGAGGTAAGCCTGAGGCGGATGATACGTACCGTCCGGAGCGGAGAGAACCTGCTCAAAAGCGCGTGATTGTATTCAGCCCACACCCTGATGATGACGTGATTTCTATGGGCGGTACGCTGAAACGATTGGTCGACCAAAAGCACGACGTACACGTAGCTTACCAAGTTTCGGGAAATATTGCCGTTGGTGATGAAGATGTCTTAAGGTATTTGTCATTTTTTAAAAGATTTTTCCAAGAACAGTATAAAGGGGATAAAGTTGTAGAGAAAAATTACAACCGATTGAAAGAATTTTTACAGAGAGAGAAAGAAGACGGTGAGGTTGATTTGCCCGAGATATTAAAAGCAAAGGGGTTGCTTCGTCAGGAGGAAGCAAAATCTGCTTGTCGATATGTGGGGATTGAAAAGTCACAATTACACTTTTTGAACTTACCCTTTTACGAAACAGGAAAAGTCAAGAAAAATCTACTTTCGCAAGTGGATGTGGATATAATTAAAGAGTTGTTGCGAGAAGTAAAACCGCATCAAATTTACGCTGCGGGTGATTTGGCAGATCCACACGGAACGCATAAAGTGTGTTTAGAGGCTTTGTTTTTGGCATTAGACCAAATCAAAGAAGAAGGTGATGCTTGGCTCAATGACTGCTGGGTATGGATGTATCGTGGGGCGTGGCAAGAGTGGCCGATTGATGAAATTGAGATGGCTGTACCGCTAAGTCCGGAGGAATTACGACAAAAGCGAAATGCGATCTTGCGTCACCAATCTCAAATGGAATCTGCGCCATTTATGGGAGGAGATTCTCGTGTTTTCTGGCAACGTGCTGAGGATAGAAATAAAGAAACTGCAAGGCGTTACAATAAACTGGGGATGGCTGAGTACGAGGCAATTGAAGCTTTTGTGAGATATATTCCTTAAAAAAGAAAACCTAATGGATTGTTTTTTATTTACTTACCATCCTGAAAAGACTGAAAGTTTAGTCAAGGATTTGGAGAAAAGTGCTTTGGTAAAAAGTATTACGATTGTCTCGACCAAAGAATATAAAGAGGGGAATATAGTTGTATCGTCACTTTATAGTACAAAGGCTTTGAAACAAATTGCGGAGAAGTCTAAAGATTTGCAAGCAGTTTTTTTCCTTGATGCAGAGCGAATTACCTTGGGGT